>Ga0209598_10001912_pt1 | contig 16699 bp, 18 predicted proteins | sample M_140807_EF_Meta_FD_187317 | JGI IMG/M metagenome (GOLD analysis project Ga0209598, IMG submission 187317) | Freshwater microbial communities from Lake Montjoie, Canada to study carbon cycling - M_140807_EF_MetaG (SPAdes) (version 2) | ecosystem: Environmental > Aquatic > Freshwater > Lake... | reverse complement strand
GGTGGGCTCGATCTGTTCCACCTTGAGCCCCTCCAGGCTGCGCATGGCGGCGGCATACCAAAGCTGCCGGAAGGGCTCGTCTGGGATCGTTTCAGGATTACGGCCCGGCATCAGGTTTTGGGCGCTGCCGCTCACCAGTTGCTGCAACACCAAAGGGCTGAGCCCCTGGCGGGTGAGGTTGGCCTGGCGGGCCTCCCAATCACTGGCCCGGAAACTGCCCAACTGTTGACGCAGTTGCACGGGCAGCTGTTCCACCCGCACCAGCCAGTCCTGGGCCAGGTCGTTCCAGATCTTGCGCAGGGGCGCATCCTCGAGGGAATCGCTGGGGGGGCGGCCACTGCGCTCCGGGAACTGGGCCGCCAGGCTGCGATCCACCAATTTCAAAAACCAATCGCGGTCCACCTGCAGGGCCTTGAGCCGGTTCAGAAGCTGCTGCCGTTGGTCCACCTCCGCCGGCGGCAAGCTCACCGCCCCCGGCGTTTGGGCCAGGGGATTACTGCCCTGGCGACTGCGGCCCAACAGCAACCAACCCAGGGTGGAACCCACCAGGGCGGTGAGCACTAGGGCCAACACCACCGGCCAGAAGCGACCCTCCGCCGCCCGCTCCTTCTCCAGCTGCCGTTGCTGACGGGCGGTGCGCCGCAAGGTACGGGGCGCCGGGGGCTGGGGCTGACCCTGGGGTTGGGGCAACTGTGGTTCTGGCTTCAGTTCTGGCTTTGGCTCCGGCTCTGGAGCTGGCGGTGGCGGCTCTGGCTCCAGACGCGCCTGGGGCACCAGCACTTCGGTGCGATCGGTGCGGCCCACCGGACCGGTGCTATCGGGCACCGGCAGGCTGGCGAGCTGCTCCAGCAACTGGCTGGCACTGCGGTAGCGCTGGGAGGGCTCAGCACTGAGCATCCGCTCCAACACCGCCCGGAACTGGGGATCCACGGCCAGCCCCTCGGGCCAGCGCCAGGCCATGGTCACCGGATCGAGCAAAGCGCCCGGTTCCTCGCCGCTGAGCAGCACCAGGGCGGTAACCCCAAGGCTGTAGAGGTCCATCCAGGGGGCTGGGGCCTGCTGACGTTGCTCGCTGGGGCCATAGCCAGGGGTGCCGGCCTGCAGCGGGGCGCCCTGGGGGGAAGCCTGCAGGCCGAAGTCAATCAATACCGGCAGGCCGTCACTGTCGCGGCGCAGCAGATTGGCGGGATTGAGATCCCCGTGGGTGAGCTCCTGGCCATGGAGGGCGGCCAGGGCGGGCAGCAACTGGCGCAGCAGCAGCAGCACCTCCCCCGCCCCAAACACCAACTGCCGCTCGCGCCGGCCCTCCAACAGGGCCCGGTAGCTGCGGCCACTCACCCATTCGCGCACCTGCCAAAGGCCGCCATCGGCGGGCAACAACGCCCCGAGCCGCGGCACCTGGGGATGCAACACCCCCTGCAGCCGTTCCAGCCGTTGGCGCAGGGCGAGCACCCCGCCACTATCCAGGCCCCACCAGGCCCTTAGGGCCACGGGCAGGTCGGCGGCGAGGCTGTCGGCCCCACGCCAGAGGCCGCTGGTTGGCCCGCCACTGAGCTGTTGCTCCAGGCGATAGCGCCCTTCCAACAACTCTCCAACAGTTGCGTTAGCGGGGGAAACCACGGCCAGGGGGGAACTCCCTCAAGAAAGCTTGCGAACAGGCTGCCGCAAACCACGGCTTTCCAGCCACTCCCGGTCCCAGAGCCGCGACCGGTAGCGGTCGCCGCCATCACAGAGCACCGTAACGATGCGATGGCCAGGCCCCAGGCGCCGGGCGGTTTCCAGGGCGGCGGCCACGTTGATGCCCACGGAGCCCCCCATGAAAAGGCCCTCGTGCCAAAGCAGGTCGTAGACCACATCCAGGGCGGTTTGGTCGTCGATGCGCACGGCGTCATCCACCGGCGCCCCCTCCAGGTTGGCGGTAACGCGGCTGTTGCCGATGCCTTCGGTGATCGAGGAACCCTCCATGCTGAGGCTGCCCCTGGTGGCCCAGCTGAATAGGGCGCTGCCATGGGGGTCGGCCAGCACACAGCGCACCGCCTTGGAACACTCCTTTAGGTAGAGGGCCACGCCGGCGTAGGTGCCGCCGGTGCCGGTGGCCGCCACCCAGGCATCGAGCTGACCGTCGCATTGCTCCCAGATTTCGGGGCCGGTGCTGTCGTAATGGGCCTGGCGGTTGGCGCAGTTGTCGAATTGATTGGCCCAAACGGCGCCAGGAATTTCGGCGGCGATGCTGCCGGAGAGGCGCACGTAGTTATTTGGGTCGCGATAGGGCACCGCCGGCACCGGGCGCACGTCAGCGCCCAGGCTGCGCAACAGGCCGATCTTTTCCGCCGACTGGGTGTCTGGAATCACGATCACACAGCGGTAACCGCGGGCATTGCAGAGGTGGGCGAGGCCGATGCCGGTATTGCCGGCGGTGCCTTCCACCACGGTGCCGCCGGGCTGCAGCGCCCCGGAAGCCTCCGCCGCCTGGAGAATCCCCAGGGCTGCCCGATCCTTAACCGAACCGCCAGGGTTCATGAACTCAGCCTTGCCAAGGATTTCGCAGCCGCTGAGGGCGCTGAAATGTTCGAGGCGAATCAATGGGGTGTGGCCCACTGCACCCACAAATCCCCGGGTGATTCCCATCGCCAATGTGCTTCAACCAGCCGCAGGCTAAGGTCCCGGCATGTGCCCGTCATGGGATGGTCAGTGGTTGCCCGTCCAAGCTGCGGGAACGCCTGGCCCAGGTGCGGGCCCACAGCCTCGCCCTGGTCGCCGGCCTGGAACCCGAAGACTTGATGCTCCAGGGCATGGCAGACGCCAGCCCCGCCAAATGGCACCTGGGCCATACCAGCTGGTTTTTTGAAACCTTTCTGCTCAAGCCCCACTGCCCGGGCTGGCAAGCCAGTCCGGAGCTTTGGTGCACCCTATTTAATTCCTATTACGAGGCCGTGGGCCCCCGCCATCCCAGGCCGGAACGGGGGTTACTCAGCCGGCCGCCCCTTAGGGATTTGCTCGCCTGGCGCCAACGCATCGATGGGGAACTCGACCGTTGCTTAAGCGAAGCGCCGGCGCCAGCCCTGCAGGCCCTGGTGGAACTGGGCCTGCAGCACGAACAACAGCACCAGGAATTGCTGTTGATGGATCTGCTGGATGGTTTCAGCCGCAACCCACTCCAGCCGGTGTACGACCCCAAGGCCCCGGCCCCCAGCCCCGGGCCCAGCCCCGGCCCACTGGAGTGGCACAACTTTGAGGGGGGCCTGCAAACCATTGGCGCCAGCGCCGCCGCTGGCAGCTTCCACTTCGACAACGAAACCCCCCAGCATCGGGCGTGGCTGGAGCCCTTTGCCTTGGCCGAGCGCCTGGTTACCAACCAGGAATATGAAAGCTTCATCGCCGCCGGTGGCTACCAGCGGCCCGAGCCCTGGATGGCGGAGGGCTGGGCGCTAGTGCAGGCCCGGGGCTGGGAAGCGCCCCGCTACTGGCGACCCCAAGGCATGGAATTCAGCCTGCGGGGGCTGCAGCCCCGGGATCCCGCCGCCCCGGTGCGCCACCTCAGCTGGTTTGAGGCCGATGCCTATGCCCGTTGGGCCCAAGCGCGGCTGCCCACGGAGGCGGAATGGGAGGTGGCGGCCTGCAGCACCGGGGCCCTGGCCCAGCTGCACGGCTGCCTCTGGCAATGGACCAGCTCCGCCTACGGCCCCTACCCAGGCTTTCGGGCGGCGGCGGGCGCCATTGGTGAATACAACGGCAAGTTCATGAGTTCGCAGATGGTGCTGCGGGGCAGCAGCTTTCTCACCCCCGCTGGCCATGGGCGACACACCTACCGCAACTTCTTTGGCCCCCACTGCCGCTGGCAGGCCAGTGGCCTGCGCCTGGCCCGCCCGTGATGATCCAGCTGCCGGCCTTTGAGCTGATCGACCTACACCCGGCGCCGGCGGATGTGGCCGCAGCGGTGCGGGCGGGACTGCAGCGCCAACCCCGGCAACTGCCGGCCTGGCTGCTCTACGACCAACGGGGGTCGGAACTGTTTGCCGAAATCTGCCACCAACCGGAATACCAACTCACCCGCACGGAGCAGGCCCTGCTCAACGCCCATGCCCGTGCCATCGCCGCGCCCCTGCCCGCTGGGGTGCTGGTGCTGGAATTCGGCGCCGGCAGTGCCGAAAAGGTGTCCCCCCTGCTAGATGCCCTAAGGGATCCGGCCTATGTGGCCATCGACATCAGCGCCGCCCACCTGGGCCAGGCCGGCAGCCGCCTCCAGGCCCGCCATCCCCAGGTGCCCATGCTGGGCCTCTGCGCCGACTACAGCCAACCCTTGGTGCTGCCGCTGCCGCCAACCCTGCAGCAGCGCCCCCGCCTCGGCTTTTTCCCCGGCAGTTCCCTGGGCAACTTCGAACCCGCCGAGGCCTTGCAGTTTCTAGGTCGGTTAAATCAGATGTTGGGCCTGGGCTCTCTGCTGCTGATCGGCATTGATCAACCCCGCCCCCCGGCCCTGCTGGAGGCCGCCTACAACGACCGGGCCGGGATTTCCGCAGCCTTTGCCCTCAACCTGCTCACCCGGCTGCAGCGGGAGTTGGGGGCCGCGCTGGACCCCAGCGGCTTTGGTTACCGGGCCCGCTGGCAGGACCAGGAGCAAAGGATCGAAATGGCCCTGGTGAGCCAGGGGCAGCAAAGGCTGCGGCTCCTGGGCCTGGAGCTGGAGTTTGCCCCGGGGGAAGCCCTAATTACTGAATACAGCTACAAGTTTTCGCCCCAGGCCTTCATCCAGCTGGCGGCGGCCGCGGGCTGGACCCCCCAGGGGCGCTGGTGCGATCCCGCTGACCAGTTCAGCCTGCATTTGCTGCAGGCCGGCGTTCCCACAGCAAACTGCTGAGGTTGTAAAGAGAGCCTGCATGGGAAGGGAGGAACAACGGGCCCTGGTGCGCAGGGTGCGCGAATCACTTATTGGTGAACTGGAACAGATCTACCGCCGCGCCTTTGATGCGATCGGCACCGAAGACCTGGGGGAAGGCACCGTGGCCCGCCTAACCCAATTGCTGCTGCGCTCCCGCGAGGGGGCAATCAGCCCCCTGGAGGAGGAGATCGAAGCACCGTTGATCACCAGCCCCGCCGGGGAGGCCGCAAAGGGGTGAGCTGGCTCGACGAACTAGAGGCGCAACTGGAGCAACGGCTCGGGGCCTTTCTGCAGGGCAACCCCGCCCAGGAGGCCCTACTGGCTGAACAGGAGGCCCGCGACCGCCAGGCCCGGCTGGCGGGCCAGCGCCGTCAGCTGCAACGCCAGGCGGAACAACAAAGGCAGGCATTACTGCAGCTAGCCGATGAGATCCGGCAGTGGCAGCAGCGGGTAACTAAGGCCCGGGCGGCTGGGGCCGATCAACTGGCAGACCGGGCCCAAGCCCACCAGGGTGAGCTGATGGACCAGGGGCGCCAACGCTGGCAGCAACTGGGGGAGTTGGGGGTGAGCTTTGCCGCCGTGGAACAGGAGCTGCAGCAACTGGCCAATCAACCCGTTAATAGCCCGGTCCAAAGGGCCAGCAACCTGGAAAAAGACTGGGCCGCCTTTGAAACCCAGCAGGCATTGGATGACCTCCGGGGTAAACAGGGCTAATGGGCTTTCTGTTATCCAAATTGCTGCCCCTAGCCCTCTATCCGCTGGGCTTGGGCCTGCTGCTGCAACTGGCGGGCCAGCTGGGCCGCCGCCGAGCCTGGGGCCCCTGGCTGGGTTACGGAGGCCTGGGCCTGGTTTGGTTATTTGCGATGCCGCTCACCAGCCGGCAGCTGGTTTGGGGGCTTGAGGAACAGGCGGCGGCGCTCACCCCGGCGGTAATCCCAAAGGCTGATGCAATTTTGGTGTTGGGCGGCGGCCTGCGCCCGGCCCTGGCCCCCCGCCGGGGGGTTGAGGTGGCCGAAGGGGGCGATCGCCTGCTCACGGGCGTGCGCCTGCTGCGCCAGGGGAAGGCCCCCTACTTGGTTACCAGCGGCGGCCGGGTGGGCTTCACCGCCAACGACCCGGCCCCTGCGGAGGCAATTTCGGCTCGGCAGCTCGCCCTGGAACTGGGGGTGCCGGCCAGGGGCATCCTGATCAATCCGGTTTCCCGCACCACCGCCGAAGAGGCCAGGGATATCGGTGTGATCGGCAGGCAACGGCACTGGCAGCGGCTGCTGTTGGTGACCAGCGCCTTCCACATGCCCCGGTCGTTGGCCACCTTCAAAAGGAGCAGCGGGCTCACTGTGATCCCAGTGGCTTGCGACTACCAGCTACCCAGCCGGGCCAACTACGGCACGCCAACCATTGGAAACACCATTAAAGGTCTGCTGCCCGATGCGGAAGCCCTGTTCCTGAGCAGCGTGGCGCTTAAGGAACATCTGGGTCTACTTACCTATCGACTCAAGGGCTGGAGCTAGATCTAAGCCTTGCTTGCTAACTACTTCTTGGGGGCCGGGGGCACCAGATTTACGCCCTCGGGGGGCGGGGTGGGATCGGGATCAGCGATCAGCATGTGCTGGAGCACGATTTCGGGGCGCTCGCTATCGCGCCAGCGGATCCGGTAAGCGGGCATCTTGGTGCCACGGCTGGTGGTTTGTTCCACCGCTTCCATCACCCAACCCCGCCGGGATCGCCCCTGGGGGTTGCGCTTTACCACCGCATCAGCGTGGGTAAAGCGAAAACCGACGCGCTCGCCACTCATGCGCTAGGAAATCTGATCGGTGGAACCATTATCCACTGCGGCCCTCCGGGCGCAGCAAGGGGAAGGCGATCACATCGCGGATGCTGGCGCTGTCGGTGAGCAGCATCACCAGGCGATCAATGCCGATGCCCAGGCCGCCGGTGGGGGGCATACCCACCTCAAGGGCCATCAGGAAATCCTCATCCACCCCCTGGGCCTCCAAGTCGCCGGCCAGGCGGCGCTGTTGCTGGGCCTCCAGCCGTTGGCGCTGGTCGATGGGGTCGATTAGTTCGCTGAAGGCATTGGCGGTTTCCCTGCCGGCAATAAATAGCTCAAAGCGCTCCACCAAGCCGGGCTTACTGCGGTGGGGCCTGGCCAGGGGTGAGATCTCCACCGGGTAATCCAGCACAAAGGTGGGCTGGATCAACTGGGCCTCCACCCGTTGCTCAAAGGCTTCATTCAGCAGGCGACCAACGCTGGAGGCCGTGGCTGGCACCTCCAAGCCCGCCGCCGCCATGGCCGCCGCCGCCGTTTCCCGATCTGGGAAAGCATTGAAATCCAGGCCCGTGGCTTCCTGCACCAGCTCGTGCATGGTGGCCCGGCGCCAGGGGGGGGTGAGGTCGATGGCCACCTCCTGGTAGGTGAGGGCCGTGCTGCCACACACCTCCAGGGTGACCGCCGCGATCAACTGCTCGGTGAGATCGAGCATGTCGAAGTAGTCGGCATAGGCCTGATACACCTCAACACTGGTGAATTCAGGGTTATGGCGGGTGCTAACCCCCTCATTGCGAAAGATCCGACCCAGTTCAAACACCCGCTCAAAGCCGCCCACCACCAGGCGCTTCAGGTGCAGTTCGGTGGCAATCCGCAGAAATAGCGGCAGGTCGAGGGTGTTGTGGTGGGTGGTGAAGGGGCGGGCATCGGCGCCGCCGGCCTCGGATTGCAATACCGGCGTTTCAATTTCCAGAAACTGGCGATCCTCCAGCCAGCGGCGGATGGCGCGCACCGCCAGGGCCCGGCGCCGGAAGGTTTCGCGGCTCTGGGGGCTAACGATCAGATCCAGGTAACGCTGGCGATAGCGCTTCTCCACATCCGCCAGCCCATGCCACTTGTCGGGCAAGGGCTGGAGCGCCTTGCTGAGCATCTGCCACTCGCTCACCCGCACCGACAGCTCCCCACGGTCGGTGCGCCGCAGGGTGCCCCTCACGCCAATCAGATCCCCGGCATCCACCAGGCTGGTGAGCTGGGCAAAGGCCTCACCCAGGGCGAGCTTCTCCAGGAACAGCTGAATCGAACCGGTTTCATCGGTGAGTGTGAAAAACGCCAGTTTTCCCATCACCCGCCGGGTCATCACCCGGCCGGCCACGGCTACCTCCAGGGGCAACTCTTCGCCGTTGGCCAGGGCCGCATGGGCCTGCTGGAGTTCGGCGGTGCGGTGGCTGGGCTCAAATCGCAAGCCGTAGGGGCCTTGGCCGATGGCCCTGAGGGCCTCAGCCTTCTCGAGGCGGGTGGTACGCAGCTCAGACACGTCAGGCGCCGGCGGCGAGACTCAGTTCACCCATGCGCTGGGAGGCATAGCCCGTGCCCCGCACCGTGAGGATCAGCTCAGGATTGCGGGGGTCTGGTTCCAACTTGCCGCGCAACCGGGCCACATACACATCAACCACCCGCAAATCCGCCGCACGTCTGGGAGGGTAACCCCAGAGCTGTTCGAGGATCTCCGCCCGCGGCACCACCCGGCCGGGCTCGCGGAAGAGCAGTTCCAAGAGGCTGAACTCCGTGTAGGTGAGCGCAATGCGCTCACCGGAGCGGGTCACCTGGCGTCGGTTGGTGTCCACCACCAAATCGCCGAGGCGCAGCACCCCTAGGCCCGCCACCGGTTCCAGCGGGTTCTGGCTGGCGGCGCCGCGGCCCACCCGCCGCAGGATGCGACTGATTCGGGCTTCGAGTTCCTTGGGGCTAAAGGGTTTTGAGAGATAGTCGTCGGCGCCGATGTCGAGGCCGGCCACCTTTTCTGCGATCGCATCTAGGGCCGAAAGAAAAATGATCGGCACCGCCGATTCCGCCCGCAGCCGACGACACACCGCAAAGCCATCCAGCTTTGGCAGCATCACATCGAGCACCACCAAATCGGGCTGCTCTTGGTTGAAAAGCTCCAGGGCCTGTTCGCCATCCTCGGCGCAAACCACGTTGTATCCCGCCAATTGCAGGCGCATGGCCAGCACTCGACGCACCGCGGGCTCATCGTCAACAACTAGCAGGGTGGGCTGCTGATCAGGAAGAGCGTCCCCCGCAGACATGCGCAATAGCTATTAACGAACTGCAACCTTAACCCGCGTGGGCCAGCGGGCGGCGGCATAGGCATTCCATTCCCGCTCCGCCGCTGCCAGGGCCGCATCACTGCTCAACTGGCCCAACATCGCCCGCTGCAACTGGCCATAGATCACCGCCTGCAGCCGCTTCACCCCGGGGTCAGCGGGCACCAGCACCCGGGCATGGCCGAGGGTTTCGGCACTGAGCAGCCGGGCCCGTTGCACCAAATCAGCGCCAGCGGCGCCCTGGGAGGCCGCCCGCAGCTCCCGCTGCAACTCCTGCAAGGCCGGCTTCGAGGAGGGCAACACCTTGGCCGCCCGGGCAAAGCGCAGCTGGTTGGTGGGATTGGTCACAAAGCTGGCGAAGTCCACCGCCTCGGCCGGTAGGGGCGTTTGCTTGGTTACCGCCAGGTTCATCACCGCCACATTTGCCGCCCCATCAACCCCCACCAGGGGCGGATAGGGGCGGGTTTCAGCCGCCACCTGGGGGGCATTGGTTTGAATAGTGTTGAGGAACTCGGCGCCACTGGCCACCTGGGCCAATTCACCGCTCTGATAAAGCTCGATGGCCCGCTGGAACCCTTGGCTCACCACCTCGCGGGGCAGCAGACCCCGGCGGTAGAGATCCGTCCAAAAAGCAAAGGCGCGGCGGCCGGCGGCACTGTTGAAGCAGGCCCGATGCTGGTCGTCCACCAGCACCACCCCCATCTGCACCATCGATTCCAATAATTCCGCCGAACCATCGGGCACCACCGTCACAAACAAGGCATAACGGCCGGTGCGGCGCTTGATCGTTTCCGCATAGGCGGGCAACTCCGCCCAGTGGCGCGGGGGCTGCTGGTAGCCGGCCCGGCGCAGCAACTGCTGGTTGGCCAGGGTGATGCGGGCGGTGAGGTACCAGGGCAGGGAATAGAGCTGACCCTCTTGCTCACCGGCCCTGAGAATTTCTGGCAGGTAGCTGGCGGTGGCGGCAGGGGCGAGGCGGTTCTGCAGGGGCAACAGCCCCCCCTTGCTGGCCAGGTTGGCGGCAAACAACGGATTCAGGTTCACCACATCCGGCGCCGTGCGGGCAAAGACCGCTGCCAACAACTTGCGTTCCACCGAGCCGAAGGGCAGATCAGTCCAGCGCACCTTCACGCCGGGGTGGCGCCCCTCCCATTCGGCCACCATCGCCTTGATCAGCGGATCAAACTTCGGCGAGAGCTGAATCGTCCAAAACTGCAGTTCCTTGGCCGCTGGCCTAGGGGCGCAGCCCCCCAGCAGGGCCAAGGGGGCCAAAGCGCTGCAGGCACTGATCAGGGCACGCTTAACGGCCATGGCGAAGGGAATGGCGGCGCCAAAACAGCACCAACAGGGAACAAATCATCGGAGCTAGCAGCGCCGTAAACAGGGCCTGGGCGATGCTGAGCTGCCAGGCGGCATAGGCACTTTCCCCGCGCCATTGCAGCTGCAAGGCATAGCTGCCATTGAGCAGCAGGGTGCCCAGCAGCGCTAGCAGGCCCAGGGTGGTGCTGCGCTCCAGGGGCCGCCTGGCCGACACAAACTGGCCCCACCACAGTCCCAGCAGCACCAACACGGGCACGGCCGTGGGCCCCGGAGCCTGGAGGCTATCCAGCAACACGCCGATGCCAAAACCAGCAAGGGCCCCGGCCCAGGGGCCCTCCACCACCGCCCAGGGCAGTAACCAAAGCACCGCCCAGCTGGGGGGCACCCCCTGGAGCTTTAGCCACCAGGGGGAGGCCAGGCTCAAAAACAACACCAACAGCACACTTAAAAAAAGGGCCTGGTGGCGGGAGAGGCTGAGGTGAAACATCAGCGCAACACCCGCACCCAATCGATCGCATCCACCGGGGCGGATAGCTGCACCAGGGCCTCGGGGGCCGGCTGCGCCTGGGAATTCACGGTTTGAACCACGCCCACAATCAGGTTGGCCGGATAAAGCGAACTGGCGGCTGAGGTGAGCACCACATCGCCGGGCTGCACATCCACATCCTTATCGAGAAAACGCAAGCGCGGCCGACTGGTGCCTTCCCCCACCAACAACCCCTGGCCGCGGCTGCCCTTGAGCTCCACCCCCACCCGGCTGGAGGGGTCGGTGAGCAGGGTGACCCGGGCGGTGCTGGGGGTAACGCTGGCGATGCGCCCCAACACCCCCCCCGGCCCGGTGACCACGGCGCCGTAGCTAAGACCCTCCAGGCTGCCGGCCCCCAGCTCCAGCTGTTGCCACCAGCCCTCGGTGCGCCGGCTAATCACTGCCGCCGTAAGCCAATCCCCCTGCTCCTGGCGGAGGGCGCCATCGGCCCTTAGCTGGTTCAACTGGCCCTGCAACAGGGAAATTTTCTGCTGGTCCTCCAGGTGCTGGGCCTGGCGCAGCCATTCCGACTGGGCGGTGCCGGGCCAAAAGGGCCGGCTCAGCAGCGCATACAAATCCACCACTGCGGCCCCCTTAGAGAGCCGCACCACGCCAAGGGCCAACAACAACACCAGCCAGGGCCAGTGAACCAGCAAGGAACTCAGATCCAGCAGGCGCCTCAGGCGCCTTCCCAGGGCCATGGATCAACTGGATGAACGGCCGTATTCAGCGGCATCAAGCACCCGGCCCAGGCGTTTGAAGTCTTCCAGCACCTGACCACACCCTTTAACTACACAGAGCAAAGGCTCCTCGGCCACATGGGTGAGGATCCCGGTCTCATGGCTGATCAGGTCACTGATGCCCCGCACCAGGGCACCGCCGCCGGCCAGCATGATGCCGCGATCAACGATGTCGGCCGCCAGCTCAGGGGGGGTGCGCTCCAGGGTGCGTTTGACAGCCTCCACAATCACATTCAGCGGTTCGATCATTGCCTCTCGCACATCGCCGGCCCGCACACTGATGGTGCGCGGCAGGCCAGAGAGCAGGTGCAAACCGCGCACGTCCATGGAGGTTTGATCGAAGTTCTCGTCGGGGAAGGCGGAGCCGATGCGGATCTTGATGTCCTCGGCGGTGCGTTCGCCCACCACCAGGTTGTGCACCTTTTTCAGATAGCTGCCGATGGCATCGCTGAGTTCATCGCCCGCCACCCGCACCGACTCGGAAATCACCGTGCCCTGGAGGCTGAGCACCGCCACTTCGGTGGTGCCGCCGCCGATGTCCACGATCATCGAGCCCACCGGCTCAGTAACAGGCAGGCCAGCGCCGATGGCGGCGGCCACCGGTTCATCCACCAGGTGCACCTCCCTGGCGCCACCGAGACCGGCCTCCCGCACGGCCCGGCGTTCCACCCCGGTCACACCGCTGGGGATGCCGATCACCAGCCGGGGCGCCACCATGCCGCGGCCTTCATTGCCCTTGCGGATGAAGTACTTGATCATCTGTTCGGCGGCATCGAAATCGGCAATCACGCCGTCCCGCAGGGGCCGCACGGCGCGGATGTTGCCGGGGGTGCGGCCCAACATCAGCTTGGCCTCTTCCCCCACCGCCAGGGGAACGCCCTTATCTAAGTCAATGGCCACCACGGAAGGCTCCTGCAGCACGATGCCGCGCCCGGACACATAGATCAGCGTGTTGGCCGTGCCCAGATCGATCCCGATGTCACGGGAGAGCTGAAAACGACGCCAAAACATGGGGTAAGTCCGCTGGAGAGCTAGAACTGCCGCACAGAGCGGTCAGGCGGCCAGATCATAGGGGTGCCGGATCGATGGCCTGTTACAACCGGCCGGTTCGGTGGAACCAATAAGAGTGAACGTCGCTGAAAGGTGGCGCATCATTAACCCACAACCCAAGGAGGCCCCGATGGGCGTCAATTCCGTCACCCTGGTTGGCCGCGCCGGCCGTGATCCCGAAGTGCGTTACTTCGAATCCGGCAGCGTGGTTGCCAACCTCACCCTCGCCGTAAACCGCCGCAGCCGCGACGATGAACCCGATTGGTTCAACCTGGAAATCTGGGGCAAGCAGGCCCAGGTGGCCGCTGACTACGTGAAAAAAGGTTCCCTGCTGGGAATCATTGGTTCGCTCAAGCTCGATCGCTGGACCGACCGGGCCAGCGGTGAGGAGCGCTCCAAGCCCGTGGTGCGGGTGGATCGCCTCGAACTGCTGGGCTCCAAACGGGATGGCGAGCAGGGCGGCGCCGGCCAGGGGGGCGGCTTTGGTGGCAACCCCAGCGACGAGGAAGTGCCCTTCTGAAGGCTCTGGTAGGGCGGCGCAGGGGGCAAGCCCTGAAATTCAGGGGGCAACCCTGCGCTTCTTCCAAATCCGCAGCGCCAGCCAGGCGCCAACGGCCAGCACTATCAGCACAATCAACTTGTTCACCAGGCCCTCAATCGGCTTGATGAAGCTCAGCACGTCATGCCAGTGGCTGCCCAGCAGCCAACCGCTGGCGGTGAGCACCAGATTCCAGATCAGGCTGCCGGCGGTGGTCCAAAACAGGAACGGCCCGAAGGGCATCATTTCAATGCCGGCGGGCACGGAGATCAGGGTTCGGATCGCTGGGATCAAGCGACCCCAAAACACCACCGCCGCCCCGTGGCGCACAAACCACTGGCGGGACTGCGCCAATTCCTTGGCGGAAACCCCCAGCCAGCGGCCGTGGCGTTCGATCCAGCGGCCCAGGCGCTCCTCATTCACCAGCCGACCGATGCCGTACCAGGGCAGCGTCCCCAGCACCGTGCCCAACAACCCTGCCAGCACCACCCCGAAGAAATTGAGCTGGCCCTGGCCCACATAGAAGCCAGCCAGGGGCATGATCAATTCAGAGGGGATGGGCGGCACCAGGTTTTCCAGCACCATGGCCGCAAAGATGCCGAGGTAGCCCCACTGGGCTACCCACTGCTCCACCAGGGCGTTGAGCGCCTCCATCAGTAGCGGTAGTGGTCGAGCTTGTAGGGGCCTTCCACCGGCACCGAGATGTAGTCGGCTTGCTGCTGGCTGAGTTCGGTGAGCTTGGCGCCGATTTTCTCGAGGTGGAGCCTGGCCACCATTTCATCGAGGTGCTTAGGCAGCACATACACCTTCTTGTCGTACTGCTCCCCTTTGCTGAACAGTTCGATCTGGGCCAGCACCTGGTTGGTGAAGGAATTGCTCATCACAAAGCTGGGGTGGCCGGTGCCACAGCCCAGGTTCACCAGCCGACCTTCCGCCAGGAGAATGATGCGATTGCCGCTGGGCAGGATCACATGGTCCACCTGGGGCTTGATGTTGTCCCAGCTGTACTGCTTCAAGGAAGCCACATCGATTTCATTGTCGAAGTGGCCGATGTTGCAAACAATCGCCTGATCCTTCATGGCCAGCAGGTGCTGGTGGCCGATCACGTGATAGTTGCCGGTGGCGGTCACGAAGATGTCCACATCCTGGACGACTTCATCGAGGCGGACCACGCGGTAGCCCTCCATGGCCGCCTGCAGGGCGCAAATCGGATCGATTTCAGCAATCATCACCGTGGCGCCTAGGCCGCGCAGGGACTGGGCGGAACCCTTACCCACGTCGCCATAACCAATCACCAGCGCCACCTTGCCGGCCACCATCACATCGGTGGCGCGCTTGATGCTGTCTACCAAGGATTCGCGGCAGCCGTAGAGGTTGTCAAACTTGCTCTTGGTGACTGAGTCGTTCACATTGATGGCCGGGAAAGGCAGCTCACCGGCGTTCTCCATCTGATAAAGCCGGGCCACCCCAGTGGTGGTTTCCTCGGTTACACCCTGGATCTGGGCATAAATACTGGAATACCAACCGGGCTGTTCCGCCAAGCGGGCCTTGATCGACTTGAAGAGGGCCACTTCCTCTTCGCTGCCGGGGTTATCCAGCACCGAAGCATCCTTTTCGGCCTTGGCCCCCAACACGATCAGACCGGTGGCATCGCCACCGTCATCAAGAATCATGTTTGGGGTGCCGCCATCGGCCCACTCCATGATGCGGTGGGTGAAGGCCCAGTACTCATCAAGGGTTTCGCCCTTGTAGGCAAACACCGGAATACCGGCCGCAGCGATGGCGGCGGCGGCGTGGTCTTGGGTGGAGAAAATGTTGCAGGAGGCCCAGCGCACCTCGGCGCCGAGGGCCACCAGGGTTTCGATCAGCACTGCCGTCTGGATCGTCATGTGCAGGCTGCCGCAGATGCGGGCGCCCTTGAGGGGCTGCTGGGCCCCGAACTTCTGACGCAGGGCCACCAGGCCCGGCATTTCAGTTTCAGCAATGGCGATTTCCTTGCGGCCCCATTCGGCGAGGCCGAGGTCGGCAATCACATAGGTGTTCGTGGCCTGCAAACCAGCAAGCGAGAAGGTGTCAGGGGTAGCCACCATGGCAATCAAACTCCCTTGGGGAGCAACGATGGGTTGGAAATATCTGCAGAGTCGCCGAGGCTTCGGGCTCGCGTGCGGCGAATCTACAGGGATGCAGAGGCCGGAGGCGACCACCCCCTTGAGCAGCTTTTACCAAACCTCTGGCCAAACCCATGGCGTTTATCTGGCCAATGCCGAGGCCACCCAGGCCTACGGCCAGCAACTGGCCCAACAGCTGCCCCCCGGCGCGCTGTTGTTGCTCAAGGGCGACCTGGGGGCGGGAAAAACCTGCCTGGTGCAGGGGCTGGCGGCGGGCCTCGGCCTAACCGAACCGGTCACGAGCCCCACCTTTGCCCTGGCCCAGCACTACGGCCTCGCCCCTGGCGGCGGTTTTAGCGGCACTGATCCCCTGCTGGTCCACCTCGACCTCTACCGCCTTGAACAGGCCGCCGCCGCCGACGACCTGTTTTGCCAAGAGGAGGAACAAGCCCTGGCCTGGGGCGCACTTATGGCGGTGGAATGGCCGGAAAGGCTCAGTTTTGTGCCGGAGGGGGCCTGGCAATTGAGCCTGAGTGAGGAGGGGGAGGGCCGCCGGGCGGTTCTGGTCAGTCCTTAAGTAATGGTCAATTACGGCATGGTCAATTAAGGAATGGTCAAATAAGGGCGATCAATTACAGGGTGCATTTGCTCAGCCCCTGATTAGCAAGCAGGTCGACTTAGCTTCCACAAAGCTTCGGTTTAGCTAAGTGCCTTGCTGGCTTAGCTAAGCGCTTAGCTGCTTCTGGGCTGCTTCTGGTGGTTTAGTAACGCCGCAATGATCCTGGCGTTGGCGGCGGGGAAGGGATAGTCGCCCAATTGGCCAGGCAACACCCAGCGCAGCTGCTGACAGGCCAGGGGTTGGGGTTCACCGCTAAGCCAACGGCAGAGGTGCACCACAAAGCGCAGGCACTTGGGGCCATAGATGTGCTCCAGCACGATCAGTTTCTCGCCCACCTCCACCTCAATCGCCAACTCCTCCCGTAGCTCGCGCCGAATCGTGTCAACGATCGCTTCGCCAGGCTCCTGCTTACCCCCGGGAAACTCCCACAGCCCACCCAACAGCCCCTCCGCTAGGCGTTGGTCAATCAGCAGCTTCCCGTCAGCGTTAAACACCAAACCCACACCAATCACCTGGGGGGCCAAAGGTTTTGTCGCTGGCGGCACTGGTGGAATTGGCGGCAATGGCGACACTGATGGAATTGACTCCAATGGCGAGGCTCCCGGCACTGGCGGCAATGGCGTGGCGGAGCTTGGCGAAGTACGGCCAGCGTAAATAGGAGCGGCCTGAGCCGTTGCAAAGGCGGGTTGAACTGATTCCAGCGAAGTTTCTTCCCAGGCCTCTGGGCCCATAACTCCCCTGCCCTTGATCTGCTCCCGAATCACGGCGATGGGCTACGGGCGATGGGATACGGCCCTGAGCAATCGGCCCTGAGATATCGACCCTCA
>Ga0209598_10001911_pt1 | contig 16702 bp, 19 predicted proteins | sample M_140807_EF_Meta_FD_187317 | JGI IMG/M metagenome (GOLD analysis project Ga0209598, IMG submission 187317) | Freshwater microbial communities from Lake Montjoie, Canada to study carbon cycling - M_140807_EF_MetaG (SPAdes) (version 2) | ecosystem: Environmental > Aquatic > Freshwater > Lake... | reverse complement strand
GCATGAGTGCGCGCATCGTGTTCAATCGTTTGTTGGGTTCATGGTTCATTGTGCGCGGCCCGCATCAAACGCCCATAGGAGGAGCGTATCGCACGCGCCAAGATGCACTGAACGCACTAGCAAAGCGTCACTGACACCATCACGCCACTACACAAGCCCGCCTAGCGCGGGCTTTTTTCATTGTGCATAGACGCTTGCACCATTCTGCGAAAGCCCCTAGTGTAGATGCACCGTTACCAGATAACGCGCGCGCTATGGCCACAAGCCAGGATAGCGCGTCACCAGATCGCCGATAGCCAGCACCGCGCGCGACACAATCCTTTCAGGTGCTGGCAGATATTTGGCCAATATGAAGATTGGCACACGCCCACCCAAAACCGCGCGCGACACGTCGAGGCGTTTCCAGTCGCTGCGCGCGCATCTACTTCGTGTGGAGCCATTGTGCAGACACTGTGCGGCAGATGGGCGCGTGTCACTAGCAACCGAGCTAGACCACATCACGCCACTGCATGTCGGGGGATTGAACGACCCGGCAAACTTGCAACCACTGTGCGCGCAATGCCATGCACGCAAAACGGCTCGCGATTGTGGATACAGGGAGCGCCCGGCCATCGGGCGCGATGGTTGGCCAATGCCTGATAGTTGACACGCCCGACACGGGCGCGCGCTAGGTCGCTGCATGGCTCGCCTGTAGGCAATAGCACTCGGGGCGCACTAGGGGCGCAGGGGCGCTGACTAGCGGGCGCAGACTAGCGGGCGCAAGAACATAGTCGAATCAACGCGTTACGGGCGGACGGCTGGTATGTCGATGACGATTGACCGAGGGGGTGTGTCGAAAGTCGCGTTCGATATCGCTGAATACCGCCACCGGACTCGCATTTCACTGATAAGAGATAACTCCGATGAAACCCTCTGCCCGCAGGCTTCGCTCCGATTCTGCTGATGCGGCGGTGCTGGCCATGCGTAATGCCCAGTTGCCTGAGTTGCAGCCGCCGGACCATGTGCCGTTGCGTGCTGGTGACGAGCCGTTCTTCCGTGATGTTGTGCGGGAGCGTGCGCGTGACGAGTGGACTGAGGCGACGTTGGCTGTTGCGGTGGAGTTGGCTTCGGTGATGCGTGACCGGCGGGATCAGCAGGTGTTGCTGGACGAAGAGGGTTGGGTAATGGCTGGGCCTAGCGGCATGTTGCGGAAGAACCCGCGTGCCGAGATTGTGGATCAGCTATCGAAGCGGGAAATGGCTTTGATGCGGACGCTGCGTATGGGCGGTCGCAGTTTGGGTGCTACGGACAAGCTGGAGCCTCGCCGCAATTTGGAGCGCGCTGCGCTGGAACTGGTGCATAGCGAATCGTTGCTGGCATGACCCGAGGCGAGAAGGTCTGCGCGTTCGTTGAACGGTATCTTCTGATCCCAGAAGGGGCGTATGTGGGCAAGCCGCTCACCCTTGCGCCCTTTCAGGTGGAGTTCATCAAGTCCGTCTACGACAACCCCATAGGGACTCGCAGAGCGTACTTGTCTACGGCGCGCAAGAACGCCAAAAGCGCCACAACGGCTGCGCTGTTGTTGGCTCACATCTGCGGGCCGGAAGCAAAGTTGAACAGCCAGATTATTTCTGGCGCGATGTCGCGTGACCAAGCGGCGCTCGTGTTTGCACTGGCGTCGAAGATGGTGCAGATGAACCCTGAGTTGGCTCGGGTGGTGCGCACCGTGCCGTCGAGCAAGCGGCTTATTGGTTTGCGGAAGAATGTGGAGTATCGGGCGCTGGCGGCTGATGGGCCTACGGCGCATGGCTTGTCGCCTGTGCTGGCCATCCTCGATGAGGTGGGTCAGGTTCGCGGGCCGCGTTCTGACTTTGTGGACGCGATCATCACGTCACAGGGGGCGCATGAATCGCCGTTACTGTTGGGCATCAGCACGCAGGCGGCGAATGACGGCGATCTGTTCAGCATCTGGCTGGACGATGCCCGAGATTCTGGAGACCCTCGAATCGTCAGTCGGGTCTATGAGGCACCGAAGGACGCTGAACTGACGTGTGAGGAGGGCTGGAGGTGTGCCAATCCTGCCCTCGGGGTGTTTCGGAGCCTGCCGGATGTGCGCGAGATGGCCGAGAGGGCTGTGCGTATGCCCTCGTTTGAGCCGACCTTTCGCAATCTATACCTGAATCAGCGGGTGGAGATGACTTCGCCGTTCATATCGAGGGCGGTGTGGGAGGCCAACGGTGGCCCGCCGGACGGTTTGGTGTGGGAGACGCACCCGACGTGGGTCGGCATCGACTTGTCGGCGCGGAATGACCTCACCGCGATGGTGATGGTGGCCTTGGCTGACGGCAAGTGGCACATAGAGGCGCACTTCTGGACGCCGGGTGACAGTTTGCTGGACCGGAGCAAGCGGGATCGTGCGCCGTATGACGTGTGGGCGGACCAAGGGTACATCCATGTGGTGCCGGGTCAGTCGATTGACTATGAGTATGTGGCGCGAGACATCGCTGAGCGGTTGACCGGCGTAAACGTGGTCGGCGTGGCCTTTGACAGGTGGCGCTTTGACCTTCTAGTTAAGGAATTGCAGGGACTTGGCGTGGAGTTGCCGCTGGTTCCCTTTGGGCAGGGCTTTCGTGACATGGCCCCAGCCATTGACATATTGGAGACGGCTTTGCTGAACAACACTGTGCTGCATGGGGCGCATCCCGTGCTGACGATGTGCATGAGCAACAGCCGGATTGAGATGGATGCGGCGGGCAATCGGAAGCTGAACAAGGCCAAGGCTACGGGTCGCATTGACGGCGCTGTTGCGCTGGCGATGGCGATGGGTGTGGCCGGTAAGTCGCAAGAGGATTCTGGCGACTTTGACGGGTTCATAGGGTCGCCGCTTTCCGTTGGGCTGATATGAACGTCTTTCAGAGTCTTGGAACTTGGGTGATGGGGGGGCTGCGCCGTAGGGTCGGTGTGCAGTATCCGACCCCGCAGGGGTATAGCGAAACGTCTGCTGCCCCCGTCACGTTCGACTCGGCCATGCAGTTGTCGGCGGTGTGGGCCTGCGTCAAGCTGATCGCAGAGACGGTGGCCAGCTTGCCCGTCACGGTATGGCAACTGGATGGCGAGGACCGCCGGGTGGCGGAGTTGCACCCGCTGACTCTGCTGATGCGCGGCATGGTCAACCGATATCAGACGCGCATTGAGTTCTTTGAGACTCTGCTGCTGAACCTCATCACCAGCGGCAACGCGTATGTGCTGGTCGAGCGCAGCGGCGAGCGCATCACGAGTTTGCTGCCGCTGATGTCGGCGATGGTAGACACGCGCATGTTGGATGACGGTTCGGTGGTGTATGAGTACACCGACGACCGTGGCGTGGCGGTCTACGCCGCGCAGAGCATTTGGCACCTGAAGCTGATGGGCAATGGCATTGTCGGCTTGTCACCGCTGGCGTTCCAGCGCAACACGCTTGGCATCGCCCAGGCCGCTGAGGGCGCGGTCGGCAAGGTCTACCGCAACGGCGCGAAGCCGAGCGGCGTGCTGTCGCTGGATCGGTTTCTGACGCCAGAGCAGCGCGACCAGATTCGCCGTTCGTTCAACACGCTCACGGTGTCGGCGGATGAGCGGCTGATGGTGCTTGAGGGCGGCATGAAGTTCGACGCCATCAGTTTGAGTCCGCAGGACATCGAGTTGTTGGAGTCGCGCAAGTTTCAGATTGCAGAAATCTGCCGCTGGTACGGCGTGCCAAGCGTGATGGTCAATGACAACGCCGGAAGCACCGTGTGGGGGTCCGGCATCGAGCAGATCGTGGCGGGCTTCTACAAGCTGACGCTGCGGCCTCTGTTGGAGAAGATTGAAGCGAGCATGGCGGCGCATCTGTTGCCTGCTGGTGAGCGCGGACGCATTGAGATCGAGTTCGACTTTGATGCGCTGCTGCGTGCTGACATGAAGAGCCGGTACGAGTCCTATCGTGTCGGCATAGCAAGCGGGCTGATTACGCCGAACGAGGCTCGCGCTTGGGAGCATCTGCCAGCGCAGGAGGGCGGCGACAAGTTGCTTATCCAAGGCGCGATGGTGCCGGTCGATCAAGCGGGTCCGAATGGCGGCCAAGAGGCGCGCATGGCTGAACTGGCGGCTGAGTTCAAGAGCCAGCCAGTCATCAATGTGTCGGTGGCGACGCCGGCCATGACGGTGCATCTGCCGGAAATCAAGACGGGCGAGACTGTAGTGCATGTCGATGCGCCAGTGGTCAACCTGCCAGCACCGCAGGTCAAGGTCGATGTGCAGCCTGCTGACGTGAGGTTCGAGCCAGTCGTCAATGTTGCCGCGCCCGAGGTGAAGGTGGATGTGGCCGCGCCGGATGTGAGCGTGGAGGCGGTGTTGCCGCCGCCCGAAGTCAATGTGAACCTGCCGCCGCGCAAGACCGAGAGCAAGGTCGAGTACGACGCGGCTGGACGTGTGACTCGGACAACGCAGATCGAGACTGACCTGTGACCGACGGCATCCGCGTCAGCCAACTGCCGCGCGCCGAGAACCTTGACGGTGTCGAGGTGCTGGTCGGCAATCAGGACGGTGTCACCAAGCAGTTCCCAGTTGAGTTGTTTGGCGGTGGGCGAATCCCGCCGTATCTGCAACCGCTAAGTGGGCGCGTGGCGACGATTCCTCTGCCAGACGGTGTGCTGGCGGCGAGTGTGGTGGTGGTCGATGCCGATGGCGCAGAGGTGAGCGTCGTGGTGCGTCACCAGAGCGGTCGGGTGGCCATCGAGGCCAACCTCGACATGACCGGCCTGACGGCCAGATTGAGTTTTTGACCGTGCCGTAAGGCACGCCCCGATGCACCGGCCCGTGCAAAGGGGGTTCCCCGACCGCGAATGCCCAGTCTAGGGCAGGGGAGAGTGGCTGACAACCTTACTCTCTAGGAGATTCGTATGAGTGCAAAGCAGTTTTATCATGACATTGACTTGGTCAACGTCGGCCAGTTGCTGGGCGCACGCCTGCAGAACCTGTCCGCATCGGGCATGACCGCTCTGGCGGCTCAACTCGGCATGGACAACACCGGTTTGACGGTTTACTCGACCACCGATAAGCGCATCTACGTCTGGAATGGCACTGGTTTCGACCCGTTCCAAATCGACGTTGAGGGCGACATCAAGTTCCGTGGTTCAATCAATGCGGGCAATGTCGGCACCGTCGAGAAGGTCTCGGGTTATCAGTACGTTGTTGACGCCGCTGGCACCCTGACCGCTGCCGGTGTGACGTTCTCGCCCTCGGCTGTGGTCGAGATTGGCGACCAAGTGCTGTTTATTTCGGCGACCGAAGCTGTCGTCATCCAGCGCAACGATGTCACCGCGACCGAGACCGTTGCTGGCAACCTGCTGCTCGCCACGCAAGCTGAAGTCAACGCTGGCATGGTTGACAACGAGGCCGTCACGCCGAAGACCCTGCGCGGCTACCTCGAGCCGCTGTTCGCTGGCCAAGCTGCCAAGGACGCTGAGCAAGATCTGCGCCTCGACGCAGTCGAAGCCGAGAACTTCGCGCAGGACGGTCGTCTGACCTCGCTCGAAGCTGACCGCGTCAAGCATTTCTTTGCCACGGTCAACCTTCCCGCTGGTACGCCGTTCACCGTCACCCACGGTCTGGGTCTGGCAAACCGCGACGGCTTCGTGATTCGCACCGCCTTCGGCAACAGCGACATCTCGCTGGATGTCGATTCGGTGTCGGCTAACGCGCTCACCCTGACCTCGCTGGTGCCGCTGACCGGCGTCGCCGTGACCGTCATTGGCCGCGCTTCTGCCTAAGTTGTAGATGGACCGGGCCGCGTTTGATGCTTACTTCTTGTCGCACATCGACGAGATGCTGGCATTGGGTGCGGCCCACCCGAATTCTGAACGCGGCAGGTTCATCCATGCCGTGCTAACGCTCTTTGAGCCGCGCATTCGCGCCGTAGAGGCCCGTCTGGACGCGCTTGAGGGCAAGAGGTTTACCCTGGAGCCAACGCCTCCGGTGCGATCAAAAAGGAAACGCCACTAATGGCCGACCGATTCACCAAAGAGATTGACCTGCCGGACGTTGGCGCTTCAGGCACTGTGCCGCTGCCGCCGACCGGCACCGTCAGCATCTATGGCCGCACCGGCAAGCTGGCGATTCTGGACACCGCTGGCAATGAGTTGCTGGTCGAGCGCAGCGCCCGCGTGGTCTCTGGGCGTGTGTCATTGCGCGGATACGAGTCGGTTGTCAGCTTTGCTGCGCCGATCGTCACGGCGCAATCCACGGTCGGCGTCCTGTCGGTGATTCCCGATGGCGATGCTGACGAACTGGAAATGGACCAGCCGCGCCTGTTGCCAGTGCCCGGCGCTGGGTCGGTGACGCTGTACGTACAAAATCAGCCCGGACCCGTGTTCGGCGATTACATCGTGAATTGTGAGGTCTTCTAGTGGCAATCATCCGCGACAACACCACCGTAGCCAATACACTCAAGGTCAATGCCGACGGCAGCATCAACACGAGCCTGAGCTTCCCGGCGTCGGGCTTGGAAATTGCCAACGATGTCGGCAATCCCGTGCCAGTTTCGGATGCAGGCGGCTCGCTCACGGTCGATGGCACGGTGGGCATTAATAACTTTCCAGCGACCCAAGCGGTCAGCGGCACGGTTGCCGTCAGCAATTTCCCTGCAACGCAAGCCGTATCGGGCACAGTAGCAGCCACGCAAAGCGGAAATTGGACCACGGGCCGCACGTGGAACCTGAGCAGCGCAACCGATAGTTTGAATGTCGCCAACTTCCCTGCGACGCAGTCGGTCTCCGGCACTGTTTCGGTCAGCACCACACCGACCGCATCCCTGTTCGCACAGGCGCCGCCATCGGTTACTGTCAGCACGACAAGTGCAGCCGCAGCAGCGGCGACGCTCACGATTCCAGCAGCGCCAGCCGGTCAGTTTATCTACGTCACTGCGCTGTCGATTCAACTGGTGAACTCAGCAGCCCGCGCAGCCGCAGCAGCGACGCTGATTACGGTGACGACATCGGGCATCGCGGGTACGCCGACGTTCAACTACGGCCAGCCCGTAACCACCGTTGGAACCACCGACGTGACGTGGGCAAACATGATATTTAACAGCCCGCTCAAGGGTACCGCTGCGGCCACTGCGGCCACCATTTCCGCACCGGCTACGACTGGCGTGTTATGGGTGGTTCGTGCGCATTACTACTACGCGCCGTGATGGTCGGCGTAGGCATCAACCCCGCACTTAACGGCAGGCTGCCGTGAAAACCTACCGCGAGTTCCTCCTCCTTACCGAGGACGGGCTTGTCCTTCTCGCCGAGGACGGCAGGCCGTTCGGCGTGATTGTCGAGATGGAGGAGCAGGCGGGTGGTCGCAAGCGTAAGCGCGGCCAGCCGTTCACGGTGCCGAATGACTTGGTGTTTCCAGTCGATCGGCCAGTAGTCAGTCAACACAATAGGAACGTCCCGATTCTCATGATGCTCGGGGTTATGTGAGGTGCAAATGGAAACGAAGCTGATCAGCATCGATTCGCTAGAGCTGAAAATGGATGACGCGCGCATGGCTTTTGCTGGGTATGCGTCTGTGTTCGGTGGCATCGACTCTTACGGTGACACCATCGATCCGAAGGCTTACGAACGCACCCTCCGGCGCCAGGCGACTGACCGCCCCATCCGTATGCGCTGGAACCACTTTGGGCCGGTCATCGGCAAGTGGACATCGCTGCGTGTGGACGAAAAGGGCTTGTATGTCGAGGGCGAGTTGACGCCTGGGCATTCGGTTGCCAGCGATGTGTACGCCAGCCTCCAGCATGGCGCGGTCGATGGTATGAGCATCGGCTACCGGCCCAAGAAGATTGAGATGCTTGGCGAGGATCGCCGGCTGCTCAAAGAGATTGACCTCATCGAGATCAGCGTGGTCGAGGAACCTGCTGACCTAGGTGCCAAGGTTGAAGATGTGAAGAGCCTGCTTGATGCGGCAGGGTCTCTCAAAGAATGCGAAGCCATCCTGCGTGAGGCTGGAGGGTTTTCGCGGGCCGATGCGACTGCTCTGGTGGGGCGCATCAAGGCTTTGGCTCACGGTGAGCGTGATGCCAACCATAAGGCAGCGGAAGAGCTGCAAGCACTGTTTGCCAGCTTCGCCGCCTGACCCTCCAGACCTCCCCCAATCGGGCCGCCGCAAGGCGGCTTTTTGTTTGCAAAGGAAACAACACCGTGGAACTGAAAGACGTTATTGAGACCGGCCTCAAGTCGGTTGAAACCAAGCTGAGTGCAGCCATCGACAAGTTTGAAGGCCAACTCATTGAATCAGGCAAGGCCGATGGCGAAATCCGCAACGAGGTCAAGTCGCTGGCCGATCAGTACAAGTCGCTCAACGACGCCGTCAACGACATCGCCCAAAAGCAGACCGCCGGCCTCAAGACCAGCGAAGCCAAGCTCTCGGCTGGCGAAGAGTTCGTCAAGTCGGCGCAGTACCAAGCACTCGTCAAGGGCGAGGTGCAACGCGCTCGCCTAGAGGTGAAGAACACCGTCACTTCTGCTGCCGGCACCGTGTTTCCCGAGCAGCGCCCCGGCATCATCCCCGGTTCGTTTGTGCCGCTGACCGTTCGTGACGTGCTTCGCACCATCCCAGTCTCAAGCAACATGGTCAACAGCCTGCGCGAAGCTGGCAACACCAACGCTGCCGCGTTCACCGCTCAAGCCGCTGCCAAGCCCGAATCGTCGGTGACTTTCGAGCCGTACAACGTCGCCATCGAGACGGTTGCCCACTGGATCAAGATCAGCAACCAGCTGATGGCGGACGCTCCGGCGGTTGTGGCCTACATCGAGAACCGTCTGCGCGACGGCTTGGCGCAGAAGATCGAGCAACAGCTCATCAACGGCGACGGCACCAGCCCGAACCTGTCGGGCCTGACCGATGCTGGCAACTTTGTGGCTTACACCGCTGCTGCCGGCGACAATTTGGTCGATGCCATCAACAAGGCCAAGTACACGATGTGGGCGACCGGCAACACGCCGGATACCGTCATCGTCAACCCGGCTGATTGGGGCGCGATGGAGCGCACCCGTGAAGGTGCGGCCAGCGGCATGTACCTGTACGGTCTGCCGGGTGCCGGTGCCGGCATGAACCCGTTCGGTCTGCAAGTCGTCATCAGCACCTACCTGCCGTCGGGCAAGCTGATCGTTGCTCGTTTGTCCGACTCGGCTGTGCTGTACGCCCGTTCGGGTGCGGTGGTCGAGATGGGTTACGTCAACGACGACTTCACGAAGAACCTCGTCACGATCCGCGCTGAAGAGCGTCTTGGCTTGGGCGTTGACCGTCCGGCTGGCATCTACTTCGGCAGCATCACCGGAGCCTGATGACCTGACTGCGGGGGAGGGCAACCTCCCTCGCGGCTCGAACAGGGGAGCAACATGAAAGTGAAGGTCACAGCAAAGGTGCTGTTGCACGACACGCTGGGTCGTTTGGTTGCAGGCGACGTGGTGGAATTGTCTGACGGTCAAGCGCGCGATTTCATCGCGTCTGGATGGGCCGAGGCAGATGCGACCTACGAGACCAAGGTGGTGCGTGAGACGCCTGCCGAATTGCCCAAGAGGCGGGTGGCGCGATGATGGTGTTGGACAACAATGTCCCGGCCATTGAGCCGGTGTCGCTGGATGAGGCTCGCACTCATCTGCGCGTGGATGTCGTGGGTGGCGCACACCCTGAAGACGCGCTGATTGGCGGCCTGATCTCGGCTGCGCGCGAGCATGTCGAGCAGAACTGCCGGATCGTGATTGCCGAGCGCCCCTTGATGGTGGCAATGGATGCCTTCCCGAGTGGGTCTATTGACCTTGGTGTGTGGCCGGTGAAGAGCATCACCGCAGTGCGCTATGAAGCATTCCCGAATTCGTACATGGCGCTGCCATCGTCCTACTACGCGCTGGACCAGTTTGCCAAACCGGCCAAGGTGAAGCAGTTGACTGACTGGCCGCACTCGCCGGGTGGCGAAAACAGCGTCGTGGTGGAGTTGGTGGCCGGCATGGCTGAAGTTCCAAAAACTCTGAAGCAAGCGATGCTGCTGCTGATTGGGCACTGGTATGAAAACCGCGAGGCAGTGAATGTCGCTGGCAGTGGTGTGGTTCCCACGGAGTTGCCGAAGGGTGTAGATGCGCTGCTGGCTCCGCATCGTTTGGGACAGGGTGTCTAAGTGCGTATTGGCTCGCTTGACCGTCAAGTCACGGTGCAGCTTCGGTCTGAGGTGCTTGACCAGTTTGGTCAGCGCACTTTGACGTGGAACACCGTGGCTACGGTGTGGGCCAACATCCGCACGGTGTCTGGCCGCGAGCAGGAGCAGGGGCTGGCGGTGGAGAGCGAGTTGTCGCACACGGTTGCGGTGCGGTATCGAGCAGACTTTGCGGCACCCAGCAATGCGGGTCGGGCAAGGCTTGTGTATCCGCACCCGGCTGGGGAGCGAATCCTCAACGTGGTGGCCATTCGAGACTTGGACGAGGACCGGCACTGGATCATCTTTTCCTGCACCGAGACTTCGACCGAAGGCGTGGTGGACTAATGCAAGTCAAGGTGCTTGGCCTTCAAGAGGCATACGCCAAGATGCAGCAGGTGCCGGTCAAGATGGAGCGCAACATCCTGCGTCGCGCGCTGCGCCAGGGTGCCAAGGTGCTGTTCGACGAGACCAAGTCGCGGGTGCCGCGTGGCTTCGCGCAGGTCAAGCGTTCGGTGCGACTGAACACGGATGGTCAGCGGGGCAAGGCGACCGCCACGGTGAAGGCCGGTGGTCGGCGCTCGCCGGCATGGTTCGCTCACATTGTGGAGACGGGTGCCGGTGCCAACTACATCGGCACGGGCAAGAAGTCGAAGCGCAAGGCTTACGTCATCACGCCGAAGAAGGGCGAAATGCGCAAAGTGTTGGTGTCGCGCAAGATCAAGCGCAACAAGGTGGTTGAAGAAAAGTTTGAGATGCGCCCCACGGTCAAGTTTTTGAAGATTCCGATGAAGGGTGCCAAAGGCAAATTCGCGTTCCGCAGGAAGGTCATCACGCCGGGTGCGCGTGCGCGCCCGTTTATGAAGCCGGCATTCGACGCCAAGCAAGAGGCTGCGGTCGATGCCTTTGTGGCGGCTGTTAAGCGTGAGGTAGCGCGGCTGTGAGCCTTGAAGCTGTCATTGCCAACCTGCTGAACGTGGCCTCGGTCAAGGCCATCACGGGTGATCGCATCTCGCTGGCGCAGAGGCCGGCTGACGGTGGATACCCCGCGCTGGTCTACAACGTCGAGGAAGTCGAGACGATGAACCATTTCAGCGAATCTGGTGCGCTGCGCCAAGGCCGCGTACAGGTCACGTCGCTAGCGGTTGAACCTACGGCTGCGGTGAGCCTGCGGCAGGCCGTGGTGAACGCTATGCGGCATCAGAGAGGCACATTCGCAGGGCATCGCGTGTTGGATGTCTTGCAGGACTCATCCGGGGGCACTGAGCGCGACAACGACGCCGGCATCTGGATGACCACACAGGACTTCGTAGTGACGTTCTACGAGTAGGGCATCCCGCCCAAAGAGCAACCCGCTTCGGCGGGTTTTTTTGTGCCTGCGAGTCAGGCAGTTTTAGGAGAGCAACATGGCTGCTTATACCTCCGCAGGCTCAACCCTGCGCGTCACCGCCTCTGCCCCGGCGACCTTCAATGCCGCCGGGTACGGCACGCTGTTCCCGACCACCCCGACCGCCGCTAACCCGGTTGTTGGCGAAGTCGTAAACCTCGGTGAGTTCGGGCGTGAGTACGAACTAGTCACCCACAACCCCATCGGCAACCGCTCGACCCAGAAGTTCAAGGGGTCGTTCAACGAAGGCCAGATCAGCTTGGAATTGGCCCTCGACCAGAAGGACGCCGGTCAGATTCTGCTGAACACCGCGACCCTTTCGGACGCGGATTACTACTTTGAAATCAAGACCCAAGCGGGGGATAAGTACTACTTCCCCGCAAAAGCTATGTCGTTCAAAATTGGCGCCGGCTCGGTGAATGACATCACCAAGGCAATGGTGATGCTTGAGATCAGCACGTCGTCCAGTGGCGTCGGCGTGGTTTCTGTTTTGGCTGCCTGATAGCGGCTAACCCCGCACGGACTCGCCGCCGACCCGTTCTTCGCGGGACGGGAAGGCGGCGGGCACCGGCAATCATCCCGCGAGGAACTACAAATGAGCAAAGAACTTCTAGACGAGTTTTCCGACTACTTCCTGACCGACACATCTGCTTTGGACATTGATTTTCCTGACGGCAGCCCGATGCTCTATCCCCGCAAGGACGGCGAGCAAGTCCGCATCCATGTGTACGGCCCCAGCACCAAGCAGTACCAGACTGCACAGGAAGTGCTGACCCGCGAGGCGACCAAGCGTGTCGTGGCAGCGATGGGCAGCAAGAAGAAGGAGGCCGAGGACAAGGACGCCGATGTCAAGTTCTTGACGGCCATCACGGCTAGCGTTGAGAACTTCCCGTACCCCGGTGGTGCCGAGGCTATCTACCGCGAGCCGAAGCTGAGGTACATCGCAGATCAGGTGCGCGGTCATGTCAATGACACCGCCAATTTTTTCGCAGATGCGCCGAGCAGCTAACGCTCTGGGCGCAGCAGTTGGCGTGGCTGCACTCCGCGCCTAAGCAGAACGAGAAGGACACCAGCCCCAAGGCCCGGATGGAATCCATCCGCGAGTCGGGGGGCGAGGTGGAACTGCCTGACCTTGAAACCGTGGAGTACCTCGCGGCTTGGTGGCAAGACATAGGCATGTTCGAGTCTGGCGGCATGGGGCAAATCCCCTTGTCGTCGGGCGAGGTCATCGCCTGGGCAACTGGAACCGGCAGACACCTGACACCGTGGGAGTTTTCGACTCTCCGGCAGATGAGTCGTGCCTATCTCCAGATGGCTCAAGAGGCAGAGCAATGGACGTGTCCCGCGCCGTATGGATCGGGGACGTGGGACAGGCAAGTGGTGCAGGACAGGCTGCGGCAGATGTTTGCCGCTAGGGGAGCGACTGATGTCGAGAACGGTGGGTGAAATCCAGCTTCAGATGGCGGCGGACATTGCCCGTCTCCGCAAGAGCATGGATGAAGCAGAGCGCACCGTTGGGCGCTCGATGGGCCGCATCACCAATTCGGTGGATTCGGCCCGTCGTGCGTTTCTCGCACTCGCTGCGGTCAGCATCGGCGGCGGTCTGCGCCTACAGATTCAGGAACTCGTTGGCGCGCTTGATTCGTTCAACAAGTTTGAGACGCAACTCAAGCTCGCCACGAAGTCGCAGCAGGAATTCAACGGGGCACTCTCCGAGTCCAAGCGCATCGCCTCGGTGGCGCAGGCCGATCTGGAGAGCGTGGGCACGCTGTATGCGCGGGTCAACAACGCTTTGCAAGACTACGGCGCATCGACCGCCCAGATATCGGCCATCACCGAGGGCTTCGCGCTTGCCCTGAAGACCTCCGGTGCGACTGCGCAGGAGTCTCGCTCGGCCATCATCCAGTTCTCTCAAGCAATGGCAGCCGGTGCGCTGCGGTCGGAGGAATTCAACTCGGTGGCAGAAGCGTCACCGAAGTTCATGCGCCTGCTTGCGGACAGTCTGGGCGTGCCGGTGGGCGCGCTCAAGAAGCTGGGCTCCGAGGGCAAGCTGACCACGGACGTATTGGCCAATGCGCTCATTCCCAACTTGGAGAACCTGCGTGAAGAGGCGGCGCAGATTCAGACCATCGGTGGCGCGTTCACCCGCTTCACCAACAGTCTCAAAGAGACGCTGGGCGCGCTAGACAAGCAGTTCGGCATCACCAAGAAGGTCGCGGATGGGCTGAAGTTCATCGCTGACAACGGGCGTGAGTTGACCATCGTGCTGACCGGCATTGTGGCCACGGGCATCACTGTGTGGCTGGCGGGGATGGCGGTCAAGGCCGGCACGGCCACTATGGCCCTCATTGCCACGGCAAATGCCGCTCGTCTGCTGGCAAAGGCTGAGGTTGAGGCAGCGGTGGCATCTGCCACTGCAAGCGTGCAGTCTGCCCGTGCGTCGGCTGCGCTGACCGCAGGTATGCGCGCCAAGGCGGACACCCAGATTCGCGCCGCCACCGAAGTGGCCAAGGCAGAGGCTGCGCTCACTGCCGCGATGGCCGCTCAGACCCGAACGGTGGGTCTTGCTGCGGCGGGCCTGACCGGATTTAGAGCTGTCGTGGCTGCGCTGGGTGGCGGGCTATCGGCGATCATCACCGTGATCGGTTTGGCTGCCACCGCGTTCTTCACGTTCCGCGACAGCGCCGCGCAGACTGGTGACGCGCTCGACCAACTGGTGCAGAAGCAACGCGCCGCGAGTGACGCCATCAACCGCACGTCGGTGACGCAGGCCGCAGCCCGCCAGATGGAACTGGAGAAGGAGCGCGCCAACATCCTGTCGCTCATTGAAGAGCGCAAGAAGCGCATCGCGCAGCTGGACGGTCGCCTGTCTCGTGGCGGCCTGCTGGAGACGGAGCGCGTTGGCGTGGCCGGCGGCATCGCGGAAGAGATGCGCGCCATCGACGCTGGCGTTCAGCGCCTGCGTGAGATCAACGACCTGCTCAAGGGGCAGAAGGAAGCCATCGAACTGCTGAAGGCACCCGGCAGCCTCGCCCTGTCACAGTTCATCGGTGGGGCAGCAGATGACCTGAAGAGGGCATCTACCAACGCTGAGAAGCTGAACTCTGAACTCGACGGCATCAACACGCGCTATGATCGGCTGAAGGAGCTGGTGGCGGTTGTGATGCGCGAGCGCGGCGCAGATCAAGCCACCATTGACCGCAGCATCGTTGCCATTGAGAAGCGCAGGGTCGTCGAGGTCAACGCCGCTGTCGCATCGACCAAGGGTGCCAAGGAAGCTGCTCGCGAGCAGCAGAATCTCCTCAACTTCTACGAGGACGTGTCGCAGGCCATCGCCAAGCGCCTTGTCGATCTCAAGGAAGAGAGCGAGTCAGCCAATGGCTTGACGGAGGGCGACAAGCTCGCCTCCCGCGTCAAGGTGCTGCTTGCTGAGAATTACAAGCAACTGACCGCCGCGCAGCGCGCCTCGATTGAGATGGGCCTGCGCGAGGTGCTGCGCCAGGAAGAGGCCAGCGCGCAGTACAAGGAAGCGGTGGAGCGCCTGCAAGCGTACACCGATGCTTTCCTAGAGGTGCGTAACGCCACGCTGGAAGCCACGCTGACCTCTAGCGAGTACCAGGTGCTGCAACTGCGCCAAAAGGGCTTGAGCGAGGAAGTGGCCCGCGCGTTCGTGGCCGAGAAGCAAGCCGTTGAAGGCGTGGCGCAGTCCTATGCCACCCTGCGTGACGCGCAGGCCGATGCGGCGGCGTTGAGGGCGCAGAACAAAGAGACCGAGCGGCAGATCGCCGTCATCTTCGGCAACGCGCAGGCGCTTGGTGAACTGCGTGCGGCTGAACTGGATGCCACCGCTGCCATCCTTGAGCGTAACGCGGCATACGTCGAGACCAACGCGCTGGGGCTGGAGAACGAGGCCGCGCTCCGCGAGCAGGCCGAGGCCATCCGCGACACCGCCGAGGCGTACCGCGAGCAGGCCCGCGAGACCCGTCGCGGCGGCGCGCTGGATCGCCAGTTGCAGATCGCCCAGGACATTAAGGAGGCGTTCGGCCAAGTTGGTCAGGCGTTTGCCAATAGCCTGTTTGACGGCGCGCGCAAGGGCAAGTCCGTCATGCAGGACTTGCTCGACTTCATCAAAAACTCGTTCAAGAACATTGTAGTCCGCGTGCTGGTGAACCCCATCATCAATGGCATTGGTGGGGCTGTGTCCGGCGCGTTCGGCCTCGGTGGCCCTCAAGGCTCCGGCACGCTCGCCACTGGCACGAACGCGCTGGGCATTCTCGGCGCTGTGCAAAACATCGGTTCGGCGTTGTCCGGCGGCATTATTGGCTCGCTCGGCAACCTGTCGTCCACATTCGGCAGCATCGGATTCAGTAGCGGGCAATCGTTCCTTGCTGGAATCAGCAACTCCCTGCAAGGCGGTGTCGGCACCTTCGCCTCGACCGGGGCGGGCAGCAGCGCATTCAGCGCGGGGCAGTTCTTCGGCAAGGCTGCGCCGTTTTTGCCAGCGGTGTTCAGCCTGTTGCAGGGTGACATTAAGGGCGCGGCATTCTCGGGTGGCGGCGCGGCGATTGGCTCTCTGTTTGGCCCCGCTGGTGCGCTGCTCGGCGGCGGCATCGGCTCGCTGCTCGGCAGTTTGATTGGGTTCGGCGGTGGCACTCCGCACAGTGGCGGTTCGGTTGGCGCATCCGCAGACGCGGGCAGCCTCATCGGCTCGCGCAATCTGAGCGCCGCAGCAAAACGCAGCACCGACGCCGAGTTTGGCTACCTCCGCGCTGCATCGCAAGGCAAGTCGGCCATCGGCGATGCCCTCAAGCCGGTGATCGAGCAATTCGCCGCCAGCCTCTCGCTGCTGACCAAGACGAACATTAAGGTGGCGGCGGGCATTGGCGCAGATGGCGAGGATGCCTCGCAGGCGTTCTTGCGAGTCATTGAGGGCGCGAAGGAGATTTTCGGGCCAAAGGGCGGGGCATCGACGGCCAACTTCAGCAAAGACATTAAGAAGGGCTTTGAAGAGTTCGCCAAGTTCCTGCAAGGCGGCGCTTTCGTTTACGCAATCCAGCAGTCAAGCGCGGAAGCGTTCGTTAAGGCGGCATTTGCCCAATTCAATGTCACCAAGACCGACAAGGCTGGCAATGTCGTGTTTGACG
>Ga0209598_10001909_pt1 | contig 16703 bp, 16 predicted proteins | sample M_140807_EF_Meta_FD_187317 | JGI IMG/M metagenome (GOLD analysis project Ga0209598, IMG submission 187317) | Freshwater microbial communities from Lake Montjoie, Canada to study carbon cycling - M_140807_EF_MetaG (SPAdes) (version 2) | ecosystem: Environmental > Aquatic > Freshwater > Lake... | reverse complement strand
ACGGGGAATAAGGATTGCTTTAAGGGGAAAATCATTGATAAGCCTCTCAGAAAAATGTTCCGCTAAAAAATAAAGTGCTTTTTCTTGATCCAGATGATTCGAGTTATGAATTAATGGCTTTAACCAGGGTAGTCGCTCGATATCATTAGGCTTTTTTTTAGCACTACTGTAAAGACTATAGGCATGGGGTAAGGAATCAACAGAAACTAAAGTATAGTCATCGCTGAGATAAAATAAGTCTGATTTCAAGCAAGCTAGAGCCGTTGTTGATTTCCCCATTCCTCCTTTTCCCACCATCAAAACACCCCCTGTCGGGCGACCGACTGCTCCAGCATGAATCATTTGTTGATTCTGTTGACTAACCCATTGTTGAAAAATATTTTTGAGGGGAGAACCAGTCTCCCAATAAGGTAATTCCTCTGGTTTATTAACCCAATAAATACCTAAATTTCTTTCTAGATCCAGAACACTTAGGGCATTAGCTCCGCACTGAAAATAAGTACAAATGCGATCATTACTGAGACTTGAAATTTCTCCTCGCTTCTGTAGATGCTCTCTTTGCCAAACAGGAGGAGGCATTGGTGTTTGTGTTGTCTTGCTATCCCACAGAACAATGGTTAAATCGGGATTATTAACCGTAGGAATAACAAGATGAGCCAGGGCAGGAGCGATCGCTGAAACTAAAGCGTTTCCTGCAAAAGATAAACAAATTTTAGACTCCGCAATCTGATAAAAATAATTAATTTGTCCGACCGAAGCCGCGATCGCTTGTTGGGAAAAACTATAAATATCTTCAAAAAAACTGAGAGGATCTTGTATCGGTAATAATTCAAATGAAATGAGCGATTCCATGAAAATAAGACTTTATTTTTAATCTATTTAAAAAATCCCTTCCAATTTTGCATTCGGCCAACCCATCTCATCCACTTCATGAATCGGATCTAGAGCCAATAAATCTTCCATATCTGTATATTTACTCAGTTTCGGCATTTCAAAAGGAGGCTTGTCAATGCCATTATTGCCAAATCCATGAGAGACTATTTCATTTTCTTGTATGTCTCTTGCCAACTCAGTAATAATACCTTCTTCAATCAGTTGATCTATAAATAGTTGAACTCCTTGAGCAATAATTTCTGGTTCTTCTTGATAGTGTTGAGTTAATTGAGCAACAATTTGAGCAGATGATTGTTCTCGTTCAATCTCTGTCCAAATTTCCGCAGAGGTGTTGAGTAAACTGTAATAATCACCTTGCTTAAGATTGACAATGATTACTTCACCGTCAATGAGTTCATGCACAATATTAGGGGTATTGATTTTAAATTTCATTATTTTGCGATCGCTGAGTGTTAGAGTTTTGCTGGTAAATAATTTGGCGATTGTAAACTAATTTAAGTCAAAATGCAACTCTCACTGAGATTTTTCTTGTAACCACTGATTTAATAAATATTTTCGTCTTGTTACCGCAGAAACTTCTGTATTACCCAGCATCGATTGTTGAATGTATTGATAATAACGTTGCCATAGATCTCGAATACGAACTAGGTAATAAAAATAAAGTTTGGGGTCAGTATAGTTAGGTTCTACAGGATATCTTTCAGACATCATCTGAGGGTTAAGAAATATTTGTTGAATCATTAATTTGATTTTTTCAATAAAATGCGGTTGTTCAATAAAGTTCACCAAAGGAATAGTCATTTTGATGAGATGTTGATTATTCGTACTGCGATTGACAAATAATTCATCCTTCGTGATCGCCAATGTTGATTGATCAATTCCGCAATACTCAATAGCTTGGAGAATCGAATTGGGTAAATCAACTCCTAAAGAATAGTGAGCAAAAGCTAACATAATATACAAACCTTTTTGCCATTGCCATCGTTCAGCCGTCGTTTGTAGTGCTTGCCAATCGAGTTGATCCTGAAAATGTTCAATAATCCTAGCTAAATCGCATAGAGGACGAACCCCAATATTGAATTTATGATGATAGGAAGCGTGATGACAGAGATGTAAAATCAAATCCTCTGGAGCCAGAGCCAGAGCCGTTTCTCCAAAAAAATCCGTATTTTTTGCTCTCTGCCATAGTTCTGTAAGGTCAAATTGATAGGTTTCATTGGGATCACAAATTGTCCAGTGAATTTCTATTACAGGCAGTGCAAAAGATTTGCGAAAAGGAGGAAGTTGATGGCCAGATGATTTTTCAACGTCTAGCGAGACATCATAGTTACGAATAGATTGATAGTCTAATATTTCTAATAATTTAGCAGCTTGTTCAACTTTATCGTCAGGAACTAAAAGATCAATATCTACCATTTCTCTTAAACCAATTTTAGGATAAACTTCCTTGGCTAGATAAGCTCCTTTTAAAACAATGACTGGAATTTTGTGAGAGTTAAAAAGATTTAACATAGATTTCAACTCCCCCATTAAAGCCATGTTAAAAAAGGTGTTTTTTCGGTAGATATCCTTGAGAGATTCCTTAATAATTAATGGAACTCTTAAATCAGGCAAACATTGCAATTGAGAATATAATAAAGCTCCCACTTGTTGCTCTATGGCTTTATCTAGTAACCCTTGCCAATTTTCTAGGGTAATTAAATCTGAACTGATAGTTTCATGGTTTGGCGATCGCGTAGCGGCACTGCGTGATCGCTCTGGCTTGAATTTTAATAACTCTAGTAACCATTGATTCATTTCAACGTCTTGCATATTTTTTAATATTGTAAATAGTGGGAAAATTTTAGTTAAAGATTAACATCTTTCATTTGTTGTTTCCATGATTGAGCATAAAGTCCTCCGAGACTTAATAACTGTTGATGAGTTCCCGATTCTACAATCTTTCCGCAATCCATCACATAAATTTGATCGGCTTGCATGGCCGTTGTAAAACGGTGGGTAATCATAATCGCAGTCCGCCCCGCCACCAATTCCCGAAAACGTGACATCCATTCGGCCTCTGCCCAGGAATCCATTGCACTAGTGGGTTCATCCAAAAGAACAATTTCTGATTGTCGTAAAAAAGCCCTCGCCAAAGCAATTTTTTGCCATTCTCCCACACTTAGATCTGCCGTGCCTAACCATTTGCCCAGAACTTCCTGATAACCCTGGGGTAAACGAGCAATGACTTTATCGGCCCCCGAAACCTGAGCCGCCGCTTCAATCCTCGAAAAAGAAGGATGATTATTCCAGTCGCCATAGGCAATATTATCAACAGCAGGCTCATTGTAACGAACGGGTTCTTGGAATAAAACCGTAATAATGCGTTGTAAAGAATCGATTTTTATGTCTTTTAAATTATGGTTATCGATAAAAATATTACCTTCCGTTGGATCATAAAAACGACAGAGTAATTTCATTAAAGTGCTTTTACCCGCTCCATTTGTCCCAACGATCGCCACAACCTGTCCCACTTGAATCGTCAGATCAAAACCATCTAAAGCCCAACGAGGACTATGAGGATAATGAAAACGAATGTTTTTAAATTGAATAGAATCTTTAATGGGAATAGGAATTGGGTAAGAATTAGCAGTTTCTTTTAAGATTGGAGTTAGATTTAAAAATTCTTTTAAATTCTCAATAAATAAACTATTAAAATAAATCTTTCCCGTATTACTGAGAAGATTTTTGATCAAACTTTGCCCTTGATTAAAAGCTTGATACAGTAGGGTTAAATCTCCCAAAGAAATCTGAGCTTGCAATGCTCGCCAAACCATTATCGCCATAACAATTCCTGTCACGGTAATAGACAGTGTCCCTGCGGCTAAATCAGCAAACGCTTGATGACGAATTAATTGTAACTGTTCGTTTCGTAGGCGTTGGCGTATATTTTGATAGACCTCTCGAAAATGGGAACTTAGATTAAATATACGAGTTTCTGTAACATTTTCCCTTTTGGTTAAAATATTTTCATAATAGCGACTTCTTCGTTGTCGGGTTGTTACTGTCATTTGCCATTGATGACGACGATAATTATAGTAAAAAGTGATATAAAGGGCAGGCAAAGTACTCACTAAAAGTGCCAGGGGAACCCAGATACCAAATGGGATTAAAATTCCTGACATTGCCACTAAGGTAATACTACTTTGAAGTAAATTACTCAAGTTTTCCAAAAGATTAACGGGACGACTAATGGCATCAATTTTAGCTCTTTCTAGGCAATCATAATAGTTTGGATCGTCATAAAAACTGAGATCTATCTCACTGGCTTTTTGGTGAATTAAATCATTAATATAATCCTGTACTAAGTCACTTTGACTGGTTCGTACCCAATCCATTAGTCCCTGTACTGCTTGGGATAAAATGAGAATAATTCCTAATGCAATAACCAGTATTAATATCGATTGTAAACTATCATTATTAAAATTATTTTTGCTAACTGGTACTAAATGATTAACTAAATCCCTGGTCAGGTAAATATTAACAATGGGTAATAATCCTTGCAAGATAATTAACGTCAACCAGGCGATCGTCCAACGATGGGCAGATTGCCAAATTAAGTTAATTGCCCAAAGTAAATACTGGAAAGTAGAAATGGTTTCTTTAAAAAAATTGATATCCTTCAAGTTTTATGGCATCCTCCCTAAACTCCTATGTTTTTGTAGAGCCATCTGTTGGAACAAGACCGAATTTGATTTTGGTTTAATGAACCTCAAAGAAGTTTAGCTATCCAGCAAGACGCGGAAATTAATGAATTTTCGATGATTCATCTTTGATTGCTTTAGTGGTCACTAACAATTGATCAATTTCTGCATCTGTACCGATGGAAATACGAACATAATTGGTAATACGGGGATGGCTAAAATAACGGACTAAAATTTTACGTGCTTTTAATTGTTGATAGAGTTCTGATGCGCCGATCCACTGAGGGGAAGCTAAGACAAAATTGGAATCGGATTCACATACCTCAAAATCGAGTTTTCGTAATTCTGTGATTAGGCGATCGCGGGTTTGACGAACTTGTTGCCAAATGGGTTTAAAGTCTTCAGTTGCATCTAGGGCGGCTGTCCCTAAACTTTGCGCTAAACGGTCTAAATTGTAGGAATCGCGCACTTTGTCCATTTCTTGAATCAAAGCGGGGTAACTAATGCCAAAACCGACTCGCATTCCTGCTAAACTATAACTTTTAGAAAGTGTCCGAGAAATAATCACATTATCGAATTGGGTGAGAAAATCCCAGTGATCTTCATCAGAAAAGTCAATATAAGCTTCATCAATTAACACTATTCCCTTAGCTTGGGTGCAGGTTTGGGCGAGAAATTCTCGATTCAAATGTTTACCGACGGGCGCATTGGGAGAAGCCAAAAAAATCAATTTTGCCTCTGGACAAATCACTGGCCCTGTAAGTTCAAATTTTTCATTTAACGGGATTTTTTTGATGACTACGCCATGAACTTTTGCAATCGTTTCGTAAAGCGAATAGGTTAAATCGAGGAATGCAATAACTTCCCCAGGATTCACAAATGTTCGTAGGGCAATATTAAGAATATCATCGGAGCCATTGCCCGCCAAAATTTGATCGACGGAAACTCCCCAAACTTGGGCGGCGGCTTTGCGTAATTGAGTCGCAACGGGGTCGGGATAAAGTCGAACTTTGGCTAAATCTTGGTGTAAATTTTCAAAAATTTGGGCAGGAGGGGCGTAGGGATTTTCATTGGTGTTGAGTTTGATGAAATCCGTTGTTTGGGGCTGTTCCCCAGGGACGTAACTAGAAGCTTGGCGGACACAATCTCGAATGAGTTCTGGTGAGGGTAGTCGAATCAATGACATGGGTTTTGTAAGTTCTTAAGCCTTATTTACTATAGCAATCTTGGGATCGGCTTCTTCTTAGAGGGTTAGCAAAATTAAAGTTCCTGAGATTAACCTTACAGTGTTGTATCAATCTGTACTAAACCCTCTAAAGAAATTCGTTATTGTCAAAACTTAATGAAATAATGTAATCGGAAAAGCAATATCAATGCGGATTGAGCAGTTACAAGCATTTTTGGCGATCGCAGAAAGTGGAAATTTTGGCCAGGCCGCCCGAAAATGTGGCATTACCCAATCAACGGTGAGTCGGCAGATCCAATCGTTGGAAAGTGATTTAGGATTTCCCCTCTTTCATCGCACAGCCCAGGCAAAATTAACCGTTGCTGGTGAAAAATTATTACCCCGCGCCCGTAAAATTTGTCAGGAATGGGCGATCGCCAGTCAAGAAATTGCCGATTTGCAAGCGGGAAAACAACCCGAACTTTGCATTGCCGCCATTCATTCCGTCTGTTCCCATTATTTACCGCCGATTCTTCAGAAATTTTGTCGAGATTTTCCCGAAATCCAGTTACGAGTCACTGCCCTGGGAAGCGATCGCGCTTTAAAAGTTTTACGGGACGGATTAGTTGATGTTGCCGTCGTGATGAACAACCGCTTTTTGACCTCTAGCCCCGATATGACGGTGGAACTACTTTATGAAGAACAGGTTGAGATTTTAATGGCGGCGGGGCATCCCCTCGCGGAATACGAACAAGTTCCCTGGTCGGCTTTGGTGGAGTATCCCCAGGTCGTTTTCAAAGACGGTTACGGAATGCAGCGTTTAGTCCAAGAATGGTTTAATTATCAAGATGTTTCCCTGAAAATTGTGATGGAATTGAATACTCTTGATGCTTTTCGCGGCGTTGTTCGCCAAGGTGAAATCATTGCTCTTTTACCCCAAACGGCTCTTTTAGAAGCGCGTCAAGATCCCACTCTGGCGGTGCGTTCCCTGGCGGAATTACCTGAAAACAATGCCAATTCCCAAAAATTTAAACAAGGTTTCACCCGTCAAGTGGTTTTAGTAACCAGTAGCGATCGCCTGAATATTCCTCCCATTGCCCATTTTTGTGAGCTAGTGCGCCAATTTACCCAGAAACCTGTTTAAAAAATAATGGGTTGAGTCGGCTTGAAGCGCGATCGCTGATAATAACCAATCCGAGCCTGGCCCCTTAAACCGCAACAACATCGGGGAGCAGAGGGAAAATTTTTCGACACTTTAGGTTAAAATCAAGCAAAAGCCTTTTTTTAGCGCATTTTAATAAATTGGTTTTGTGAGAGTCAGTTTTTGTGCCACACTCCAGTAATATGTCAACAACGTCTGGACAAAATTCCCCCGCGCCTGTGTTGCTGCAACTCTTGCTGTTTGTCGATGATCGTCCCCATTCCCAGGAAAATGTCCAACACATTCAATCCTATTTAAAAGAGCTAAAAACGGATTATCCCTTTGAACTCCAGGTGATTGAAATTACCGAACAGCCCCACCTCGTTGAACATTTTCGTCTGGTTGCAACGCCTTCTCTGGTTAAAATTTCTCCCGCCCCCCGACAAACGCTGACGGGGAGTAATATTGTCAATCAATTAAAAAAATGGTGGCCCCATTGGGAACAGGCGATCGCCGAACAACTCTTTGAGCGTTCCAAACTGGAAGAAGCGACCACTATTATGAGCAACAACCCCGTTTCCTTTAGTGATTCGGCGGAATCCATGCGATTATGCGATGAAATTTTTCGTTTAAAGCAGGAAAAAGAAGCCCTTTTAGAACAAGTTAAGTTTAAGGATCAAATCTTGGCCATGTTGGCCCACGATCTGCGGAGTCCCCTCACCGCCGCAACGATTGCCTTAGATACCCTAGAACTTCTCCAACATCAAGCAGAGAAAGATCGCAAACTCGAACTAGAGCAACGCATCTACCACCAAGCCCGTCAGCAGTTTCGCATCATGAATCGCCTGATCAAAGATATCCTCCAGGCTTCCAAAAATTTTAGTTCCCAGTTTGAAATCCATAATCATCAGTTTTATCTCCAAAATCTCTGTGGAGAAATTCTCAGCCTCTATCGCGATCGCTGTACTGCCAAATCCCTCACCCTAGAAATCGATATTCCCCAGGATTTACCCTCAATTTACGCAGACGAAGAACTCATTCAGCAAGTTTTTGCCAATTTATTAGATAATGCCATTAAATACACTCCCAATGGCGGAAAAATTAATGTTTCCATTCTCCATCGCACTAATCAAAAAATTCAAGTGAGTATTGCTGATACGGGGCCAGGTATTCCAGAATCGAAGCGAGAAAATATTTTTGAAGGACATTTTCGGCTAACCAGAGATTCAGAGAAAGAAGGTTATGGGCTGGGTTTATCCTTTTGTCGTAAAATTATTCGAGCGCATTACGGCCAGATTTGGGTGGATAGTGCCCTGGGACAGGGAAGTTGTTTTCAATTTACCCTACCCGTCTATCCCTAAGGTCAGGGAAAATGTATGATTAAGGCATTCATTATAGGGAAGGAAAATAGATATAGTGAGCAATCAGCAGTTAAAAAAACCCAGGATGAGCAGACGGGTCTGTATTATCGTCAATGCCAAGGTCAAACAGGAGGGGCGATTGATTGCCGCTTCTCCCGTGACTGAGCGGATGTTAACCGCTTTAAAACAGGCAATTATCGCTAATTCTCCCGATACGGTCATTGAGGTGATTGCTGTTGCGTCCCTATGGTCTGAAACGGCCCAGAAGCAGACCTCGACTGCTGGCCGTATTTACTGTCCCCTGACGATCCAACTCCCCAAATGGTTGGTTTTTCCGTCGCAACAAGTCTATCAAGCTTGTCAAGATATTTTAGGTCGTCGTACCTGGGTTGAAGCGCATTTAAAATATAAAAGTAATCCTAATCTGAATTGGCTCGGTGATCTTTGGTTGCCTGTTGTTTGGACGACAAAGGGGCCGCTCTATGCCGAAGTGATTGGAGAAGGGGCGATGCCTAATGCTTATCAGCAACCCGTTGAACTGTCAGATAATTTGCGTCAACAACTATATTCTTTAGCTTATCAATCTCTAGAGGCTTTAGAAGCTCCTCCTTCTGTGTATTTATTACAATTTGGAGTGATTGAGCAAAAAATTGTTTTTGATCGCCTCTGGCCCTTTCCCGCCGCCCCTGCGATCGCCTCTCTCGGCGTTCAATCCCCCGATTTATATAGCTGTCATTGGCAATGCTTAACCAATCAGGCGATCGCCGATATTCAGATCCTGGCCCATTAAAAATGCGTTAAGTTAGTCATTACATTAATGATAGTTTTGCACAGCCCCCTAAATCCCCCAATACTGGGGGACTTTCAGATTTGTTCCCCCCAAAGTTGGGGGGCTAGGGGGGCAAAGAGGGATCAAAAGTCAGCAAGGCTAAAATTAATAGATATTAATCATACAATTTCCCCAAATTCAGGAGACGAGATCATGTTTTTAAGTGAATTGCAACCCATCTGTAAAGAATTAGTCCAACAACCCATTGCCTTTACAGGAGGTTTTGTTTCAGGAATTTTACGGATCAAATTGTCTTCTGATCCTTTAAAAAGTTGGTTAGAAAAACAAGGAATAACGGATTTTAGTGGTACGGAAATGGAGAGCGAATCGAATCAGCGTCCCCAATCCATCATGATTGATTAAATTTGTCCTCAAAATTACGAACAACGGTGTTGAATGCCTGGGGATGAATTGATCCTCGGCAGATTCAACTGTTGGAAAATATGACGATGTTGAATCAATACAAAGGTCGCCACTGCCAACAGAAAATAGCCAAAGCTTTTTTGTAATTGTTTAGCTGAAACAAATTGGGCTAAATAACTTCCTGCGATCGTTCCCAAGGCGGCGGCAAAGGTAAAGGAAACCGTCAGGGGCCAATCGATCGCAATATGACCCAGATAACCCAATAATCCCGCGATCGCCTTTCGCTAAGGTTAGAAACCCAATCCCAACAATTGAAGGAATTGGAAGTTTGGAAACAGTCGTAATGTTGCGTTTGATGGGGGGAGAAGCTAGAATAAGGTCAGTAATTGACCCAAACTTTACGAAATGAATTCCGATCCTCGCGGCCCGATTTATCGTTCTCTCCAATTATTTCCGCTCCAGCCCGACGATCCTGCCTATGTGTCTTGTGAATCGGTGCGGGGGGAACAGGATGTGTTGCAAGAATTGGGGGATACAATTGTCCTGTCGGGTGAGGAAGACGGTTATACCTGTCAGCTATACACAGGAGCGAGGGGATCGGGTAAATCAACAGAATTATTACGGTTACGGCAGGATTTAGAGAGAAAAGGTTATTTTGTCGTCTATTTTGAGGCAGATCGGGGTGATATTGAAATTGATGATACTGAGCATACCGATATTTTGCTGGCTTGTACGCGCCATATTATCGAAGATTTAAAGGATTTTGCCGACTCTAAACCATTATTAGATTGGCTTAAAAATCGGTTGCAATCCTTGATAGATTTGGGATTAGCAGAAGTTGAACTGGAAAAAGTTGGGGTTGAATTTAAGCTTCCTCAGTTTGTGAAATTGATGACTAATTTTCAATCTTTGCCAGATATTCGCACGGAAGTTCGTCAAAAAATTGATTTATACACACCTTCTTTAGTGGAAATTTTGAATGAGTTTATTGGTCAGGCAAAGTGCAAGTTACCTGAGCAATATTATCAGGGAGAAATTGTGGTAATTGTAGATAATTTGGATCGGATTGTGTTACAGAGTGATGGTAAGTACAGTAATTATGAGCGAATTTTTATTGATCGTAGAAATTTGATGCGGGGTTTAAATTGTCATCTGATTTATACCATTCCTATTTCCATGAAATACGCGCCCTATTCTCCAACTTTAGTGGAGGACTATGATCAATTGGTGATGTTGCCAATGATTATGATTAGAAATCGGCAAGGAGAATCCCATCAAGCGGGAATTGATATTTTAAAGGAAATGCTGAGACGACGTTTAGAAATATCGCAAATTTTGATTACATTGGAAAATTTATTCGAGAGTGCTGAAGCCCTAGACATTTTGTGTCAAAAAAGTGGCGGTTATGTTCGTAACTTGCTTCAGTTAATGCAAGGAGCGGTTAGACATTCTAAATCTTTACCAATTACGGATCGAGATGTGAATATTGCTATTTATGACTTGCAAAAGATTTATCATAATTCTATTTATCAAGAAGACTGGATTGTGTTAGCCAACATTTATTTATCAAAAGGCTTGTCATTCTTATCAAGAAATAGCGATAGAGAATTACTTTTCAGGAGATGCATTTTGGAATATTCCTATGTTTTAGAAAATGGATGGAGAGAATGCTGGGTTGATGTTCATCCCTTAATTTTAGGTATGCCTGAGTTTCAGCAATCGTTGTTAGCTTTATCAGGCTTAGCTAACAATACTGATGATACGGATGACATTGTATTGTTAGGAATGGATAATGTTTATAAATTGTACAATGAGGCTCTGAACAATAACAATTATAGTGAAGTTGTAAAAATCGCTGATTCTGCATATAAAATGTTAGATGAGATTGCATCATCTTTAAGTCCAACTAAAGATAGAGAACTTTATCGTCGTATTGTTGCTTTATCTTCTTATTGGCAACTCAATAAAAATTTATACACTTCAAGGAGTAAATCGTAGTGGAACCCAGTAATGCTTTTTCTGTAATCACGTCTATTGCATCAGCAATCAAAGATATTAAAGACGCTTACCAAGCCATACCTCTTGGTATTATTCTCCCACCAACAAAAGGAAAATTCTCCGAACTACAGCAAAAAATTATTGCTGCGGAGGGAAAACTTGATGATGCTAAAAATGTTATCCCTCAATTAGGCAAGCTTATTAGGGCCTATTCAGATTTGATTTCTGATGTAAAAATCGCTGGAGCTTCAGCAGATAAATTTTCAGAATTAATTGAGTTAGAGCCAACACTATTAATCAAATTTAAAACTTTTTTTGTTAATAAAATTCGAGACGAATATAGTCGGGTAACTCAAGGTATTCCTGAACTTCCAAAGCCCAAGAGTACAGAAGCGGCAAGAAAAGTTGGTAATTTAGAAATTATCTCCCGTGAAATTCGTGATCTTAATCAACAACTACGCAATGGAGACCAACATGATGCCTCTAAAGTAAAAGAAATTACCAAAGAAATATCGAGTAAGTATTCAGATATGGCATCTACACTTGCCGAACTATTAAAAGAGATTTTAATCGGGTTTGATCCGTCTGAAAATTAAAAGATTTGAAAATGACTTTGTAAAATTCGTCATGATCGCCATTTTATTAACTTAATTAATTCCCAAAATCAGAATTTACAATCATGAAATCCTCTCCCCGATCTCAACGTTGGTCAATCCGTAGAAATTGTTGTTCTCATTCCTGAACATTCGCAATCTGAACTTTCCCTAGAAGACCGTATTACCTTTTTAAAATTACCTCTTTTCGAGCGACAAAAAATTCTAAAAGAACAAGCAGAATCAATGATCAATCACTATCAAGAAAACTCCGAATGGAAAGAACTATTAACCAATGACATCATTGACTATTAAAAGAAGTTGATTAGTATGGACTCCCTAAAAATCTTTTATGATCGTGACAATCACATCTTAACCATTTGGTTTGACGATCCACAAAAAGAATTTATTGCCGAAGAAATTGGCGAAGAATTACTCATTATGCAAGATAGCGGCGGTGAAACGATTGGCATTGAAAGAATGAATTTTGTGTTAGCCGATCAAAATTCTCTTGATGTTCAACTTCAGTATTTATAAATTCAATGATTTCCGCTTTATTAACTTATTAAATATTGAGCATTAAATGTTCGACAAAATCCTGAAAAAAATTCAGGCTAAAATCGGTCGATTAGACTATGTGATGACGCTTCATGCCGATGAAGAAATGGAAGCTGATAATTTATCTATTCTGGATATTGAACAAGCCATCTTTACAGAGCAAATCCTAGAACGTCAACGCGATCGCCTAACCGCCGAATCAAAATATCGAATTAGAGGTATGGGAATAGACGAGAATGCGATCGAAGTAATTGTTAAACTCAGTCCAACAGGGAAAATTGTTACTATTACAGTATATGCTCTCTAAAAAATCAGAGGATTCCATGACTCAATGTGATATTTGCGGCCAAGAAGGCATAACCCTAAGACATATCTCACGCAGTTATGGTAAAGGCGATAACTTATTAGTAATTGAAAATATTCCGATACTAACTTGCCCTCATTGTGGCGAAAGCTATCTAACGGCTCAAACGCTCCATAAAATTAATAACATCAAAAAACACCGTCAAACTTTAGCTATTCAGAAAACCATTGAAGTTGCAAGTCTTGTTTAAAATTCAAAGATTCTTGTAACCATTAATAAAAACGCGAATAATGCTCACTCCTCAAAATCCTCTTCACCTTCAGACCGTGCAGACTGCTCATGATACAGTTCATGCAATTGTTGATGCTTAATGCGACGGGACGTTTGACGATACTTTTTCTTGGCTAATTTTGGCTCATATTCCTGCTTTCCCTCTGCTTTCGTCATTAATTTTAAACCAGACTCCTCTTCGCCCCTGGCTTGCTGGGCGGTCTCTTGTTGAATGGCCTCTTCTAAAAATTTCAAATAATGCTCATAGCGTTCCCAACTGCCGCGAACCACACAATTCGGCTCTTCTCGATGGGAGCAATCATTAAATTGACAAATGCCCGTTTCCAAATGTCTTCTAGCTTCAGGAAAATGAAAAATTAACTGGTTTGTTTCTATCTCTAAATCAGGTTGATTAAAGCCAGGAGAATCAGCTAAAAATCCCCCCGTTGGTAATTCAAAAAGTTCTACATGGCGAGTGGTATGACGACCCCTGTGTAATTTTCCCGAAACCTGATTCACTCGTTGAGCAATCCCTGGTACTAAGGCATTAATCAAGCTAGATTTTCCCACCCCTGAAGGGCCTGCCATTAGGGTAATTTTTTGGTTTAACTGATTGCGGAGTTGGTCTATGCCCTGTTGGGTAGCCACACTAATCAATAGAGGATGATAACCCCATTGTTTTAATCTTTCTTGCCATTGTTTTTGTTCTTCTTCGCCGACTAAATCCCTTTTGTTAAGACACAAACACAATTCTAAATCCACTGATTCTGCCTTGACTAAAAAACGACTTAATTGCCAGGTCTCTAAGGGAGGATCGGCTAAAGAAAACACTAATAGGATTTGATCCGCATTGGCCATCGGCGGACGGGACAACTCATTTTTACGGGGTTCCACCGATGCGATCGCCCCTTGCCGATTGAAGTGATCGACATCTTCTACCCAAACGCGATCGCCCACCATCACCGACTGACCAATTTTCTTTAAACGCGATCGGCGGGTACAGAGCAACAACTCATCAGAAAAATGCTCCAAACGGACTTGATAATAATTTGCTTGGATCGCAATAACGGTTCCGTATTCAGCCTTATTCACGATAGAAGAACCATAGGCTACAGAGAATCAGGAACACAAATTGTCATTTTAAAAAAAGTCCCCTCGTCAACAATCACTTGCTCCGTATAACCCTCCATCGCCAAACTATGGGGAACCTGTTCAATGGGTTCACCCGCATCTAACCAAACTTCCAAAATTTCCCCCGCCGACATTTGCGCGAGTTTTAATTTGGTTCGCACAAAATTAATCGGACAGGGTGTTCCCCTGAGATCGAGAAGAACCTTAGTAGGCGTTTGACTGGTTTCTGTTTCTTGTAAACTGGTCATTTATGGAAAAAACCTCCGATAAATCCTTCCAAACCACCTTTCCCGTGACCGTCTCCCTTAATTCCCGCCAATTTTTCCAATAACTCCCGTTCTTCCGAACTAATACGGGTAGGAATATTAATCTTTACCATAATCAGGTGATCGCCTCGGAGGGTCGCATTGCCCAATTTAGGTACGCCTTTGTTTTCCAGGGTTAACACCGTATTAGGTTGGGTTCCAGAAGGAATCGTCAATTCATCTGGCCCATCCACCGTATTCACTGTTAAACGACAACCCAGAATAGCCTGTAAATAGCTGATGGTAATTTCAGAGCGGATATTAATTCCCTCACGGGTAAACTCTCGATCCGCCTCCACCATCAGATACACATACAAATCCCCAGCAGGCCCGCCTCGGAGTCCCGCATCCCCTTCCCGTGAAACCCGCAACCGAGTGCCGTCATCCACGCCAGGGGGAATAGAGATTTTTAATTTTTTAGTTTCTTGCTTACGACCCACCCCATTACAAACCTCACATTTCTCCTCAATTACCTCTCCCGCCCCATTACAGGTAGGACAGGCAGAAACCTGAGCAAAACTACCAAAGGGAGTCCGAGTCGCTCGTCTAACTTGACCCGCTCCATTACAAGTGGCACAAGTGCGTGATCCCGTACCAGCCTTCGCCCCCGAACCATTACAAGTCTGACAGGATTCTAAATGGGGAATCCGAATTTCCTTTTCCCCGCCAAAAACCGCTTCTCGAAAATTGAGCTTGAGGTCTAATCGCAGATCATCCCCACGAGTCGGGCCTGTCCGTCGTCGAGCCGAGCCAGCTCCTGCCGCCGCGCCCCCAAATCCACCAAAAATTGTTTCAAAGATATCAGCAAATCCGCCCATATCTCCATACTCAAAGCCTGATGCCCCAGCCGCACCACTTACTCCAGCTTCTCCAAATTGGTCGTAGCGCGCACGAGTTTCTGGTTCTGAAAGCACTTCGTAGGCGCGATTCACCTCCTTAAAGCGGTCTTCTGCCCCTGCTTCCTTATTTACGTCAGGATGATATTTCCGCGCCAAACGACGATAGGCACGTTTCAGGTCTTCTTTGCTTGCGTCTCTGGAAACGCCAAGGATTTCGTAATAGTCCGCTGCCATAGGGCCTTACTCTGAATTGTTCTTGTTAAGATTAGTTTACATCGGCTTAATGTTTACTGTAGCAAACTCCTGACAAAACATCATTAATCGACTGCTTCGTAATCACTGGAAATGGTTTCATCGGCATCAAAATCAAAGTTTTCATGGTCATCGCTTGAGTAAATGGGAGACGTTACAGTGTGACCTGGTGCTGTCTTCTTGGAAGAATGAACCTGGGTAAAGGCTTGGGTTCGACTATTGAGTTGGGTCAGGATGTCTTCGGGGATTGTGGCATCCAAGGTTTCAAAGGCTCTCATGCTATCGTTAGTCTCATCTCCCTGTTGATAAACTTCAGTTCCGATGGTTAGGAGTAATTGACGAAATTCATCGACCAAGCTTCGGAGTTTTTCAATTCCAATCGCAGAATTGCGCAGAGCCGCTTGTAACTGTTCTTTTTTCTTTTGGGCGTTGGCCTTAAGATCGGGTCGAATTAAACCGCTATTTTCCATCAAGGTTGTTTCATAGGTATAGAAAAGACTGTCGGATTGATTTCGTAATTCGATCATCTGCATACGGCGATTATCTTGATCCGCAAATTTCGCGGCTTCTTCTCGCATTCGGTCGATTTCAGCACTAGTTAGACCCCCAGTATGACTAATGATGATACTTTGTTCTCGTTTAGTTCCTTGATCTTGGGCAGACACCTTGAGAATTCCGTTGACATCAATATCAAAAGTTACTTCAATTTGGGGAACTCCCCTGGGAGCGGGAGGAATACCCGCTAGGAGAAACTTACCTAAACTTTTGTTATCTAGGGCCATGGCCCGTTCCCCTTGCAAAACGTGTATTTCTACGGAGGTTTGACCATCGGCGGCAGTGGAAAAGACTTCGGACTTACTGCTGGGGATGGTGGTATTGCGTTCGATAATTTTGGTAAAGACTTCTCCCAGGGTTTCGATCCCCAGGGATAGGGGCGTTACGTCTAAGAGAAGGACGTTATCAACTTCCCCTCCTAACACTCCGCCTTGGATAGCGGCTCCTAGCGCAACGGCTTCA
>Ga0209598_10001907_pt1 | contig 16706 bp, 10 predicted proteins | sample M_140807_EF_Meta_FD_187317 | JGI IMG/M metagenome (GOLD analysis project Ga0209598, IMG submission 187317) | Freshwater microbial communities from Lake Montjoie, Canada to study carbon cycling - M_140807_EF_MetaG (SPAdes) (version 2) | ecosystem: Environmental > Aquatic > Freshwater > Lake... | reverse complement strand
GATGAAGAACGGGAGCCGGCCACAGGCCGGAAGAAGACATCTCCAAGCCGGCAAGCCGAGGATCAGATCACGACTGGTGAAGCACCGGCGAAGAAAACCGGAAGAAGGAAGAAACGCTGGCGCTCAATCCGGAAGAAAACGCGCCCAAGAACACGGCAAAACCGTGGTTTTCAAACCGGCAACTTTCAGTGGGTTCCAGAACGATGCTAACAAATTAGCGAGGAACCTGTTTTTAGCCTTGTAGAAAGGACTTAAAAAGATCAGAGATTAGATCCACTCCCCTAAAATAGCCGTAAAATATTTCACGCATCACCCGTGGATGGATCTTGCGCGTCATTTCGAGGGGTAAAATGGGTAAAAGCACCGTTAAACATAATCCAACATCTATGAAGATTGTTAACCAACCTCCTCCTCACCGATTTCCCCTTGTCGTTCCGCGATCGGAACAGTGCTCTCGGATCCAGTCTCTGCTGAGACACCTTTCAACCCATTCGGGGGCTCTCCTTCTCGGCCTCTTCTTGGTCACGGTTAGCTCGGCCTCTGCTCAAATTTCTTCTGTCTTATTTCAGGACGACTTTTCAGCGGCGACGATTGATGCCACAAAGTACAGTCCTTCAGCTCCCTTCTTCGAGGGTGGGGTGGGGGATATCCATGCCGTCGCCGCTGGCGGTGCCATTGAATTTGTCGGCACGACCACCACCCAATGGTGGTCAGGTGGGACCTTGAGGATTGCCCCGGTTTTTTCGGCATCTGAGTCAGCACCTATCACCATCGGTCTGGACCGTATGACAGAAATGGGTGTCGGTAGCGCCTCCCGAAGTGCACTCTGGATCTTGGATGAGTCACGGACGAAGTATGTTTTGTTTGCTGACGTCCGTGGCGAAGGTGGTTGGAAGTATAACCGGAAAATTGGGGAAGACGGCGATGTGCCCACCGGCGGTGGCAACAATATGGCTAAGTTTGATGGAGCCGCATTTGAAGACGGCGGACGTCATCGCATGAGTATTGTGGCTAATGGCAAAACAGTAAAACTTCTGCTCGACGGCGTAGAGGGCGCTGAGGTCAAGTTTCCATTTAGTAAAGTCATTTTTGAATTTGGTAGCTATGCACGAGCCAATAATGACACCGCAGCTACGACCTGGGATAATCTAAAGATTGAAGTTACCAAGCCCACTTCGGTGGTCTTCTCGGACGACTTTTCTGGTGCAACTATTAACGCGGCCAAGTTTAAACCCGCGGCCCCCTTCTTTGAAGGCGGAGTCGGCACTATTCACGCCCAAGCGACCGATGGAACCGTCGAATTTGTCGGTACAACAACGACCCAGTGGTGGTCCGGCGGCACCTTACAAATTGTGCCAATCTTTACAGCAACCGAGGAAACCCCAGTAAAGATCACCGTGGACCGCGTCTCAGAAGCGGGCGTTGGCTCAGCCTCACGAAGTGCCTTGTGGGTTCTAGATGAAGATCAATCTAAGTACGTGCTTTTTGCCGATGTCCGAGGTGAAGGCGGTTGGAAGTATAACCGTAAGATTGGCGAGAATGGGGATGTCCCAACCGGCGGTGGTAACAATATTGCTTCTTTCGATGGGGCCGCTTTCGACGATGGCGGTCAGCATGTTATGAGTATTTTAGCTGACGGAAAAACCGTTAAACTGATGCTTGACGGGGTGGTCGGTGCCGAAGTGAAATTTCCAGTTTCCAAACTCTCCTTTCACATCGGTAGTTATGCGCGCGCCAACAATGATACGGCCGCAACACGGTTTGATAATCTAAAGGTTGAGACAGTCCTGCGTCAGTCGACCGTTGTCTTCCAAGATGATTTCGCAGCGAATGTTATCAATCCTGCTCGGTTCCAAGTTTCGGCACCCTTCTTTGAAGGCGGCGTCGGCGACATCCATGCTGAGGCCAAAAATGGTACTATCGAGTTCGTAGGGACGACCACGACCCAATGGTGGTCCGGTGGCACCTTGCGAGTGGGACCGGTTTTTGAAGCATCGGACGAATCACTTTTGACCCTTAAGATTGATCGGATTGCCGAAGATGGGGTTGGCTCAGCCTCGCGGAGTGCACTTTGGATCCTGAATGAATCTCGAGACAAATACGTGTTGTTTGCTGATGTTCGTGGCGAAGGTGGTTGGCGTTATAACCGGAAAATTGGGGAAGACGGCGACGTTCCTACCGGCGGAGGAAATAACATTGCTGCTTTTGACGGCCCTGCATTCGAAGACGGGAAATTGCATAAAATGTCGATGATTGCTAACGGCAAGACAGTAAAATTATTGCTGGATGGAGCCATCGGTGCCGAAGTCAAATTCCCCTTCTCACCGGTGATCTTTGAATTCGGAGCCTATGCGCGTGCCAACAACGACACTTCTAAAACTGTCTGGGACAATCTCATCATTGAAACTGAAGGCGGCGCGGCATTTGCTCCAAGATCCAGCAGTGTGCGATTGGGTGGTACCAGTCCGGAAATCACTGTTCGAATTCCCTCAGGCTTAAACTCCTCAGCGGCCGTTAACCTCCGAGTAGTCAGCGCCAATCCCGCCATTGCAACGCCCGATGGGGGCACCGGTGGAACATTGAACCTGACCTTCCCTGTGGGTGCTCCGAATACCAAGACCTTCCGCGTCCGCGGCGTGTCTCTTGGCGGCACCACCTTTAGTATCGAGGGCGACGTCGGCAGTCCAAATCCATTGAGTGTCGCTGTAATTTCTGGCCCAGGTGTGCAACTCGAAGACACCTTCGCCGGAGCAATCGATTCGACAAAATGGCAAAAATCATCGCAGAGCTTCGAAGCGAGCGGAGTGGGCACCTACACTGTGACCACCGGCGGTGGCACTTTGCAAATAGCAGGTACCACCGACACCAGTTACTGGGCCGGAGCCTCACTCAAATCAACCAAGAGCTTCATCGCCACCAAGGAACTTAACCTCTCCGTTGAAGTCGATCGTACCGCAATTGAACAAGTTGGGAGCGCCGGACGCAGCGGCGTTTATCTAACCACCGGTGACCGTTCAAAGTATGTCTTCTTTGCCCAAAACGTGGGCGAAAACGGCTGGCAAGTGAACGTCAACCCAGGTAGCGCCACCGGCGGAGGCAACAACCTCGCTGCTTTCAATGATAAAGATGCTGAGCTAGGCGCTTTCAAAATGAAACTGGTCGCCGACGGCAGTACCGTTGAGGTTTTCCTCAATGGGGTATCGGGTGGCCGTTTCCCCTTTGAAGTCACCTCTGGAATCTTCCTCGAACTCGGCGGCTATGCCCGCGCTGAAACCGATACCGTTACCGCGACGTTTGATAATGTTCGGGTCGAAAATGTGCTGCCCTGCATCACCTCAGCCCCCGCTTTAATCTCAATGACCGTTGCCGACTCCAAGTCCGCATCTATTACCATTCCGCAACTTCTGAATGACGCCGCTGCCGTCACGGTCAAGGTGACCAGCAAAAATCCTGCGGTTGCAGTACCCGTCGGAGCAGTCAACGGAGTTCTCACCCTGAACTTCGCGGCCGGTGCGCCCAACACTCAGTCCATTCAGATTAATCCGATTGGCTTCGGTTCCACCACCTTCGAGTTTGCCAGCACTCCTTCAGTTTGTGTGGAGGGTTCGATTGCGGTCGAAGTTGTCGCCTCACCCGCGGTGCTTTTGGCCGATGATTTCGGTGCGGCCACAATTAACGCAGCGAATTGGACCGTCGACAAAACCGCCTTTGAAACTGGCGAACCCACCGATGAATCCGCAGTGACGATTATCGGTGGACAAGTGAAATTCGACGTCACCGTAGGAGTCGCACCCTGGCCGGCTATCTCTTTAATGAGTGCCAAAACCTACTCAGTGAAATCGAGCGAACCACTGACCTTCGAGGTCGATCGAGTCTCACTAGCCTACACGCTTACCTCTGGAACGAGCGCCGAAGAACGCGTCTATATTGTCATCAAGGATGGTGCCGGTAACTTCGTTCACTTCTCCGATTACGTCGCCCACGATGGACGTAATTTTGGTTGGGGTTACAACAAATCAATCGGTGCCTTGGACGATAATCCCACCGGTAATAGCGTTAATCTCAGAACACTTGATGGAGGGACGTTCGACAACGAAAAACTACACCGTGTGAAATTGGTGGCCAATGGAGCCACGGTGAAACTGTTCGTAGATGACACCTTTGGGGCAGAGGTTCCCTTTCCCTTCTCAACGGGATTATCTGTCGGGTTCGGAGCGAGCAGTGACGAGAACCTTAACCGTGTGGTCGCTTTCTTCGATAACGCCAAAATTAAGGGGGGATCAGTGCCTACGGTGGGACGATTCACCGGGCTATCAGTTCAGGGTGCCAACGTGGTCATTAGCTGGGCTGGCCCAGGTGTCTTGCAATCGATCGGTAAACTCGGTGATGTGTGGAAAGACGTCACTCCTCCGCCGGTGGGCACCAGCATTACTGTCCCAGCCAGCGCAGATGCCTCTCAGTTCTATAGACTCAAACTCTAATTACTCTCGGTTCCCTCGACGACGGTGTTCAGAGATTTGAACAAGGGTCAGGCAGGCGGGCGTTTAAAAAACGCTCGCCTGCTCTTTTTATTGGCTGCTTCGTTTCTATTTATATTTCGTTTGCTCATGACGGCCATTTTGTCTCGTTGCCTCGCCTGTTGGATTTTTGTGTTCTTAGGCAACACGATGACCGGCGCCTCCTTGGAATGGGAGACCATTCCTGGCGGACGGCGTCTGCCCCTTCTAAGCCCGCCCCAAAGTCAGTCCTCGGGATTTCAAAGTGTCTCCCCTCTTATTTCAGGTATTAATTTTACCAACCGACTCAGCGAAGACCGTAGCCTAACCAATCAGATTTTTTTGAACGGATCAGGGGTGAGCGCTGGAGATATTGATGGCGACGGCTGGGTTGATCTCTATTTCTGCGGCCTAGATTCCCCCAATTCGCTCTGGCGTAATCGGGGAGGGTGGCATTTTGAAAATATCACCACCGAAGCTGGTGTTGCTTGCGCCAATCAAGCCTCTACTGGTTCGGCCTTTGTCGATATTGATGGCGATGGAGACCTAGACCTGCTCGTCAATGGTATTCAATCTGGGACCCGACTTTTTATAAACGACGGCCAAGGGAAATTCCAAGAAACCACCCGTCAATCCGGTCTAGCAAGCCGCGCTGGAAGCACTTCTATGACCCTCGCCGATATTGACGGCGATGGATTGCTAGATCTTTACGTTGTTAATTATCGAAATGACACTCTTCGCGATCAATTAGATAAACGCTTTCGTGTCGGGGTCACGAACGGATTTTCCCGCTTACTGAGCGTCAACGGGCGCTCCGTCGAGGCCCCCGATTTGCTGGGTCGCTACACCTTGGATCAGGCCGATGGGATCCTCGAAAACGGCGAAGCGGATACTCTCTATCACAATGATGGAGGAGGCCATTTCACACCAGTTCCTTGGAACCAAGGCGCGTTCTTAGATGAGAAGGGCAAGCCCATTTTAATTCCCTATGATTGGGGGCTCTCGGCTCGGTTTCGCGATATGAACGGGGATAATTTTCCAGACCTCTATGTCTGTAATGATTTCCAATCGCCAGACCGAATCTGGATGAACAAGGGAAACGGTATCTTTCAGGCACTGCCAAAAAACGCTTTACGACAAACCAGTTTGTTCTCTATGGGAATCGATTTCGCCGATGTCAATCGGGACGGATTAGATGACTTTTTTGTAGCGGATATGTTAAGCCGAGACCATCGACGTCGTCAGGTGCAAGTCATGGGCCCAACCGCCTTTGCTCAAGTCCGTAATCTCTTCGAAGAGCGCCCTCAATTTCCCCGCAATACCTTGTTTCTAAATCGGGATAATCAGGCCTATTCTGAGATCGCTCAATTGAGCGGTGTTGACGCCTCGGAATGGTCTTGGTGTCCCGCCTTTCTTGATGTTGATCTCGATGGCTACGAAGATCTGTTGGTCACCACAGGGCATTGGCGTGATGCCCAACATGCCGACATTGCCCAGCAACTTGATGATGAAGCTAAGCGCTTAAATTGGTCACCCAGTGAACAACTCCGACAGCGAAAACGGCTTCCACGACTGGACACACCAAATATAGCATTTCGCAACCGAGGCGATCTGACTTTTGAAGAAATAGGCACCCCTTGGGGTTTTAATTCTCGTCGAATCTCTCACGGGATGGCCTTGGCTGACCTCGATCTCGACGGCGATCTCGATGTCATCGTTAACTGCCTTAATGACGCCCCTTTAGTTCTCGAAAACCGAACCACTCGAGCTCGAATCGCTATAAAATTAAATGGTGTCCCACCCAATACTCGGGGTGTTGGGGCGAAAATCAGTGTCTTAGCCCTAGGTTTACCACAGCAAAGCCAAGAAATGATGGCCGGAGGTCGCTATCTTTCGAGCGACGACTTTATCCGCACATTTGCTGCAGGAAACCCAACTAATCGACTCACCCTAACTATAACTTGGCGCAGTGGAGCAATAAGCATTGTTTCCAATGCCATCCCTAATTGTCTTTACGAAATCAATGAAAAATCGGCACTTTCAATCAACCTAATTTCCCGCATCGAGTCAAAGAAAACGACTCCATTGCTCGCTTCCTCTCACTCTTCTAAACCCAAATGGTTTGAGGATTTCAGTGATCGCCTCCCTCACCAACATTACGATCTGCCGTTTGATGACTTTGCGCGGCAACCCCTTTTACCCCATCAACTGAGCCACTTGGGACCTGGAGTCACTTGGTTCGATTTTAACGGAGATGGTTGGGACGATTTAATTATCGGAACCGGACGTGAGGGACGCTTGTCGGTCTTCCGCAACAACACTCAAGGAACATTTGTTCCGCAGCGGGCAAAGCCATTGGAACCCCTCCTCGAAGCCGACCTTACTACCGTGCTCGCCTGGCATCCTAGCCCGACTAACTCAGTGCTCCTTTTGGGGCTATCTCAGTATGAATCAGGGGCAACAAATGGCACTGCTCTTCGCCAAATTTCTCTGAATACCGGCGAGGTAGACTCCTCACTTCTTCATTCCGCAAGTAGTACAGGTCCGATCGCCCTCGGTGATTATGATGGCGATGGAGAAATCGATGTTTTCGTCGGCGGACGAGTGATTGCAGGTCGGTACCCAGAGGCTGCGAGTTCCTCCCTTTTGCGCGCCCATGGCGGAACACTCCAATACGATTCTAAGGCGAGCCAAATCCTCAACAGAATCGGGATGGTCAGCGGGGCTGTCTTTACCGACCTCAATGCCGACGGGTGGCCGGAACTTGTGCTTGCCTGCGAATGGGGGCCAATACGAATTCTACGAAACGACAAGGGAACCTTTTCACTTTGGGATCCCCCAGTAACCCAGCTGCCTAGGACTAAAGGCCTCTCCACTCCGAGCCATCTCAGCGCTCTCACCGGTTGGTGGAACTCGGTTGCTGTCGGAGATTTCGACAACGACGGGCGCTTGGATCTTGTGATTGGCAACTGGGGGCGTAATCACGCACGACAGGCTTTCTTGGACAAACCAGCTGAAATTCATTTTGGCGACACCGATGGCTCAGGAAATCTTGCGCTGCTCGAAACTCACTTTGATTCAGGATTGCAGCAATTTGTGCCCTTCCGCGATTGGTCCACATTAAGCAGTTCCTTTCCAAGTTTCCGCGAACGATTCCCCGATTTTACCCGCTTTAGCATGGCCTCCGCAGCGTCCGTTCTTGCCGCCGGCTTGCCTCAAATGAACCACTCCACGGTGGCAACATTTGATTCCATCCAACTCCTCAATCGGGGCGATCATTTCGAGCTTCGGTCCCTACCAATCGAAGCCCAGTTCGCTCCGGTTTTTGGAGTCACCGTGGGTGACCTGAATGGAGATGGAGCGGAAGACCTTTTCCTGGCTCAAAACTTTTTTGGAGTGAGCTCAGCCGAAAGTCGTCTCGATGCCGGATTTAGCCTCGTTCTCCAAGGGGACGGTCAAGGCAACTGGCGCGCTGTGCCGGAAGCCGAAAGCGGTCTTTGGTTAACAGGTGAAGGTCGCGGGGCTGCTTTAAGTGATTTCGACCACGATGGGAAACTCGACATCGTGGTCACCCAGAACCGGGGTCCCTCGCGATTGTTTCACAACCTGAGCGCCCAATCCGCTCTCAGAATTGAACTCATCGGATTAAACACCAATTTAAAAGCAATCGGAGCACAAATTCGCGCCCGCTTTCGGGATGGGTCGAGGGGGCCAGTTCATGAAATCCATGCCGGCTCGGGTTATTGGTCGCAGGATTCAACATCTTGGATTCTTGGAGGCTTTGAACCGCCCGAAAGCGTTGAGATTTTCTGGCCGGGCGGGATCAAAGAAACAGTCAAGGTCCCCTCCGGCACTCAATCTATAAAACCTCGCCATCCACGTTCAACTTCCCTCTGATCGGCTCTCTCGCCCCTGCTACGTTCGCAATCACACCGCTTTCAATTATTTTCAGTCCCATATGAAAACGCCCTATGCTAAAAATTCTAAACCTAACCTTATCGCATTGGATTAAGCTCGTGTTGCTTTTTGTTGGCAGTAGTCTTCAATTTTCAGCTCGTACCGCTGAATTACGCTCCCCAGTGACGCTAAGTTATTTAGAACGTCGTCACCAAGCTCAGACCCTCGCAGCAACCCATCAATCTACTTTTCACTCCTTTCAATTCACCAACCAAATCAAGGGGAGCGGAATCAATTTCACCCACAAAATCGTCGATGATGCCGCTAAAGATTACAAAGCGGCGCACTATGACCACGGTGGAGCTATCGCAGCTGCCGACTTCGATGGAGACGGCTTAATTGATCTCTATTTTACATCGCAACTGGGGTCTAATGAACTCTGGCGTAATTTGGGCAAGGGTCAGTTTGCTGCGGCAACGCTCAAAGCAGGCGTGGGCCTTGAAGACCAAATCTCGGTAGGTGCAAGTTTTGCTGATATCGACAACGACGGCCTTCCCGATTTATTCGTGACCACTGTTCGCCACGGCAATCATCTCTTCAAAAATCTAGGAAATGGACGCTTTGAAGACATCACACTGGCGGCGGGGCTCAGCTATATTGGGCATTCGTCTGGTGCCGTTTTTTTTGACTTCGACAACGATGGTTTACTCGATTTGCTGGTGACCAATGTCGGAAAGTATACCACTGAACAAAAGGGACGAGGCGGCTATTATATTGCTCGCGATGATGCTTTTTCAGGGCACCTTTTTCCGGAACGATCAGAGCGATCATTGCTCTACCGAAATCTCGGGAAGGGGCGCTTCAAAGAGGTGTCGAAGAATCTCAATTTTCACGATGAATTTTGGGTTGGAGACGCCACCTTTACCGACCTAAATAATGATGGATTTCCCGATCTCTACTTACCGAATATGCAAGGGGATGATCACTATTATGAAAATCAGGGTGGAAAAGGGTTCCTAGACCGAACCGCCACTTACTTCCCCAAAACACCTTGGGGATCGACTGGCGTCAAATTCTTTGATTTTAACCAAGATGGTTTGGCCGACTTGTTCGTGACTGATATGCACTCAGATATGACCCGCCAACAAACCGAAGAAGCCCTAGGATTACGACCGGACATAGAAAAAAAGAAGAGCCAAGCTTACTGTGCCATGCAATGGACCGAGGCTTATCTGCAAGGCTCATCGAATAACATTTTTGGGAATGCTTTCTACCAGAATTTAGGTCGCGGGAAATTCAACGAGATTTCCGACCAAATCGGAGTCGAAACCTATTGGCCTTGGGGAATCAGCTCGGGTGATTTAAATGCAGACGGTTACGACGATCTCCTAATCACTGCCGGAATGGGGTACCCGTTCCGATACGCCATTAACTCAGTTCTCCTTAATGAATCAGGCAAACGGTTCTTTGATGCCGAATTTGTGCTTGGAATCGAACCGCGTGCGGGAGGGCGATTGGGGAAAGAATTTTTCACGCTCGACTGTTCAGGCAACGATCGCACCAACAACTTGTGCCAAGGGAAATCCGGCCTAATCGCTATTCCGGGGAGTCTGTCTAGTCGATCCTCTGTTTTTCTCGATTTGGACAATGATGGCGATCTCGACGTGGTCATCGGCGAATTTAATGATGCGCCTCAAGTGTTGATCAGTAACTTGAGCCAACGTCGAGAACTCCATTTTTTAAAAGTACAACTCCAAGGCACTCGGTCCAACCGCGATGGCTTGGGTGCAAAAGTTCTCGTTCAATTTGGAGGCCGGACACTCACTCAGTTTCATGACGGTAAATCCGGTTACCTCGCCCAAAGTTCGCTTCCGCTTTATTTCGGGTTGGGCGATTCCAAGGTTATCGACTTTGTTGAAGTCTATTGGCCCAGTGGCGAACGGCAGCGTGTGACCGCCCCTACTTTAAATTCTCTTCTCAAGTTAACCGAACCTAACTTGAAACCCTAAAACCAATCGAATTCAGAAATCCAAAAATTGATCATCAGAGAGTCGGCAACTAGTTTTTGGAAAACAACGTATGCACAACCTTTCAAGTGTCTACAAGTTCCAATCGTCAAAAATTTAGAAAGTTTCAATATTTAATATGCAATCGATTTGGTTTAAAGTCAATTTTAAGAGTACAAGTTAAACCGATTGCCGATAATCACAGTTGGATTGCTCGCTGTTTTCAGTGGTTTTTAAACCGGCAGGTTTCAATGGTTTTCACACCGTCACTGACAGTTGGTTTTTGGCCCCCCGGAGGCCGCCCGATGACCTCCTGGGTAGGGACCAATCTTCGAGCGGTCTGACCCTGCGGCGGCCCGAGTCTGCAGATGTCTGGCCCTGCGGTGGTTCGGCTTCCCATACGTTGGCGCTTTCGGAGAAATCGCTCCACCTCGGAGATGCCCGGGTGAGGCTAAGTTTGTGGTAGGCCCCTTCCGTCTGCACCGATGACTTCCTAGGTAGGGACCAATCTCCGAGCGGTCCGGCTCTGAAGACGTGGACGCTTTCGGTAACGGGGTGAGGGAGTGATTTCCAAATTTGACTCAGGCGCGCGAGTGTCAGTTTCTGTCGTCCAATCCCTTGGCAAGGGCCCATCCAAGCGGCGTGGCCCTTGATCAAGTTCTGGCCGAAAGGAATGAGGCATCCAAAATCGAAAATCCCTCCCGAAACCCGGTTTTTCCGAGTCGACTGAAGCCTTGAGCGGATGATGGTCTTCAGTTTAACTACCGGTGATCAGAGGGTTTCCCCAAAAAATCCATGCCCATGAAAATTACTGCTCGTGTGAAAGAAGCCGCCAGGGCGTTGGTCTCCACTACAAAGGCGCAATCGTTCTCGGTGGCTGGAAAGTTTGTTGAATGCCGGCACTGCGAGAACATCCTTTTTCATAAGAAAAAAGCATCGTTGAACAACGCGCTGAGTTCCTTGTCCGGTACCGAATGGTTGGATCGTGAAACCAGCGTCTTGATTTGTGCGAACTGTTCGCGGATTGAATGGTTTTTCGATGACCTCCAGCCTGAAAAATCCTGATACGAGCTATTACTGGAATTACCACGGGTTCTTGGGTCTAGTTGTTGACCTCAATTGAGTCAGAGATGGAGGTGGGTCTTCCGTATATGGTACCCGGCTGAAATCAGAATCCTGAGATGAGGGGCCGGAATCGGACTGCCTGGATGAAAAAACACACGGAGTATCACAAAGATGGGAGTGTCCGAGCCATTGGGCCGATGGTTGAGGGTGTTCCCGTAGGTTATTGGGAATGGTTTCGGTTGGACGGAACCAAGATGCGATCAGGCCATTTTGAGAATGGCGAACCCACTGGCGAATGGACGACGTACGACAAGAAGGGGCAGATCTACAAGGTGACCCAGATGAAGTCCAAAACGCCGCAGCGTTGATGCTCAAGCCACCGGCTGCCGAAGTGAACGATAGGAACGACTTGGGAGTGTCCATGCAACAGCGGTTGCCGGTAACGGTGGCCCTGGGGGTCGTGATCGGGCTGGGGTTGGCCTCCAGGACGTACGACGGTTTGTTTCCAAACGCCCTCGGAAAGTATCCCGGGGACGCTCTCTGGACGGTGGCTGTCTACCTGGGATGGAAGTTGGTGTTTCCCGCCATGGCGCCCTGGAAATTGGGCCTGATGGCTCTGGGGCAATCCGTCGGGGTCGAGTTCCTGCAATTATACCACACGCCCTGGCTGGACGGCATCCGAGGCAACCACTTCGGGCATCTGCTCTTTGGATCCACGTTCAACCCGATGGACCTGGTGGCGTATTCGGTGGGGGCCACCGCCGTGTTCCTCGGCGACCAGTTCCTGGGGCCACGCGGTCCGCTGCCGGTGCGTGGGGATTGACGCAGGGCACGGAGACCCTGAGCCCCCCTTAGCTTGAACGATTCAATTGGATTGGTCGTGCTGGCTGCGCCTTCTTTCGCAAGAGCTTTGTTATTCGCTCGATCCGGGTCTCAACCATGGGCCTTCCATCGGCCCGCGCCTCGCTCTCGCCTCGTCTTGCGAAAGAATCCGCAACGCCATCCCTTTCCTCCCAACTAAATCGTTCCGCTTAGAACAACCGGCGCTCATCGGTGAGGTGGTTTGGCGGCCAGACCCAGTCGGGGTGTTCGGCGTCCTTGCTCTTCGACATGACGCCGCCGTCGTCGGTGTGGTTCGGGCCGACGCTGTACAGGGTGAACGTTCCGTCGGTGTTGAGTCTGTAGCGCAGCGGTTGGCCATCCATCGGGTCGAGCGGCATCGCCGGCAGGAATCGGGGTACCAGGTCGGCGAGGGTTTTCGGATACCCGCCGTTCGCCAGACGATGACGCTCCAGAACCGCCACCGTGGCTGCCAAATGGCTGATCGAGAGGCACTGGTCGGTCTTTGTGTGCATTCGGGCCAAGGCCGGTAACATCGGGTCGATGAGGATCCGATAGGGATGCAGGAGCCTGCCCTCCGTGTCGAAGACCGTCCGGTCGATCTGCTGGGTTGCCCAGATCGAACCCTTGGCGGCGATGCATCGGTTCGGATCGGAGCGCTGCAGCACATCCACCACCCGGTCCAGCATGCGTGCGTGGTAGATCTGGTTCTGTAGCAGCCAGGCGTCGGGCATCCGTCCTCCGCTGGAGCCCTTTCCAACCTCGGTTGTACCCAAGGTCGCCAGATCCAGCCGCCCCTGCCGCTCCCGCTCCATGCAGGATTGGCCAAAAAGACGCTCTCCCTGGAACGCCTCCACCAGACCCGCCCGCAGCGTCGATGTCGCGAAACGTTGCTGGAACGTGGCCAACTGGGCGTCGGACCAGAGATGCTGCGATGTTCCCTCCCAGAAGGCGTTGTAGGCGAAGCCCTGCAGGACGATGCGCACCAGATGACTCATCAGTGCCGAATCTTCATCCAGGTGCTCCCCCAGTCGCAGGATCGTCTCGATGTCTTCGGCCGCGCCTTTCGGGTCGCCCACGGCCAAACGGGCCACAGCCCGAAGGCGGAATCGGTCGGCCATGGGTTTGTACAGAGCGACGCGAGCCAGCGAAGCGTCGCGGAAGTCGGCGGAGTTGAGTTCGTGCCGACAGTGGGGACGGCGGGCCGCCTCGGCGATCTGCTCAAGGGCCTCCCGCAACCCCTCCAACGCGAAGAGTACCGCCTGCGGGGCGGGCATGTCGGCCGGAGGCACCGGCAGGTGCGACAGGTTATCGTGGGAGCCCGCCGCGTCTGCACGCGCGTTGCGGCTGGTGCCCGGCGTCAGAGGGGGCCTCGACCGCAGCAAGCGGGCCAGGGCTTCAAGATCCCGTCCTGTTCGACGCAACGGTCTGCCCGCGGCTTCCGCGGTTTCGTACGGAAAGGCCAGCGAGGTATCTATCTCGGTGACCCGCGGTTGTCCCGTCCAACGCGACACGGGGTGTCCTTGAGTATCCCGGCTTTGGGTGTAGCCATGGATTCCGGACAGGAAGGGGTGCGCGGCGAAGTTCTGTTCGGCCGGGATCGCCGGCCCCATCAGTTCTTGGTAGGAGAGTGGCTCCCCGCGCTGCCGGAGGTGATCCTCGACCTCCCGCCAGGCCTGCTGGGCCCGTACGCCTTCGACGGCCCAACCCAGTGAGATCAGTGCCGCCACGACCGCGGCGCCCAGAGCCAGAGGACGCCACCGAGGTGCCCAGACCGACCAGAAGCCAGGGGCTCCCAAAGACACGGCCCGGCGATTCCAGAGCAGCGGCACCAGCCATGCGGGCAGAAAGAGCGCGTATCCCAGCCCGACATGCACTCCTTCGGAGAGGGAATTCCCCAGGCCCGAGAAGCCCCAGGCCACGTTGAGCAGCAACCCGGTTGCGAGGCTGAGGCAGAGACTCCTCCAGAAGCCGAACCGTCGGTGTTCCAAGGGGAGGAGGCGAAAGCGTTGCAGGAGGTTCATAGGGGTGGGTGGGGTGTGGGCCTCGGTTCCTGAGGCGGGATCGTTGTTTGAGGATCATGGCCTGCGATCGGCCCCCGGTGTCGTTGGGAAAGCGCTCCGGTGATTCCACCAGCAGGCGGTTCTGGTTTCCGGACACTGCGAGGCCGGTTCAGTTCGCAGACCGTTGCCCGGATAGAGATCGATCTCCGAGCGGTCTGTCAGCGAAGAACTAAGAGCTTCCAGAAGAGATGGGCCAGCCGTGACAGCCGCGTAGTGCGATCCCCAAGGGCCGCCGAAGCGATGTCCGAGACGTTGGACAGGGATGAGATAAGGTATGGATGAGCGTTGTTTGATCGCGTTGTCCGTCAGGCGGGGCCATTGGCCTTCAAAGTACCCAGGGGACGGGGTGGGGTGGGACTCTTAGGTCGCAATGGCCCAGTCACAGAGTTGATTAAAATAATTGCCAAATGTGAGTAAATGCATATTTATTTAAAAATAGTCAGAATTAGATAAGGTTTTGTGAACCTTGATGACCTCAAGGTAACTAGGAGACGCCATGAATACCGATAGAACCGAATTTACTCCCATCCTACGCACGGGGCAGATGCTCAGCTTCGACTGGGTGTGCGGTGAGTTGGAAGAAGCAGGCATCCCGTACCAGTGCCGAGAGGAATCCTCCGGTGGCATTCAGGTGGCCATGCCGGCGTTTCCATCCGTCATGCCGGGCACTTGGTGGACGGTTCTGGTGCCCAGTTCTCTGCGCCAACGGGCTCAAGAGATCTTGGATTCCATGCCTTTCGATTCGGGGCTGACGCCGGACGTGTGGGACTTCCAGCCTAAACCTTCCGTCAAACGGCTTTGGCAGGTTTGCGCCATCGTCTTGTTGGCCCTGCTTCTGGCCAATTTCGTCTCCGAAATCCTCAGGCATGGCTCATGAAGGGGCGGCCTGGCTGGATTCTCGGATGGCAACGCGTGCCCGGTTTCGTTAGAACCATGCCTATCGCTATCCGTCTGCTGACTCAACCGCGCCTGAAATTCTGGCCCCGCGGTGTTTTTGCAAAGGAGTAGGGAGGGCTTTGAGACGAATTAAGGAGATCAATTTATGTCCATCGCGGATGAATTGCAGAAACTGCAGCAACTTCGGCAATCAGGAACGATCAATGACGAAGAGTTCGCCAAGGCCAAGGAGAGGTTGCTGAACGGGCAGGCAGCAGAGCCTCCCTTGGCATCGATTCCCCCAGCCGGCGCAGTCTCCGCGCCAGACTTGGAACAGCAAACCCGACAGTGGGCTTTCTTCCTCCATTTGTCTGTCCTTGCGGGTCTTGTGTTGCCGATTGCGGGCGTGGTCGTCCCGATCCTGATCTGGCAATTGAAGAAGGCCGAATTACCCGGACTCGATGTGCACGGCAAAAACGCGATCAATTGGATGATCTCCGCGTTCATCTACGCGGTGGTCGGCTTCATTTTGACGCGAGCGATCATCGGCGGCCCGTTTCTGATTGTCCTTTGCGTGCTTGGGGTCGTCTTCCCGATCATCGCAGCAATCAAAGCGAACAACGGTGTGGTCTGGCAGTACCCGTTGACCATCCAGGTGCTGAAGTGAACACCGGTGTGGTCTGGCAGTCCCCGTTTTCGATCCAGGTAATGAAGTGACGCTCGCCCTCAGAACAACCGGCGCTCCTCGGTCGGATGATTGGGGGGCCAGACCCAGTCGAGGTCTTGACCTTGCTGGGACTCGAAGACGCCGTTGTCGTCGGTGTGATTTGGGCCGACGCCGTACAGCGTGAAGGCTCCGTCGGCGTTGAGGCGGTAGCGCAGCGGTTGGCCGTCCATGGGGTCGAGCGGTACGGTGGGCACCCATTTTGGCACGAGGTCGCCGAGGGACTTGGGATAGGTGCCGGTTGCGAGGCGATGGCGTTCCAACCCGGCCACGGTGATGGCCAGGCGACTCGTCGTGAGGCTCCGGTCGGCCTTGGCGTGGACCTTGGCCAGGCCCGGCAACAGCAAGTGCGTCAAGATCCGGTAGGGATGGAACCGTCGGCCTGCCGTGTTGAAGACCGTCTGTTCGACGCGCTCGGTCTCCCAAATTGAGCCCTTGGAGGCAATGCCGCGTTCTGGGTCGCAGCGCTGCAGCGCACCCACGACCTGATCCAGCACCTTCGAGTGGTAGGCTTGGTTCTGCAACAACCACGCCCTCGGAACGAGCCCCCATCCGAACGAGTTCCCACTTTCGTCGCTCTCCATTGCTCCGAGGGTGTCCGGATCGAGCCGGCCCTCTCGCATCAACTCGAAGCAGGTCTTGCCGAACAAACGCTCGCCACGAAAGGCCTTTACTAGGCTGTCCCGCTGCTTGAGTCCTTCGAAGCGCTGCTGGAACGCCGTCAACTGCGCGTCAGACC
>Ga0209598_10001906_pt1 | contig 16709 bp, 15 predicted proteins | sample M_140807_EF_Meta_FD_187317 | JGI IMG/M metagenome (GOLD analysis project Ga0209598, IMG submission 187317) | Freshwater microbial communities from Lake Montjoie, Canada to study carbon cycling - M_140807_EF_MetaG (SPAdes) (version 2) | ecosystem: Environmental > Aquatic > Freshwater > Lake... | reverse complement strand
CACGCCCCACAGCATGCCAAGCGTCACGCTCTGGCCAAGCGCCGCGTGCGCGTCGCCGCGCACACCCGAGCCCATCGCGCGCGCGATGATCACCTGTCCACCAACCCCAAGGCCCGCGAAGGCGATGCCGGTGAACCAGCCCACGTAGGTGCCGATGCCGATGCCATCAAGCGCCGGCACCACGATCTCGTTGGGCAGGTTGCCGGCCACGATCTTGTCCACGAGTCCCACGCACGCGATCATGAGTTGCTGCAGCAGCACCGGCACCGCGAGGATCCAGATGGCCGCGCGCATGCTCTTGCCGGCCAGACGGCCTGAGCGGATCTGGCCCTCGTCGAGCAGCGAAGCCTCCGCCTCGCTGGCGGCCATCAATCCGTCGGATGGATCATCGGGGCCGATCGCCGCATGCGTGAGCGGCGTGGCATCGGACTTGGTTGCGGGCGTGCTCACGAGCGGCCGTGCGAAACGCGGGTCACGTCACGGTCCCTTCGCCTCGGGCGCCTTGCCATCACCGATGTTGCCGAATGGCTGCTTCGGTGCCGCACCCGACGGCTCTTCCATGCCGGCTGGCAGGCCTGGCTTCTCGAACACCAGCGGCTGCCAGAACATGATCGCATCCCAGAAACCCTTCTCGCGCTGATAGGTGGGATACAGGTACTGCTGCTGTTGGCGGAAGGGCGACTTGGTGCTGCGATACCAGCTGAGCCACAGCGGACGATCGATGCCGAAATCCTGGTCCGTGAGCAGCTGCAGGCTGTCGAGCGCGGCCAGGTTCACGCCAAGTTCGCGCGCGTCCAGCGTGGCGGCCAGCGCCTGGAACACGTCGTCGCTGGCGTACTGGCCCAGTGCCACCGCCAGTTCGATGCGCACGCCGGAGTCCTCGCCCTCGTCGATCAGGCGCGAGCACATGATCGCGGTCACCTTCGGGTTGTGCAGTCGCTGCAGCGCCTTGGCGGCGGCCAGGCGAACCTGCACCGACTTGTCCTTCAGCTGCTTCGCCACCAGCTCGGCGTCTTCGGGCTCGCCGTGGCGACCCAGCGCCTCCAGCGCGGCGGAACGCACCAGCGGATTCGGGTTGTCCTCCACGTAGATGCGATACATCTTGGTGTAGGCAGGCGTGCCGCCGAAGGGTGCGTTGGCCAGCAGGATGGTGCCACGGCGCTCGTTCTCGGGGTCGTACGGGTCCACGGCCCACTGTGCAGCCTGCGCCGGGGTGGGCGGGCTGAACGATGCCGTGAAACTGGCGAAGTCGCTGCTGGCGGTGTCGCAGCCCGAGAGCGTCAGGCCGTGCAAGGCCATTGCGATCCACAGGGCTGCGAAGGACTTCGACACGCGCGCAGTATAGAAAGCGCGCGTGCGCGGTGGCCGGGGTCGCCGTGTGCCGCGTGGTTGCCCTATACCTGTGCGGATGGAACTGCGCCTGCATGCCTTTGAACTCGGTCGCTGCGCCACGAACGCCTACGTGGTGGCGCCGCCGCATGGCGAATCCGACGACTGCTGGATCGTGGATCCGGGCGAGGATCCGCGACCCTTGCTCGCGTTCCTGCGTGGTTCATCACTGCAGCCGGTGGCCATCCTGTGCACCCACGCGCACGCCGACCACATCGCCGGCATCGATCAGGTGTGCGGCGAACTCGGCGAACTGCCGGTGCTTGCGCATCCGCTCGAGCGCGACTGGTTCGCCGATCCCATGCTGAACCTTTCGCAGTTCATCGGGGAGCCGGTGTCGGTCACGCCACCCAGCGGAGAACTTCGCGATGGCGACGCGCTCACGCTTGGTGCCACCGAGTGGAAGGTGCTGCACACGCCGGGCCACTCGCCCGGCAGCGTCACGCTGTGGTGCCCGGCCGCGCGCACCGCGTTGGTGGGGGACACGCTGTTCCTCGACTCGATCGGTCGCATCGATTTCCCCGGCAGCGACGCCGATGCCATGCGCGATTCGCTGCAGCAGGTGCTGATGAAGTTGCCGGACGACACACGGGTGTTCCCCGGTCACGGCCCCGACACCACCATCGGGCGCGAGCGCCGTCGCAACCCGTACATCGTGCGCGGCTTCTAGCGGCGCGCGGCGGCGAGCCTTCGTACCCTGCGCCGCATGGCTCGACGAACGGTGAACCACTGGGCGATCCTGATCGCGTTGGCGCTGGGTGCGGCAACTGGCGTGGGCGCCCACGCCCTGACCGACGGGGACGCGTCGAGGCGCGAGTCGCTGGCGTGGGTGACCGACTGGATCGCCTATCCGATCGGGCAGGTGTTCCTGCGACTGCTGTTCCTGGTGGTGGTGCCGCTCGTGTTCGCGGCGCTCGCGGCGTCGGTGGCGCGCCTTGGCGATCTGGCCGCGCTCGGGCGCATGGGCGTGCGCACCGCGATCTTCTTCCTGCTCACCACAGCGTTCTCGGTGCTGCTCGGGCTTGCGGCGATGCACTGGGTGCGGCCGGGCGAGGGATTCGATCCCGCCATGCGCGCCGACCTGATGCAGGCATTTTCAGGCGAGGCGCAGAGCCTGCGCGGCGCCACGCCGGCCGCCGCTGCGACCACCGCCACGGCCAAGATGAACCTGGTGCTCGAGATGTTCCTGCCGCGCAACATGATCGGCGCCATCGCGCAGATGCAGATGCTGCCCCTGATCGTGTTCGCGCTGCTGTTCGGCGCGGGCGTGGGGGTGCAGGCACCTGCGCGCAGGCAGCGCGTGGTGGATGCGCTCGATGCCATCGCCGACGCCATGGTGTGGATCGTGGGCGTGGCCATGCGTCTGGCGCCGCTCGCCGTGTTCTGCCTCATCTTCGTCGCCACGGGCAAGTTCGGCATGTCGCTGCTGGGCAAGCTGTCGCTGTTCGTGGCGCTGGTGCTGGGGCTGTATCTGGTGCAGCTGTTCGTGCTGTATCCCGCGCTGCTGAAGGTGGTCGTGGGTCGCGGTCCGGTCGCCTTCCTGCGCGGTTGCATCCCGATCATGGCCACGGCCTTCTCGACCAGTTCGAGCAACGCCACGCTGGCCACCAGCATCGAGGTGAGCGAGCGCGATCTTGGCATCCGGCCATCGGTGGCCAGCTTCGTGCTGCCGCTGGGCGCCACGGTGAACATGAACGGCACCGCGCTGTTCGAGGGCTGCGTGGTGCTGTTCGTGGCGCAGGTGTTCGGCGTGCAGCTGGGCATGGCGCAGCAGGCGCAGGTGCTGGTGCTGTGCGTGCTCAGCGCCATCGGCGTGGCGGGTGTGCCCGGCGGTTCGCTGCCGCTGCTGATGATCGTGATGGCGCAGGTGGGCGTGCCCGCCGAGGGCATCGCGCTGGTGCTGGGCGTGGACCGCCTGCTCGACATGGGTCGAACGGTGGTGAACGTGATGGGCGACGTGGTGACGGCCGCCTTCGTGGAGCAGGATCAGCGGCGTCTCGACGCGCTGCGGGCGTGAATGCGCGTCAGCGCGCGGCGGCCTGCGCTTCGATCCAGCGCTTCATGCGCGCCTCGAGCACCGACAACGGCAGCGCGCCCTCGCCAAGCACGGCGTCGTGGAACGCGCGCAGGTCGAAGGCCGCGCCCAGCCGCTGCTCCGCCTCGGTGCGCAGCCGACGGATGCACAGCTCGCCCAGCTTGTAGCCGCACGCCTGCCCCGGCCAGCCGATGTAGCGATCCACCTCGCGTTCGATGTTCAGTTCGCTCAGCGCCGTGTTGCGCTTCATGAAGTCGATCGCCTGCTGGCGCGTCCAGCCAAGCGCGTGCATGCCCGTGTCCACCACCAGGCGGTTGCTGCGCCACATCTCGTACAGCAGCCGGCCGAAGTCGTCGTAGGGGTCCTTGTACAGGCCCATCTCGATGCCCAGGCGCTCCGAGTACAGGCCCCAGCCCTCCACGAACGCGTTGAATCCCATGTCGCGTCGCAGCGGATGCTTGGCCGGCATCTCCTGCGCCAGCGAGATCTGCAGGTGATGCCCAGGCACCGCCTCGTGCAGCGTCAGCGGCACCATCTCGTACTTGGGGCGCTGGTCGAGGGCGTAGGTGTTTGCATAGAACCAGCCCGGATTGCCCGCCTTCATGTTGCCGCTCTGGTAGTAGGCGGTGGTCTGGCTGGGCGCCATGAAGCGTGGGATTTCCCGCACGCCGTAGGGCAGCTGCGGCAGGCGCCCGAACAGCGCGGGCAGGTGCGCATCGATGCGCTTGGCCATGTCGCGGTAGCCAGCCATCAGCTCGTCCGCCTTGGTGAAGTAGAAGCGCGGGTCGGTGCGCAGGTACTTCACGAACGCCGCGAACAGGTCGTCGTCCGGCATCGTTGCGCGCGCGGGATCCGCTGCGAACCAGTCGGTGCGGCGGATCACCTGCAGCATCTCGGCGCGGATGCGCTTCACCTCCGACAGGCCGATGTCGTGGATGGCCTGCGGCGCAAGATCGGTGGTGGTCTGGTTGCGCAGCGCGAAGGCGTACCAGTCGCGACCCTGCGGCAGTTCGATGCACGCGATCGACTCGCGCGCCTTGGGCACATAGGTGTCGCGCACGAAGTCGCGCAGCAGCGCGAACTCCGCCAGCACCGCGTCGACCGCGGCGTTGCCCTGCGCCTTCAGCTGCGCGGCCTGCTCGGGGGACAGGTCGGGGTAGGTGCGTTCGAAGGGTTCGCGCAGGGCCTGCAACTTGCCCGCGATCACCGCGTCGAACTGCATCGGCACGCCGGCAAGGATCGCCTTCGGTGGCGTGATGCCGCGGCGAAGGCCCTCTTCCAGCAGCGCGCGTTCGTCGCGAAGCGCCTGCGGCACCAGCGTCAGGCGCGCGAGATGGTTGCGCAGATCGTCCGCGCGCGCGAACGGCATCTGCTCCACCATCTGCGGCACGCTCTGCTGTGGTCCGCCGAGTGGTCCAAGCACCAGCAGGTAGCCGGCGAAGCGGTGGCCCTCGAGATCCATCGACAGGTCGCGCTCGATCAGTTCGGCGTCCAGGCGCTCGCTCTCGGCCAGTGCGGCGTGGTCGACGGCCTTCAGGTTGCTCAGCAGCTGTGCCGTCTCCTTCTGGCGGCGCTCGATCGCGGCCATGCTGCGATCCTGGATGCGCGTGGCATCGGCCGGGCGGCCCTTGGCAATCGCTTCCATCGGATCCTCGCGGTCGCGGAAGGCCTGGATGGCGTCAAGTGCCTTCTGCAACTGCGTGGATGCGTCATCCGCGGCGGCGAGGCACGGCATGGTGGCGAGCAGCAGGACGGCAATCGGCATGATTCGCATGCGGGCACGCTACCAACTTGCGGCGCTGCAAATCCGTGTCCAAGTGCCTACGCTCGGCGGCGTGAGCGCCTCCATCGACATCACCCTTGGTCACAGTCCCGATCCCGACGACGCCTTCATGTGGTGGCCGCTGTTCGGCGTGGATGGTGGCGCGCCCGCGATCGGCGAGCCTGGGCTGCGCTTCGTGCAGGTGTGCGATGACATCGAGACGCTCAACCGCCGTTCCGCCGGCCCCGTCGAGGCGTTGCTGGATGTGACCGCCATGAGTTGCGCCAACCTGCCCATGGTGGGTGATCGCTACGCGCTCACCGCCTGCGGCAGCAGCGTGGGCGATGGCTACGGCCCCAAGCTGGTGGCGCGCACGCCGATGACCTTCGACCAGCTTCGCGACCCGTCCTGCGTGATCGCGGTGCCCGGTCGTCGCACCACCAGCTTCCTTGCACTCAGCCTCATGTTGGGCCCGGGGTCGTTCCGCTTCGAGGAAGTGCCCTTCGATCAGCTCATGGAGCGCGTGGCGGATGGCACCTACCGCGCCGGCGTGGTGATTCACGAGGGGCAGCTGCTGTTCGGACAGCATGGTCTGCATCTGGTGCAGGATCTTGGTGCGTGGTGGAACGGGCACTCGGGCCTGCCGCTGCCGCTTGGCGTGAACGCGGTGCGCCGCGATCTGGACGCGCGTCATGGTGCCGGCACGCAGCGCCGCGTGAACCGCCTGCTGATGGCAAGCATCGAGCACGCGATGGCGCATCGCGAGCAGGGGGTGGCGTATGCACTGCGGTTCGCGCGAGGCATGGAGGCTTCGCTCGCCGGCACCTTCGTCGACATGTACGTGAACCGCTGGACGCTCGACTGCGGTCCGCGCGGTCGCGAAGCCGTGGACCGACTGCTGTCCGAAGCGGCGGCCGCGGGGCTGTCGCCACCGGCGCCACGCGAGGTGTTCGTCGGCGCCTGATGCCGACTTCAGGGCATCCGTATACTCTCGCCCCCGCATGAGCCTTCTCCCGCCAGAAATCGAGCAAGCTGGAGGACACGCGCCGCCAAGCGTGCGTCAGTTCGGCGTGTTCCTGGACAACAAGGTGGGCAAGCTGCTCGAGTTGCTGCGACTGTTCGATGACCAGCATGGCCTGCAGTTGGCCGCCTTCAGCGTGGTCGAGTCCAGCGATCACGCCGTGGTGCGCCTCATCTTCAACAACGCCGACGCCGCGCGCGTGGTGCTGCGCAGCCATCACTACACCTTCAGCGAGGTCGACCTGCTGGTGGTGGAACTTTCCGATGGCCGCTCGCTCACCAATCTGTGCCTGCATCTGCTGGGCGCCGAACTGAACATCCGCTTCGCCTATCCCGTCATGCTTCGCCGCGATGACAGCCCAACGGTGGCGATCGCGGTGGACGACCTCACGCTCGCCGGACAGATCCTGCTTCGAAAGCGGTTCCGTCTGCTCGGCGAGGAAGACCTCGCCTGAAAGGACACCCCATGGCACGACTCGTCCGACTCACCGGTACCGGCCCGCAGAAGATCGAACCCACGGACAAGCCCGTGTTCGTGTGCACCTGCGGCCTCAGCAAGAAGTTCCCGCTGTGCGACGGCACGCACAAGATCTGCCGCGACGAGCCGGAGGGCGCCACGTTCGTGTATGACGCGAATGGCCAGCGCACGCCTGCGCCCGGTCAGTGAGCGGCATCGCTCAGTCCGGGTAGATCGCCGAGGTCTTCTCGGTTTCCCACACCCGCACGCGCACCAGTTCGCCGCCAGCCGTCTGGATGGCGGGCTGCAGCCAGTCGAAGCACACCTTGGCGATGGCTTCGACGCTTGGATTCGTGTCACTGAAACACGGTACATCCGTGTTGAGATGCTTGTGGTCCAGCCGGTCCACCACGCGTTCGCGCGTCAGGCGCTCGATCTCCTCGCCGCGAAGGGTGGGCGGATCCTGCATCGGCACGCGCACCTCCGTCTCCAGGCGATAGTTGTGTCCATGGCCTGCCGGGTTGTTGCACTTGCCGAACACGCGGTGGTTCGCCTCGTCGCTCAGGGTGGCGCAGTGCAACCGATGGCTGGCCGCGAAGTCGAAGCGGTGGGTCAGGACGGCGTGGTTCGGCATGGCGTGCTCCGTGGCGGTCGAGGCCAGCGGATGCTGGCGAAGGCTGAGGCGAACAACCTCGAATCCAAGCGAGTTTCCAAGGGATTGCTGCAACGCGGGCAGGACCGATGTCGGCGACTCGCCACGGTGCATCGCCTGCTGCAGCATGGCGGGCGCCGTCGCGCGAACGGCCGCATCGATTTCCTGAATGCCGAGGATGTAACCGGTGGTCGCATCCGGCGTGCCGGTGATCGTCACCTCCAGCTCGAAGTGCATCATCCATGCGTCATGCGAACGCGCTGCGCCCGCCGCGGGCGGAACGGGAATGGCGAGTCGAACGATGCGGGAGAGTTTCATGAGGGGTGTGCTCGCATCAATCCGAGGCGTGCGAGTTTCCGGTCGCCCATTCAGGTGATGCATCCGCAATTTAGTCGAAAGTTCCTCTCACCCGCTTGCCGATCTGTCGTTCTTGTCTACACTCCCCCTATTACCAAGCCCCCGGAAGGGCTCGGCGTGAGACTTGTCTCCGCCGGGCCTCTTTTCTTTTTCCGCCTGATCGTGGCGGCTGCTGTGTGGGCCTGCGTTGCATGCGCCACACCATCCGCCGTGCTCACCGTGCACCCGCAGGTTCGCGCCATGCCCGCGCAGAAGGCGGTCGAGTTGGAAGGCCGCATCGCATGCCGCCAGGGCTTTCTCGAGCAGTTGGTGTGCCGACAGGGCACGCGCGACCACGAATCGCTGATCGTGACCACCGCTCCGGCCAGTGCGGTGCACGCGGCACTGCTCGCCGCGGGCATGCAGGCCGGAACGCCCGGTGCGTGGTCGGTGGATCGATCAGGCGCGCTGCAGTTGATCCAGCCTCAGGGCGAACCCGTGCAGGTGCTGGTCCGCTGGGTGGATGCGACCGGCGAGCACACGCAGCCGCTCGCGCAGTGGATGGTCAACACGCGTCCGGATCCGGTACAGCCCGCGCCGGCTTTCGTGTTCGCGGGCAGCCGCTTCCGACGGTTGCCTGATGGATCGGAACGCTACGCCGCCGACGACAGCGGCAGCATCGTGGGGCTGGTCACCTTCGGTGACGAGGTGGTGGCCATGCGCACGGTGATCCCGGACAAGGTGGATGTGGCACCGGCAAGTTGGAAGGCGCGCACCGACGACATCCCGCCCGAGGGCAGCGCCGTCACCGTGATCATCCGCGCGTCGGAGGAGCCGTAGCATTCGCCTCCATGCGCGTGCTCGGCATCGATCCAGGTCTTCGGCGAACCGGGTACGCCTGCGTGCAGGTGCCGCCACGCAGTCTTGAGCCGAAGCTGGTGGAGGCTGGCGTGCTGCGCATCCGCACCACCGGTTCACTCGCTGCGCGTCTGCGCCAGTTGCATCAGGAACTCGCCGAGGTGATCGCCGAACTCGCGCCCGACCGCATGGCGGTGGAGGGTGTGTTCAGCAATGCGCGCTTCGTGCGCACCGCCATCATCATGGGCCACGGTCGCGGCGTGGTGCTGCTGGCCGCGGCGCAATCCGATCTGGACGTGCTGGAACTGGCGCCCGCCGAGGTGAAGCGCGCCGTCACTGGCAACGGCAACGCCTCGAAGGATCAGGTTCGCCGTGCCGTGATGACGCAGTGCGGCCTGCGGGCCATGAAGGGGCCGAGCGACGTGAGCGACGCGATAGCCATCGCGCTCTGCGCCGCGCGGCGCGGGTCGCTCGGGCGCGCCGCGATACGCTAGCTCGATGCCCGCAGGCAACCTGCTCATCCACGGTCGACGGATCCCCTCCGACCAGCTCACGCCGGTGCTGGCCTATCGCCGTCTGGTGGCGCCGGATGAGCGTGATGCCCCCAGCTTCCTGCTCGAGAGCGTGGAGCAGGGTGGTGCGGTGGGTCGCTTCAGCATGCTCGGCGCCCGGCCATCGATGGAAGTGATCGCGCGCGGCAACCAGGTGGAGGTGCTTCGCGAGGGGGCCGCGGTCGAGCGGTTCGAGAGCCCCAATCCACTCATGGTGCCGCGGCAACTCGGCAGCGGCTGGAACTGCATGCGAAGCGGTTCCGTGCCTGAAGCGTTCCACGGCGGCTGGGTGGGATTCGTGGGCTTCGATGCGGTGCGATGGCTCGAGCCAGGCGCGTTGCCGTTCGCGTCCGCGCCGCGCGATGATCGGGGCCTGCCTGACATGCACCTTGGCATGTATCGGCGCGTGGCGGTGTTCGACCATGCACTGCGCGTGGTGGACTGCATCGCCGCCGAACCGCTGGACATGCACGGCAGCGAGAAGGCGGCACGCGCCGCGGCCGATGCGGCGATCGATCAGACCATCGCCATGATGTTGCATCCGGGTGCGCCACTGGCCACGGGCGAGATCGCGCTCGACCTGCATGCGGCCCCTTCGCCACCCATGGCAGGCTCCATGACCCAGGCGCAGTTCGAGCAGGCCGTGCGCCGCGCCAAGGAGGCGATCGCGGCGGGGGACGCATTCCAGATCGTGCTGTCGCAGCGTCTGCAGCGCACCACCCACATCGACCCATTCGAGGTGTATCGCGCGCTGCGCATCGTGAATCCAAGTCCATATCAGGTGTACCTGCAGGCGCGCGACTGCATCCTGGTGGCCAGCAGCCCCGAGATCGCCTGTCGCGTGCGCGGACGCACGGTCACCAATCGCCCGCTGGCGGGCACGCGTCCGCGCGGCGCGTCGCCCGAGCAGGACGCGCAACTTGAACGCGAACTGCTGGCCGATCCAAAGGAGCGCGCCGAGCACGCGATGCTCGTCGATCTTGGCCGCAACGACCTCGGCCGTGTCTGCGAAGCCGGGTCGGTCAACGTGGATCGCTGCATGGATGTGGAGCGATACAGCCACGTGATGCACCTTTCCAGCACCGTCACGGGCACGCTTCGACCGGGACTGGACGCCTGGGATGCGCTGCAGGCCACGCTGCCGGTGGGTACCGTGTCCGGCGCACCCAAGATCCGCGCCATCCAGATCATCGACCAGCTCGAGCCGGTGCGCCGCGGTCCGTACGCGGGCGGCATCGGCGTCGCGGGTTTCGACGGTGACATGGACATGGCCATCGCGCTGCGCACCATGGTGGTTCCCACCGCGCAGCGCACCGCCGCGCCCTGGAGCATGCACCTGCAGGCCGGTGCTGGCGTGGTGCTCGACAGCGATCCCACCGCCGAATATCGCGAGACCATGCACAAGTCCGCGGCGCTTGGTCGTGCCATCGATCTGGCCGAACAGGTTTTTGATACCGGCTCCGGCGCGGTCGAGCGCTAGCTGTTCGTGTCTCGGTGCGGCGTCGGTCCTGACTCGGCCTCCAGCGAGTCCGAGCACAGCGACGTCATCACGCGGCTTGCTCCGTCCGCCACCAGCAGTACCCCCAGAACGCCCGAGCCAGTGATGAACAGGATCAGCAGCACCGCCATCGGCCGACTCTGAAGCAGCGCATCGGGCGCCATCTGCACCAGCACTTGCAGGCCCGCGCTCAGGACCAGCGCCATGCCCGCCACGCCCATCAACACGGTCGCCCAGCGGCTGTCGCGATCCAGCGCCTCGCCGGCCACCCACACAACGGCCGTGAGCAATTCGATCAGCGTGACGGTGCGCCACAGGTCTCGAAGCGCGCCAGACCACGGAAGTTCGGCACCGAAAGTCGCAAACAGCGTCGCGGCCATGGCCAGGGCGCCGATCAGCGTTCCGCCCACCGCCAGCAGCATCCAGATGCGCACCCAACCGGAGGTCTGCACCCCGGGCAACTCGCGCCAAGCCACCGGAAGCAGCCCAAAAACGCGCCAGCATGCCCCAATGGCGGCGATCGCACCCAGCGGCAAGCCCACATATGGCCAGACGACCATGCCGGCGGCGACGGGGATCGATGCCCAGCAACCAACCGCCAAATCCGAGCCGCCCTCCGCGATCTTCTCGAACGGCCGCCGTTGTGGCAGTGGGGTGGCGGGGAAATCGGACGTCGACTTGCGCTGCATCGCGTACTTTCCGGACGGTTCACGGATGAATCCGCCGAACCACATGCCAGTATAAGAGGAACGGAATCCAATCCATGCTGCTCCACAACCGATCACGCCGTCCGATCCAGAACGCGCTCGCTCTCGCCGCGACACTGCTGCTCGCTTGTGTGGTACGCGCCGATGTCGGCACCTGGAGCGATGCGGCGTGGGCGGCCGCCAAGCGCGCCGACATGGCCGCATTCGACGCCGCGATGAAGCAGGCGCCCGAAGGCGACAGCGATGCCGTGAAGGCCGTGAAGGCCGCGATCGCCCAGCGCGATCAGCATCGCATGGAGGCGGGCAAGGCGCGTGACGAGGCGATCGCCAAGCACCGCGCCGATCTGCAGAAGGCGATGGAGGGGAATGACCTCACGCATGCGCTGATCGCCGCCGCCAACCTGAAGTTCCTGCTCGACGCCAAGGAGTGGAATGCCGAACTCGCCACGCCCATGGTCAAGGACATGGCCGCGAAGGCGGATGCGCGCCGCGCCGAAGCCGAGAAGGCCACCGACTGGCTGCTGGCGCAGGAGATGCTCTTCCGCCTGCGCGCGCTCTACGAGGACAGCAACGATCAGGCACGCTTCCGCGAGATCGACGACCAGCTTGACGAGAGCGGCCGTCGCGTGACCCTGATGGCGGAGTTCGCGCCGCGCCGCCTGCACGAGCTGCGCAAGATGCAGAGCGAGCGCTTCAAGGCCACGCAGACGCCGGAGGAGAAGGCGAAGGCGAAGGCCAAGGCCAAGAAGCCCGACGCCGAGAGCGACGATCCCGACGAGCCCTTCCCCGAGTTCAACCCGGCGGCCGCCAACGACTGGAAGGAACAGTTCGACGGCATCACGCCGTACATGCTGCGCGAGGGCCTGCGCAAGGCCGCCACCGAGCACATCGAGAACGGTGGATGGAAGCCCCTGATCGAAGGCGGCCTGTCCGCGCTCACCCTGCTCGCGAACACTCCCGAGTGCCGCGAAACCTTCGCGGGTCTGGGCGACGACGCCAAGCGCGCCGAGTGGCTGAAGGCGCTCGGTGACGCCAGCAAGCGCGTGAACGAGGTGCCGGCCGACGCGGCCAACGCGGTGCTGTTCCGCGAGGTGCTGAACACGCTGCTCAAGGCGAACGAGTCCACGGTGGCCATCCCCGAAACCGCGCTGCTGCACGAATTCGGCGACGGCGCCACCAACGTGATCGCGCGACGCTTCGAGGATCCGTACTCGGAGATCATCTGGCCCGAGCGCCTGCGCCGTTTCCGCCAGCAGGTGGAAGGCAACTTCGTGGGCGTCGGCATCCTGATCCGTCACGACGAGAAGCGCGACATCGTGATCATCAATCCGCTCGAGGGTTCACCCGCGATGCGCGCAGGCATCAAGCCGCAGGATCGCATCATGGCCGTGAACGGCCAGAGCACCACGGGCTGGTCGCTCAACCGCGCGGTCGATCTGATCACCGGGCCGGCGGGCGACGTGGTCACGCTCTCGATCAAGCGCGAGGGCGTCGACAAGCCGATCGATGTGCCGCTGACGCGCGAGAGCATCAAGATGCGCTCCGTGACCGGCTGGCGCAAGAGCGGACTCACCGACATGGGGCAGCCCACCTGGGACTGGTACATCGATCCCGCCATGGGCATCGGCTATGTGCGGCTGACCAGCTTCAACGAGGACAGCTTCGAGGACTTCATGAAGGCGGTCGACGACATGCGTCGTCAGCGCACGCTGAACGGCATCGTGCTGGACCTGCGCGGCAACCCCGGCGGTCTGCTCACCAGCGCCACCGACTTCTGCAACCTGTGGATCCCGAATGGCGAGCTGGTCAGCACCGAGAACCGCTTCGGCGAGAAGACCAGCAGCCGCCCGGCCGAACCCAATCGCGCCGCGCTGAAGGATCTGCCCGTCGTGGTGCTCGTGAACCAGAGCAGCGCCAGCGCGAGCGAGATCCTGAGTGGCTGCCTGCAGGCCTATGACAAGGCCGTGATCGTGGGCGAGCGCAGCTTCGGCAAGGGCAGCGTGCAGGAAGTGACGCCACTGAAGGACCGCACCAAGGAGGCGGCGGTGAAGGTCACCACCCAGCACTACGTGCTGCCGCCCGAAGCGGGCTCCGAGAAGGGCCGTCTGGTGCACAAGAAGCCCGGAAGCGACGACTGGGGTGTGGTGCCCGACCTGCGCATCCGCATGACGCCCGATCAGCTCGAGCAACTGGCCGAACTGCGCACCGCGGTCGACACGCTGCCCGAGAAGGGCGTGGAACCGAAGGAGCCGCGCAAGGACCCGAACGAGATCCTTGCCACCGGCACCGATCCACAGCTCGAAACCGCGCTGCTCGCCATGCGGGCGCGCGTGCTGAAGCAGGCGTCGGCAACGGCCGTGGCGGGGGCCACGGACAAGGCCCAGCCAGCCACCCAGACGCCCTGAATCTGGCCCGTGCGGACAAGGCATTGCCCCGAGGTGGGTTTGCCCCTATAACGGTGTGCTGCGCCGAGAGCCGATCGTGCTTCTCCCGGCCCATGAACCCCATGTCCACACCATCCACCGACACCCGCCGCCTCTTCGACGTGCATCGCGGCGAGGCCGCTCCCCGGATTGCGCCTGATCGTTCGGTTCCGCCTGCTGCCACCCTCAAGAAGTGGCTGCGGGACATGATGCTGATCCGCGAGTTCGAGGTGCGCTGCATGCAGGCGTATCAGGACAAGAAGATCGGCGGCTTCTGCCATGTGTACATCGGGCAGGAAGCCGTGGCGGTCGGCTGCGTGGCCGCCATGAAGCATGAGGATCCGCTGGTGACCGCCTATCGCGATCACGGCCACGCACTGGCCCGCGGCATGAGCGCACGCGCCTGCATGGCCGAGATGTTCGGTCGCGTGGATGGTTGCGCCAAGGGCAAGGGCGGCAGCATGCACATGTTCGACAAGCCCAACAACATGTTCGGCGGCCACGGCATCGTGGGCGCGCAGACGCCGCTCGGTCTGGGCCTGGCCTTCGCCACCAAGTACGAGGACGAGGTGATGCGCGGCGGCAAGAACACGCGCGTCACGCTGTGCTTCCTGGGTGACGGCGCGCTGAATCAGGGCGCGCTGCACGAGGCCATGAATCTGGCCGGTCTGATGAACATCCCGGTGGTGTTCGTGGTGGAGAACAACGGCTACTCGATGGGCACCAGCATCCATCGTGGCACCACGATGGCGCACGACCTCAAGAGCAAGGCGATCGGCTACGGCATCGACGCGGCGGTGGTGGAGGGCATGGATGTGCTCGAGACCTACCACGGCATGAAGGCCGTCATCGACGACGCGCGCGCGCGCAGCCGTCCGTGGTTCATCGACCTGCGCTGCTACCGCTACAAGGGCCACTCCATGAGCGATCCGCGCAAGTACCGCACGCGCGACGAGGAGGAGGCCTGGGAGGCTGGTGATCCCATCGGCACGCTGGAGAGCTTCATGCTCGAGAAGGGCATGATCACGGCCGACGAGAGCAAGGAGATGCTCAAGGGCGTGAAGGCCGAGGTGCGCGATTGCGTTGCCTTCGCCGATGCCAGTCCGGTGCCCGCCGATGGCGAGCTGTACACCGATGTCTACATGGAACCGTGGGGCCCGTACCCCGGCTCGAGCAAGCCCAGCATGATGGGCGGCGGCGAGAACACCCCCAGTTTCCGCGCCATCGAGCGCTCGGAGGACCTGCTGTGAGCGCGCTGCGAGAGATCGAGTACCGCGATGCCCTGCGTGAGGCCATGGCCGAGGAGATGCGCCGCGACAAGCGCGTGTTCCTGCTCGGCGAGGAAGTGGCCGAGTACAACGGCGCCTACAAGGTGAGCAAGGGCATGCTTGAGGAGTTCGGCGCCAGCCGCATCATCGACACGCCGATCAGCGAGAGTGGCTTCGCGGGCATGGCCATCGGTGCCGCCATGCAGGGCCTGCGTCCCATCGTGGAGTTCATGAGCTGGTCGTTCAGCCTGGTGGCCGCCGACCCCATCCTGAACAACGCCCCCAAGATGCTCTACATGAGCGGCGGCCAGTTCGGCTGCCCGATCGTGTTCCGCGGCAACGACGGTGCCGGTGGTCAGCTGGGCAGCACGCACAGCTGGTGCGTGGAAGGCATGTACAGCAATGTGCCCGGCCTGAAGATGGCGATTCCTGCGACGCCTGATGACGCCAAGGGCCTGCTCAAGACCGCCATCCGCGACGACGATCCGGTGTTCTTCCTGGAAAGCGAGCGCATGCTCGGCATGAAGGGTCACGTGCCCGAGGGCGACGAGATCCTGGTGCCGTTCGGCAAGGCGCGCACCCGTCGCGAGGGCACCGATTGCACCATCGCCACCTGGGGTCGTCCGGTGCACTTCGCGCTGGAAGCCGCCGAGGCGCTGGCCAAGGACGGCATCAGCTGCGAGGTGATCGACATGCGAACCATCCGCCCGCTCGACGCGGGCAGCGTGGTGCGCAGCGTGAAGAAGACCAGCACCTGCGTGGTGGTGGACCAGTCCTGGAGCTTCGGCAGCCCGGGCAGCGAGCTTGCGTCGCAGGTGCACCGCCACTGCTTCGACGACCTGGACAACTACGTGCATCGCGTGCACACCGCCGATGTGCCCGCGCCCTATGCATTCAATCTGGAGCAGGAATACCTGCCCAACGCGCGCAAGATCTGCGAAGCCGTGCGCGCCGCCACCTACAACGCCTGAAGCCTGAAGGAAGACCCAATGCCCATTTCCGTCACCATGCCCCGACTCTCCGACACCATGGAGGCCGGAACCATCGTGCGCTGGAACGTGAAGGAAGGTGACGAGGTCACCAGCGGCCAGGTGGTCGCCGACATCGAGACCGACAAGGCCACGATGGAGATGCCCGTGTTCGACGATGGTCGCATCGCGCGCCTGCTGGTGCCCGCCGGGCAGTCCGTGAAGGTGGGCACGCAGATCGCCGTGATCGCCGAAGAGGGCGAGAGTCTGGAAAGTGCCTCGAAGGGCGGCGGCAGTGCCGCGCCTGTTGCAGCGAAGCCCGTCGCGGCCACTCCGAGCGCACCTGCGGCCAGCGCAGCGTCATCGCACGCCGCATCCGCATCGCGTGACGAGGAAAGCGTGACCGTGGGCGGCCAGCGCGTGCGCGTGAGCCCCGTGGCTCGCCGCATGGCCGAGGAACACGGCATTGCGCTCGGATCGCTGCAGGGCAGTGGCCCGGGTGGTCGCATCATCAAGCGTGATGTGCTGACGGCGATGGAGAACACCGCCTCGCGACCCAGTGCGCCCGTGGCAGCGCCTGCCGCGACCGCGCAGGCCCTCGCCGTGCCCGTGGCTCCGGCATCGCGTCCCTCCGGTGGTCTGGTGATCGCCGGCCTCGAGAGCGAGCGCGTGGCCGTGAGCGGCATGCGCCAGACCATCGCGCGCCGCCTGGTCGAGAGCAAGACCACCATTCCGCACTACCAGGTCAGCATGAAGTTCGATCTGGATCGCCTGATGGCGGTGCG
>Ga0209598_10001905_pt1 | contig 16713 bp, 16 predicted proteins | sample M_140807_EF_Meta_FD_187317 | JGI IMG/M metagenome (GOLD analysis project Ga0209598, IMG submission 187317) | Freshwater microbial communities from Lake Montjoie, Canada to study carbon cycling - M_140807_EF_MetaG (SPAdes) (version 2) | ecosystem: Environmental > Aquatic > Freshwater > Lake... | reverse complement strand
GCAGGGCCTGCTGGCCCGGCCTTGCCATCGACACCGTTCTTGCCGTCCTTACCCGCAGGGCCTGCTGGACCGGCCTTGCCATCGACACCGTTCTTGCCCGCTGGACCCGCTGGACCGGCCTTGCCATCGACACCGCTCTTGCCCGCTGGACCTGCTGGACCGGCCTTGCCATCGACGCCGTTTTTGCCCGCTGGACCTACGACTCCGTCCTTGCCTGCTGGGCCTGCTTTGCCATCGATGCCATTCTTGCCATCTTTGCCTGCTGGACCTGCGACTCCGTCCTTGCCTGCCGGGCCTGCTTTACCATCGAGCCCATTCTTGCCATCGACCCCGTTCTTGCCGTCAACACCGTTCTTGCCATCTTTGCCTGCTGGACCTGCCACTCCGTCCTTGCCCGCTGGGCCTGCTTTACCGTCGACCCCATTCTTACCATCGATGCCATTCTTGCCATCTTTGCCCGCTGGACCTGCAAGACCTGCAGCACCGTCCTTGCCCGCTGGGCCTGCTTTTCCATCGACGCCATTCTTGCCGTCGACGCCGTTCTTACCATCGACGCCGTTCTTGCCATCGACGCCGTTCTTGCCATCTTTGCCTACTGGACCTACTGGACCTGCCGGACCTGGGGCACCGTCCTTGCCTGCCGGCCCTGATTTGCCATCGATGCCATTCTTGCCATCGATGCCATTCTTGCCATCGACGCCGTTCTTGCCATCTTTGCCTGCTGGACCTGGGACTCCATCTTTGCCTGCCGGGCCGGCATGGCCTGCAGCTCCGTCCTTGCCCGCTGGCCCTACTGGGCCAGGTAGACCTCGTTCCCCGTGTGGTCCAGCCGGGCCCATCAACCCGCGTTCGCCCACCGCACCGAGTGTGCCCTTGGCTTGTGCACTTTCAGCGAAACCGATGAGGTTAGCAACACTCGATGCGAAGCCCCGTCCCTTCCATAGGTTCAAGTCTCGCCACTCTAGCAACTCACCATCCCATACCCACAGCCGACCGGCGTTTTCCTCGTACCAAGCATCTCCTACTTTGCCTTTAACCGGCAGTTTTTTTTGGTCGTCAATTATACCAAGCACAGTCTCAATGGCAGGGAAATTCAGTGAAGACATAAACCAGATCCTTTTTCTCAAATCCGATGGCGACTAAGGTGTCTAACCTTGTCGGGGAAACAGTGCGCAAAGAATAGCGACACTTACAAGCCTAAAAGACTATTCCGATTTTTGCCTGAGTAAACGGTTGTCTAAGATCGTTTTTTCAAAATCACCAAAAGTTTACTCTGCCCCAACCAAGAGAGGCTTTCAAGATGACTCGGTACGTAAGTACTTTTACTTTTTGGAAGCCTAGGTAAAACCCCTCGAGGGATAATGCGATCAATCCACACGTCGGAATCCAGAAGATCTCAATCGAAACCCGAAACTCATCCCACCCGCTTCATGACGGTATCAAGCGTGGGCTTAATGGCCGAAGCACTGGCGCGAAGGCCTTGAAGCTCCTTGGGCCACAGATCGATCTCGATGCGTTGGACTGCACCCGGACGACCTACGACCGTCGGAACGCTGATCGCTACATCGCGAATCCCATAACAAGCTCCATCTTGGACGGTGCTCACTGGCAGAATGCGGTTTTGATCCAACGCGATCGCGTGGATTACATCCCGAATCGCAATCCCTACCGCAAAACCTGCTCCACCCTTCTTCGAGAGACACTCAGCCCCTGAGCCTTTGGTCCGAGTGAAAATCTTGTCAGCCAACGCGCCATTCCATCCTGGATATTTGTCCAAAGGCAAACCACCCACGGTGGCACTCGACCAAATCGGTACCATGCTGTCGCCATGCTCCCCAAGAATCAAGGCTTTGGTCTGCGTCGGGGATGACTTCAAAGCGTCCGAAATCAGCGAGCAAAACCGGATCGTATCCAACTGAGTGCCCAGTCCGAGGACTTGGGAAACCGGCAGTCCAAGCTTGTTGGCGGCCAGAGAAGTCAAGATGTCAACAGGATTGGAGACCACCAGAGCAATCGCGGATTTCTTGACCCCAACCTTTTGGATCTCGGACAAGATCGATGCGAACAGGTCGGTGTTGCGGTTGATCAAGTCCAATCGGGATTCCTCAGGCTTGCGTCGCAATCCTGCCGTGATGCAAATTACATCGGAATCCGGAATTTGTTCGTAACCCCCAGAAGTCAAAAGTTGATCGGCGATGCTGGGCGAGCCGTGCATAAGGTCCAGCGCATGCCCGGCTGCAAGGTTCGCGTTAACGTCCAAGAGGCATATCTCTCGTACGATACCGCCGCATTGCAGTGCATAAGCGGCGCACGAGCCGACCAATCCTCCGCCTCCGATAATACTGACTTTCATGATCTATCCCCGATGTGTTTTATGTTCAGTTTGAAGTTGCTGTTGTTTGTATGGACGGTTACTTTTGCAGCTCTCTCATGACTTGAGCAGTGATCAGTTGCACGAGCTGTTCCATATCCATTCCGGCCGGTGCCGAGGCACTTGCAGCAGGGCTAGCTTTGAGCACTGGAGGTGCTCCATTCATCGCTGCCACACTCGACGCGACACTCGAGGCCACGGCAGCAGCGATCGCCGGTGCACTGGCTGCAGAGGCTTGCGAGGCAGATGCGGCAGGGGCGATTGCAGCCATTGGAGGTGGTGAGGGAAACGCACGGCGCTGAACACCGGACTGCTTCCACGACTCTCGGAAAATATCGTTCGCACAGATATCGCAGTTCTTGAACTCGTCGGTGTTGCGAGGGTCAGCCCACCCCCACTTTTTCTTAAGGTCCAACAGCTCACGCTCCTCGTTTTCGCTGAAGTAGCTGACGTTTCCAAGTTGCCGAGCGAGCATCAGGATTCTGCAATATGCATCGAGGATTTCGGTCCACCAAAAGGCTTGTTCGACATCGACGCCGAAACTGACGGTCCCATGGTTGGCCAAAATGATGACGTTGGTCTTGTCCACGAAAGGCAGCACGGTGTCGGCAAATGCTTGTCCGCCCGGCGTTTCGTATCGGGTGATCGGAACGTCACCCAAGAAGACTTCGACTTCTGGGAGTACGCACTGAGGGATCGGCTCGCGAGCCACGGCAAAAGCCGTCGCGTGGGGCGGATGGCAGTGCACAACGCTCTTAATGTCTGAGCGCTGCTTGTAAATTTCTAGGTGCAAAAGTGCTTCGCTTGATCGCTTCTTGATCCCGGAAATCTGCTTGCCGGTCATGTCGATGGTGCAAATATCCTCGACCTTGAGGAACCCTTTGCTGTGCATCGTCGGAGTACAAAGGACTTCGTTGTCGCTGATGCGGACGGTGATGTTTCCGTCATTGGCAGCGGCAAAGCCTTTGTTGTATAGCCTTCGACCGATTTCGCAGATGTCTTGCTTGATCTTGTGCGCATTGATAGTCATGGTAGTCGTCTCGTTGCTCAATCTTTCAGTAATTGGGTATTGATGTTGATTTCGTCAAGGATTGCGGAGTTGTAAGCGTCTACGGGTTTTAGGTTCGGTCGGAACGGTTGGGCTGCTTCGGCACCATCTGCCACTGCGATGATGCTACCGACGGCGGCTCCGAGCTCGTCCCAGACAACGATTGCATCTGGCTCTGGTGTGACTTGGCCGATGAGCGTCTCTCCGATCGGTTCGGCCAATTTCAATACGGATCCCAAGTAGCTCGGATGAGCGCGGTTCAAGGTGACCGTTCCTGCGACTTTATAAATGTGCATGTGTTGGGTTCCTGGTCCTTTACCGATTGGCTTGGATGTGTTCCATGAATTTCCGAGCGATGTTTGCCGCACCGGCGGTATTCCATCGGGTCGCGGGAACGATCAGCATGTTCGTCGGTACTTCTCGAAGCACGTCGGTCAGGTCGCTCCACTGAGAGACAATCACCGGCCTCAACGCTTCGTCTCGCGCCGCCTGCCAGAGGGTCGAGTGCGGAGCCTTGACGATCGCTACGGCTGAGGGTGACCCACTTCGGATCGCCTGAGCCACCGAGCGTAGCGTCGCGGCATCATCAACCTGGACTTGGTCGACTAGCGTTCCTTTGGGACACAGCTGCCTTTCGAGGTTTCGCAACCATAGCACCGAACCAGTTACGAATAGGGGTTTTGTCAGAGAAACAGTTAACTTTTTCTCGCCCTGAGTCGGGCTGGTCGCCGAGGATTGGTTGCTCGATGCACGCGACCAAGCGATTCCTTTTTCCCGGAGCCAATCCTTGGCAGCAGGGGTCACGAGTGTCTTGAGATCGACGGTGATCTGGGTGGTATTCTTGGCCAAATTGCGTAGCGAATCGAGACTCAAAACCGCCGAACTTAGGTGTGTCGCGGTGGATGCGGGTGTGCTTGGTGCTACCGTCGATGCAGACACTTGAGCTGTCGAAAGACTCGTTGCCAAAGCACTTTGTGCCAAAAGGGTTGGCGATGCATTTGCAGTGGCGAGTGAAGCGAGCACATCGCGCACAATGCGATCGATGTCGATTGCCGAAATGTCAATTGCCGAAATGTCAATTGCCGAAATGTCGATGCTTGAAGTTTGGCTCATCGCTTCCCTTCCTTCTTCGGTGGCTTGATCGCAGGTGTTTGCAAGTCATCGATCAAACCCATGACGGTCCATCGCAAGGGGCTGTTTTGCAGTCCGTAAAGCTCGCGGACAGCTGACCCATCGCTCGTCAGGATCACCCTCTCCCCTGCTCCGGCTCCCATGTAGTCGGCAGCGATCACCGGCGAACCGTCTCGCGACTTGCCATCGCTAGCAAGCGGCTGGCAAACCAGCAGCTTGACGTTTTCCAAGCTGCGGTGTTTGACCGTCGAGATCGCATTGCCTAGTACCAAGGCGACTTGCATGGCTTGCCTAAAGGGATCGTGTTGAGGAAACGTGCTTTGGATATCGTGCTTAAAGAACTTTTTGATTTAGCAAACGAATGGCTAAGCAAACTAACGACCGAGGATGAACAGATCGTCGATCAGCGAGCAGCGGCGTTCGCGGGTAAACGTCAGCGGGGTCGTGACCCCTTCGCCGGTCGGACCAGCGATCGAGAACGACAGGTAGCCTTCTCCGCCGAGTCCCAGTGCTGCCATGCACGGACCGTTTTTGACAAAAAGAGTCGTGTCCATCGCTCGGGCCATGATGGTCATGTTTCGGACGTTCCGGGAATGGATGATGCTCGTGTGTCGGTAGCCATGCTCGGCTTGCTGAGCGCACTCGACGGCGGCTTCAAAGCTCGGGCAGCGGACAAACGGTACAAAAGGCATCATCTGCTCAGTTTGTACGAATGGGTGGTCGAACGATGTTTCACCGTAGAGGAGCTCGACCGATGGGTCGACGCGTCGACCTGCCGCTTCTGCTAGTTTCACCGCGTCTTGTCCAAGCAACTCTTTGCGTGCGGCATAGTGTTTGTCTGCACCTTCACCCACGACTTGCAATGCCGCTTCGGTGAGCCGATCGACTTCTTGGTTGTTTAGTCGAACAGCACCGGCTCGGCTCATCGCATCCATCATCGCATCGAAGACGCTGCTGACGACGAACACTTCTTTCTCGGCGATGCACAACAAGTTGTTGTCATACGCGGCACCTTGGATGATGCAACGTGCGGCAAGATCCAAATCGGCGGTCTCATCGACCACTACGGGCGGATTGCCAGGACCTGCGACAACGGCTCTTTTTCCGCTGTTGAGCGCGGCTCGGGCGACGGCTGGACCACCGGTTACGCAGATCAAAGCAACCTTGCGGTGCTTGAAGAGTTGTTGAGCCGTCTCCAAAGTTGGCTCACAAATCAGACTGATGCAGTTGTCGATCCCAACTTCGGTACGGATCGCCTCGTTGAAGCGGCGCACTCCCTCAGCCGCCACCTTGCGTCCGCTCGGGTGCGGGTTGACCACGAGTGTATTGCCACCGGCGATCATGCTCACAGCGTTTCCAGTGATCGTAGGCAGCGAGTGAGTCACAGGCGTAATTGCCCCGATGACTCCAAACGGAGCGTGTTCGATGACTGCCAACCCACGATCCCCGCTGTAGCATTCGGTCTTGAGGAACTCGACTCCCGGAGTCTTTTCTCCGAGCGTTTTGAGTTTCTCGATCTTGTGCTTGAGCCGTCCGATCTTGGTCTCTTCCATCTCCATCGTGCCGAGCTCGACGCAGTTGCTAATCGAGATGCGGCGGATGATGTCGATGATTTTCTTGCGATCCTCGATCGGTCGTTTTTGCAGTTGTTCAAATGCGCTGCGGGCAGCGGCAACGGCCTGGTCGACGTTGTCGAAGAGTCCCGAGTGGCCGCGAGCCGGGTTGCCAGAACTTGCCGGGTTTCCAGAACTTGCTGGATAGTTCGGGCTGGATAGGGGACCTCCGGCTTGGACCCGAACTTGGCTGATGACTTGTTCGACAACCGAACGGATGAGTGTTTCGTTGATTTGCATGATCCGTGGATGGATTTTCTTGGAGTATTATTGACGGCTATAGATATTGCTTTTCTCGATGCTGACGGTATCGACAATGCCGATGATGACGCAGTCGATCGGCAGCTTACCGGTCTCGGGTGTGAAGCGAGCGCTGCTGCCTTGGGTGATCAGCACCATATCGCCGACCCCTGCCCCCAGAGCGTCGACAGCGACAAACGTACGGCCGGTCGAGACCATACTTTGTCGGTCCTTGGGCTCAAGTCGGAATGGTTCGACCAGGAGCAGTTTTTGGCCGATCATGGAATCAACTTTTTGTGTTGATACGACCGAACCGGTGACTTTGGCAACAAACATGATGACGGTCTCGTAAAGCCTCTTTGGGTTACTTGCGGATCGCGGCGACGGTTTGCCTAGCTACGATCAATTCCTCGTTGGTCGGAACAATCCACAACTGCACCTTGCCCTTGGTCGCATCATCGATACGTCGCTCTTTGTCTCCCGAAGCGTTCTTGGTATCGCACAGGACGATCCCGAGATCGCTCAAACCATGACAAACCGCCTGGCGGATCGTCACAGAGTTCTCACCGATACCGCCGGTAAAGACCATGGCATCGGCACCTCCGAGAGCTACGAGCATCGATCCGAGTTGACGGCGGATCTCAGCGACAAAAACATCGATGGCAAGCTGGGCTTTTGCATTCCCGCTGGCTGCTGCGGACTCAAGATCTCGCACGTCGCCCGAGAGCCCTCCTGAGAGTCCCAGCAACCCACCTTGGGTGGCCAGTACCTTCAAGAGTTCTTCCAGACCAAGTCCGGTATGCTTGATCATCAGAGGCAGAGCATAAGGATCGATATCCCCAACTCGGTTGTTGTGAGGCAGCCCTGTTTGAGGGCTCATCCCCATCGTGGTCGCAACGCTTTTCCCGCCCCGGATCGCTGCCAGCGAAGAGCTACCACCGAGGTGCAACGAGATGACGCGAGCGTCTTTGTTCCCGAGCAACTCTGCGGTTCGCCATCCGATGTAGCGGTGCGAGGCGCCGTGAAATCCCCACTTGCGAATCGGCAGAGCCGAAGCCAGTTCATCGGGGATCGCATAGCGTTTCCAAGCTTCTGGGATGGACTGATGAAAGTCGGTTTCGAAGGCTGCCACTAGGGGAATCTTCGAAGACGTATCTGCCAATTGACGCATGGCCGCCATGTAAGGCGGGTTGTGCGCCGGGGCCACCGAATTCATTTCCTCCATGGCATCGAGCACCGAGCTGTCGATGATTTGAACGCCGGAAATACGTCCCCCGTGGACGGCTTTAAAGCCGATCGCGGAGATTTCCGAAGCGTCCTTCAGACAACCGGATTTCGGGTCCGTCAGCTGGCGGATGCAAGCCTCGACGGCTATGCCATGGTTTGGAACCGATTCGTCCGACTCAGTCCGCACTCCATCGATCTCGACAAAGCAACGACTCACAGCCGCACCGATGCGTTCAACGCCTCCGCGCGCAAGCTGCCGTTCGTCGGCCATGTCAAAGAGCCGATACTTGAAACTGGTGGAACCTAAATTGGCTACGAGGACTTTCATTGTCATTCCTTGACTTGAAAACTATTTCAGGAAAGCGGACGTCAGGCCTTCGCTAGGACGAGGGATAATGTGGCTGCTTACCAGCTCGCCGGCTTGCGAAGCCGCTGCGGCTCCTGCTTCGACAGCTGCTCGTACCGAGCCGACATCTCCACTGACAATGGTCGTGACATACGCACCACCGATGTCAATTCGCTTGACGATCTCGACGCTCGCGGCCTTGGCCATCGCGTCGGTGGCTTCGATCAAGGCCAACAGGCCCTTGGTTTCAATCAATCCGATTGCAGATTGCATAATTGGATAATTCTTTCTAAATGAGTTTGTAGGTTAGGTTGGTACTGGTTGGGTATTACTCAGCCGATGCCGAAGGTGCTGAGACCTTCAGAACCTTGGTGAGGTCTTCATGCGGACGAGCGATGACTTGCACGCTCAGGACTTGTCCGATCCGGCCAGCAGCCGCTGCACCCGCATCGGTGGCTGCCTTCACCGCGGCGACATCGCCACTGACGAATGCAGAGACCAAGCCGCTGCCGACTTTGTCCCATCCGAGAAACTTCACATTCGCTGCCTTCATCATCGCGTCGACTGCTTCGACCAATGCGATGAATCCTTTGGTCTCGATCATGCCGAGAGCCTCGTTCGTTTTAGCCATAAGTTGCTACTCCAAGAGAGAAAAAGGGATACAAACCAAAATTGTTTTTTCGCAGCCGTGCGAGATGTGCCCTAAGGTTCCACGCTCAATGATGATCGTGGCACTTGCACGGTTCCTGTCGTTTCAGTTCGATGCTGGTCGCATGATCCAAATCGCAAGCGTTCCCCTCATCGGTGTCGATGTGGACTTCAAGCTTGGCGTTGGCATCTTCGCGCACTAACAGATCGTCAAAGGTCATAGAACACTGCGGACTCTTGACCTTCAAGGCCATAAAATCCCCGTTCTTGACGCCGTAATAAGCCGAGTCGCGGGGGTTGATGTGTACGTGACGGGCGGCTCGAATCACCCCCTCATGCAACTCAACCGCACCGGCAGGACCGACCAGAACGCATCCAGGGGTCCCCTTGATGTCGCCGCTGTGACGCACCGGAGCGTCAATCCCAAGGGAGATCGTGTCGGTAAACGCCAATTCGACTTGGCTGGCTTTGCGGGTTGGACCCAAGACCCGGACGTTGGGGATCATTCGACGGCGTGGTCCTACAATCATCACCGTCTCGGCCGCCGCAAAAAATCCGTCTTGGTAAAGTCCCTTCTCAGGGGTCAACTTCTTGCCTTTGCCAAAGAGCTTTTCGACATGCTCGTCGGTCAAGTGAATGTGACGAGCGGAAATGCTCACGACGAGTTTCGGGACATAAACCCCAGACGTCTCGGAGCTCTTGTCCGAACCCTGAGTCCCGGCATTAGCTTGACCGGCATTAGCTTGACCGGCAATACCTTGAGTGGCACCAGCGAGAGCATTGGCGATGGCCATACGGACCAAGCTTTCGATGCGACCAGCGTCGATACTACCCGAGATGTTGGAAGGAGAGGCATTCATGGTGTGGTGGAATCGTTCAGGATGTCAAAGTGTGTAGTTGGTCGTCTTGGGTATCAAGCCGAGCCAGAATCAGGTCGGTCTCTAATGTGGCGATGCGGTCCCGCCATTGGGTGCTGAGATCTTGGTCCACCACGAGCGTGTCGACTTGCTCCCATTCGCACATGCGAGCAAGGCTCGATCGCCCGAACTTGGTGCTATCTGCGACAATGATCGTGCGATCGGCTGCTCGCATCATGCAGCGTTCGGTTTCCACCAGCAGCATATTGCTGTTGTAGAAGCCACGTTCGTTCACCCCAGCTACACTTAGGAAAGCTTTTTGAACGTTGATCGTCTCGAGCATTTGATCGGTGTAAGGGCCGTGTGTTACACCCGTTCGATTGTGGATCGCCCCGCCGAGGACCACCAAATCGACCGATTCGCTGGCCGAAAACAAATTCGCGACCGGCAAGGAGTTGGTCACAATCTGCAACGGACGACCGACGAGCTGCTTGGCTAATTCGTAAGTGCTGCTGCCACCGTCGAGCAGGACCGTGTCGTGGTCACTGACCAGCTTGGATGCCTCCAAGGCGATGGCACGCTTTTTGTCCCAAGCTCCATCGTTGGGGTTGCCTCGCTGGAATTGTCGTATGCCGCTGACCGAACCGGTGTAAAAGACCCCGCCATGGGTTCGCCGGGCCTCCCCAGACTCCTCGAGCGACTCCAAATCCCTGCGAATGGTCGATTCGCTCACGTCCAGCGAATCCCTCAGTTCCGGAATCGAAACGAACCCCTGCTGCCGGATAAATTCCAGCATCCGCGCCCTGCGGGCCATCGATGTGTTGACAGAGGTTTGAGAATTCATCAAAAAACGATCAAAAGCAATCAAAAAAGGGATCTGTTCGCTCAACAATCTGGCGTAAACCGTCTAGCAATGAAAGAAAATCATTCTTTCTTCCACAAATATGTCATACCGGGCCCATTTTTCAACCGAAGAGCTTCCCTATTTTGCCTGATTGGATCAATTTAAACCGAATTTTCATGAAGCAACACGCGCAACGGATGAAGGAAATGCGCTATCTGTAGCGATTTTGCGGGCAGAGAGCTTCCCAGAGGTTTTTGTGCGCGGGTTTACAAGGCGCGAGGGCCGGGGCCGAAAAGGACCGGGCCAGGGAATGGGCGAGGCCCCGCGCCAAAGCGGTGATTTTGCAAGGTAGAGTTAGTTCATCTCTTCGACGTCGGGCAGAACCCAGGAGCGATCGAAGAACGGTTGGGTCGGGCCGTAGAGGCGGAAGTACGTGAACCAACCCTTACCCGGGATCGTCTTGATCCAATTGGCTTCAGGCTTGCCCGCAGGCAATGATGGTCCGAAGTACAAGTCCACCGAACCGTCGGAGTTCTTGGCAATGTTATCGCGTGACGAGCGATCGGGTTGGACACCCGTATCTACAAAGCATCGCGTTTCATTGTCGTATACGGTAAACGACCAAAATTGGGCAACGGGTGCATTGGGTGGAACTCGCAGATGATAGGTCTTGCTCCCATCCAACCAATTTCCCTTGGAATCCTTGGATGCTTCCAAATACACCTGGCCTGCTCCGACCGTTCGGCCCATCATCCCCACCGATACTCCGACGGCTTCGTAGAACCAGGAGGTCCGCTCATCGAACTGAGTGTGGTTGGGTAGTTCTTGCGAAGTCTCTTGGAGCATCAGCGAGAACTCCCACTCCTTGGAAGGCCATACCTTGGTTCCCGGAAATCGCTTGGCATAGCCGATCGTTCGAGCCATGACTTCGCCGGTCAGTGCCGCGTCGATCAAGATCTTCTTCTGGCGATCCGTAGGCTGAAACGCTTTTCCTTTCTCGATTCCCAACGGCTGTAGCATCCCGAGAAACAACCGATCTCGTTCGAGTGCTGGTTCCTGATTGATGACCTTTGCCAAGCCTTCCCAATAGGCCAGTCCCGAGGGTTGTTTGCCTGTCCATGCGCGTCCGTTGGGAGATAGGTGGCGTGTGGGATCAGGATTCTCGCGTTTCGAGTAAGGATAGATTTTCAACGCGCCGGCCAGGGCTTTGGCCTTGGCCGGATCTGGATCGAGCGAGCGGTGAGCGAACCAAACGTTGTTGGTCGGTGATCGCAAAACATAATAGCCCTCGGGCTTGATGTCTGGATCGTCGGGACCGAGCACAAGAAACTTTCCACCCTGACCTTTGTCGGGCCCGGTTTGACCGGAGTCGGTCAATGGACGTTGCCAAAAGTCGGTCATACCGCCTGCAGTTGGTCCAGCAGGAACCTCCATCACCAGTGGACCCGTTTCCGTAAGGTTCGGAAAAGCCATCACGTAAGGAGTCGTCGCATTGGCGGTGAGCAAACCCAGCTTGTCCGTGAACGTGAAGTAATCCACGTAGTCGAGGCTGCCCGCACCAAAGGTTTCACGGTGCTCTCGCTGCCACTCTTGCATTGCCATCAATGGAAGAGCCCACAGGTAGGCTTGGCATGCTCGTTGGTAATCGATGTCATCGAAGAGCTTTTGAACCGTTGCGTCGGTGGGAAAACCGTTCTTGAGCTCGATCTTCCCGAGCCTTGTATCGAGCGTACCGTCCGTCGGTAGCTCTTGGGCGGATGCCAGGCTGGTTAACCCATGGGCTGAAAAAAGTAGAGCGATCGCTGCGCTAGTAATTCGTTTCATGATGGAATTCAATGATCTAGGGACAAACAAACTTGGCTCGGGCGATCGATTTGAGGAATCGGTACACGTGGAGAATTTAACATCCCAATCCAACGGTTGTGCAAGTCTTATAGAGAGATGCAACGAGGAAAAACCGTATCTTTGCCGCCCCGCCCACCGCCAATCCGCTTACAAAGCAGCATCGCATGAGTAGTAACACTCGCCAAAAGTCTGGTTTTTTATTCGAAGCCCCCTTTGTCGCCGACGGGTCGGAAAGTCAGTGGAGCAAAGCCGACGGCGATTCGGTCAACCGAGCCCCTTTTCGAAAGTCGCTAGCATCCTTGCCCAGGCTCGCTCGGATTGTTCCTTGTTGTACACTCGCGTGTCGGGTGGACACCAACCATGCCCTGCTGGATACACCTCGATCTCGGCCGATAACTTGGCTGCCTCAAACGACTCCTTGAGGACTTTTTTGGAATCAGGATCTCGCTGATCGTCGTTCTCTGCGATCGCTATCAAGAACGCACCCTTCATCTTGGGAATCAAAAGGTGCGGACTCTCGGGCTCTTTGGTCACCAATCCGCCCCCATGGAACGAACACCCTGCACCAATTCGCTCAGGAACCGCCGCAGCCGTTCGCATCACGATCGGGCCCCCCATGCAATAGCCGATCGTCCCAATCTTCTTGCTCTTGTCGACCTGCGGCTGAGTATCCAGCCAAGCCACAAAGGCTGCCCCGTCGGCTTGATGTGTCTTGGCGTTCAAGCCACGTGCCAAAGCAACCACTTCTTGAATCGGTGTGCTCGCTCCCTGGGGTGCCGTCGGAGCTTTCATGCTGCGATAAAAGGGATTGACCACCAGCACGCTATAGCCGGCCTCGGCGAGCCGCTTGGCCATCTGGCGAAACGCTGGTCGCAAACCAAAAATATCCGGCCAAACCAATACCGCTGCGTGGGCTCCTTTGGCCGGTGTTACAAAGTATGCATCGCACTGGCCATCTGGAGTCTTGATGGTGACTTCCTGCTCCTGTACCTCGAGCGCCTTGGCATCCTGAGGAAACAGGATCGCAGCACTCACGCCAAGTGCTGCCAGGGCCCCGATGTCCCGGCGAGAGTATTTCTTGATGTCGTCGTCAAAGTGATCCTGGTCGCACATGGCCGAGTCCTAGCGAAAGAAAAATGCAAAGGGAAAAAGAATCCACGAATCGAAAGGCCCCATTATAGCACTGAAGAGCGTTGGGAAGTGCAGACCTCCTCTAAGATGATCACATCAGGAGTTTCAATGCTCGGGCCAAGGTGCCAAGATCGCAATCTCAGTTATCTTGTACAATAACCCGATTGAACCCGCTTGCGAAAATCTGACGAATCAGAAAATCTGCCGACTCAACTGAATACCACCCATGAAAATCAAAGAGATACGCGTCTACCAAGTCGACCTGCCACTGCACGAGGTCACCTACAAATGGAGCGGCGGAAAATCGGTCGATGTCTTCGACTCGACGGTCGTCGCCGTCGTTACCGATGCCGGGATGATCGGTTGGGGTGAGTCCTGCCCTCTTGGTCCTGCCTACCTCCCATCCTATGCCACCGGGGTGCGAGCCGGCCTCGCAGAACTTGCTCCCCAACTCATCGGCCACGATCCACTGCAGATCGATAAGCTCAACCGAATCATGGACGCGTCGCTCAAAGGCCACCCCTACGTGAAATCTCCGGTCGATGTGGCCTGCTGGGACCTGCTCGGACAACAATCCGGATTGCCTGTCTGCACTCTCCTAGGTGGGCGATACGGTGAAGACTTTCATCTCTATCGGGCGATCTCCCAAGAATCCCCCGAGCAGATGGCAGCCAACGTCTCAGGCTACCGAGCCCAAGGCTACCGTCGGTTCCAACTCAAGGTCGGTGGAGATCCAGACGTCGATATCGAACGCATCCACGCGGTCCGAGCCGCATTGCAACCCACCGATCGACTCGTCGCCGACGCCAACACCGGCTGGACCCAGCACGAAGCTGTCCGCGTCTGCCGAGGGGTAAAGAACCTCGACGTCTACATCGAACAACCTTGCGTGACCTACGAAGAGTGCCTCGCAGTCCGAAGACAAACCGACCACCCTTTTGTGCTCGATGAAAACGTCGATGGACTTGAAATGCTTCTTCGCGGCCGAAGGGATCTGGCGATGGACGTGGTGAATCTCAAAATCAGCAAGTTCGGTGGGTTGACCAAAATCCGACAAGCTCGGGATCTGTGCGTAGCCATGGGAATCGGTATGACCATCGAAGACACATGGGGTGGCGATATCGTCACGGCAGCCATCGCCCACCTCGCCCATAGCACTCCAACCGAGCTTCTCTTTACCAGCACGGACTTCAACAGCTACGTCACCGTCAGCATCGCCCAAGGCGCCCCGCAACGCATCGATGGTCGACTTGCTGCTTCGAATGAACCCGGACTGGGCGTTAAGCCAAGGCTTGATATCCTCGGCAATCCTGTCGCAGTTTACTCTTAGTTCGTTCTATGGCTCCAACCAACCCAACATCCGGCACATGCGATGTCTTGGTCGTCGGGCTCGGTGGCGTCGGCTCATCAGCCTGCTATGCGCTTGCAAAGCAAGGCTACAGCGTCGTTGGGATCGATCAATTCGATCCTCCCCATCGCTTGGGTAGCTCGCATGGCGATACTCGGATCATCCGGAAATCGTACTTCGAACACTCTAGCTACGTTCCGCTGCTGATCCGCGCTTATGACTTGTGGCGCAAACTCGAATCGGAGATTGGCAAGCAACTTTACTTTCCAACCGGTTTGCTCGAGATCGGACCAGCCGATGGAGTGGTGCTCCAAGGGGTCGCTCGCAGCGCTCAAGAACACTCTCTACCAATCGAATTGCTCAGCATGCAGCAAGCCTCAGAGCGTTTTCCAGGAGTCCATGGATCCTGCCACTGGCAAGCCATCCTCGAACAGGACGCAGGGTATCTGCTGGTCGAAGAATGCGTAGCAGCACACATCGAGCAAGCCCGCAAGCTCAGCGCTCAGATCCGCGTTTGCGAGCGGATGATCGGTTGGCAATCTGACTCGCAGGGAGTCTCGGTTCGGACCGAACAAGGTACATTGCATGCCAAGAAACTCATCCTCTGCGCAGGGCCTTGGGCCTCGCATGCGTTGGCTAACTACTCGATCCCATTGCAAGTTCTTCGCAAACACCTGTATTGGTATGAGACCCGGACGAACAACTACGCACAAGATCGCGGATTCCCTTGCTTCTTTTTCGACACGCCCAGCGGTTACTACTATGGGTTTCCCGACCACAGCGGTCAGGGATTGAAGGTGGCGCGTCACTCCGGCGGCCTGCAAGTGCCCGGACCGATTGACGGACAGCACCCTCCTGATGACCAAGACCGACGATTGGTCGAAGAGTTCCTCGGGACTTATCTGCCCGAGACAGAGATCAAGCTTCGTCGCTGGAGCGGTTGCTATTACACCATGACTCCCGACGAGCATTTCATCGTTGACCGATTGCCCGATGCACCCAACGTCGTGCTCGTCGCGGGCCTTTCAGGACACGGCTTCAAATTCACCTCAGTGCTCGGTCAAATCGCTAGTGAGCTTGCCACCGTAGGCCGCTGTGAGTTCGATATCGATTTCCTGAGCCTCCATCGGTTCTTGGGCTTGCAACCGAGCCATGCTGGCCATGGCTCGTAAAGCATCATGAACCACAAGCGATGGAGGATCGAACTCGAAGGTCGATTGCAGGGGGTCGGCTTTCGGCCCTTGGTCTGGCATCTTGCCACATCGCTAAATGTTCAAGGGTCAGTGTGCAATACAGCGATTGGAGTCTGCATCGAAGCCCAAGCTTCGAAGGATCAACTCGATGAGTTCATGTCTGGCTTGGCCAGCATACTCCCGAGCCTTGCTCGTATCGACTCGCAGGTCATCACCGAGGTCTCGACCATCGAACTAGCGAACTCTACGAAGGAGCGATTCGAAATCCAGAAGAGCCAGGGGCAGAGTTCCTCGCTGTGCGATGCTCTGCCGGACTTAGCAATATGCCAAACATGCGTCAGCGAACTTTTCAATCCACAAGACCGTAGGTATCTCTATCCGCTAATCAGTTGCACGCAGTGCGGCCCTAGGTTTTCGATCCAGAGATCTGCGCCTTTTGACCGGTCTCGAACAACGCTCGATCCATTTCCACTGTGCCAGGACTGTCAGTTCGAGTACGCCGATCCGTCGAGTCGCCGTTTCCATGCTCAGACAATCGGCTGTTTTCAATGCGGACCGCAATGGACATGGACACAGCCCAATGCGATCGAGCTAGCTTGCGATCAATCCTATAAGGTCGAGAATATGCTCGCGAGGTTCGAAAGGACTCTCAGAGCCGGTGGGATTGTGCTGGTCAAGGGAGTCGGGGGATACCAATTCCTATGCGATGCAAGCAGCGAGCAAGCAGTATTGAAACTACGGCGACTCAAGTGTCGGGATTCCAAGCCGTTTGCGGTCTTGGTCGCAACGCTCCAGCAAGCGCTCGAGGTGGGTCGATGGACTGCCGGCGCTTTAGTCGCCTTGCAGGGGACGCATCGGCCGATTGTCATCG
>Ga0209598_10001904_pt1 | contig 16715 bp, 16 predicted proteins | sample M_140807_EF_Meta_FD_187317 | JGI IMG/M metagenome (GOLD analysis project Ga0209598, IMG submission 187317) | Freshwater microbial communities from Lake Montjoie, Canada to study carbon cycling - M_140807_EF_MetaG (SPAdes) (version 2) | ecosystem: Environmental > Aquatic > Freshwater > Lake... | reverse complement strand
GGCGTTGCGCTGGGCCTGGTTGAGGCCACGGACCTGGTTCTTGAGCTTCTCGCTGACCGCCATGCCGGCGGCATCGTCGGATGCGGAGTTGATGCGCAGCCCGGTGGAGAGACGGTTCGCCTGCTTGGCGTACGCATCCTGGCTGGCGCCCAACCCACGCTGGGCTGAGGACGATGCAAGGTTGTAATTGATTCGAAGTGCCATGGCTACGGGATCTCCCTATCTGTTTTGATGCCAGCGTTCGGGCGTGTTTCCTCACACGCCATCTCCAGGAGTTTCGTGACCGTGCGAGGCAATGCCGATGTCCACGCACTGGGCTGGCAACGCATCCAAGCAGGCATGAACCCCCTATGGCGCGGCACTCGATCATGGGATAGGAGGGCAGGGATGCCCGCAAACCACGCGACTACGTGCCAGCGCGCCCGATTTCGGGCAACACGGAGGACGACCTGCATCTCAAATGAATTGCTTCCACGGAAAGACTGGCCGTGGCAACCCCGCCCCCGTGTCCGTCCCCACTGATGGCTCCGCGCATTGGCAGTCGCACGTAGCCGCAGGACAAACAGGAGAACGCAAAACTCCCTGATTCGGTTATCGACAGAACGTTGGCGAGGGGCGAGTTAACGGGCCAGATTGTCAGAAAGTTGCGGCGTAAGCCCATCCCTAGACCAGGATCTGATGCGCGCGGGTACGATGCACCGAATGGTCACGGTGACCAACGAGCAGTAGCCTGAATACGTGGTCCGGGGCCCAGCCGAGCGAAGCGCATATCACGGGGCGATGGGGAGCGAAGCGAGGCTTAGCGAAGCATATAAATCAGGCGGGGTGGTGGTGGTGCTGGGGCCAGAAATCCATGTGCCTGGAACAAGAGGGCATCATGTCGGCACTCGGCTACCCGATGGGCGTCCTTTGCGAGCGCAGGGAGCATATAAATCAGGTGGTGCGGGGAGCGAAGCGAGGGGGAAGGAAGTTGCAATGAAGATTGGCTACAACACGTGGAGCATGGCAACGGTGCCGTACACCGTCTTCGTTCCGGAACTCGCCAGGATGGGGTTTCAGTCCCTCGCGATCAGCGTGGTGCCGGGCTATCCGATCGGGGGGACGTACGTCCAGAATGCCGGCGACTTCACCAAGTGGTCTGCGTCAGACCGCGCGCATCTCAAGTCCCTGATGGTGTCGCACGATCTCGAATTGGCGTCCGTGGTTGGAAACCAGCCGATCATTGGTGATGATCAGGCGAAGGCGGACATTGCCATGGCCCGGCTTCGAGACACCATCGACCTCTGCGTCGAGTTGAGCCTGCCTCACCAGGCGGTCCCGGCGCTGAACACCGGCAGTGGAGGCAGTCCTGCGGACTTCGAGACACACAAGCACCAGTTGGTAGACAGACTGGGTGAACTTGCTGATCATGCAGCCAAGCGCGGTGTGATCGTGTGCATCGAGCCTCATGTTGGTGCGGCGATAGATACACCGGAGCGGTCCGAGTGGCTCATTCACGCCGTCGGGTCTCCGCACGTCGCCCTGGATTTCGACGTCAGCCACTTCGAGGTGGTCAACCTCCCGCTAGAGGCCGCTGTTGCACGTCTCGCGCCGCTCTCAAAGTCGGTCGAGATCAAGGATCAGCACTGCCGGTACCTTGACCAGCCCGAACCGGCGAACTGGCGCGTGCCCGGGAACGGCGTTGGCAAGGCATTCGGTCCCGATGGACATCCGATCGAATACCAGTTCCTCCTGGCCGGCGAAGGGACATTCGACCTTCCACGGTACCTCAGCCTCATGGACCGTGCCGGTTGGCGCGGGGCAATCGGCTTCGAGGCAAGTGTTCAGTGCCAGATGCGTCCGGGCTATGACGCACTTGCGGAAGCGGAGAAGATCTTCCACTGGATGGACCGTGCCTGGACGATCGCTGGCGTGTCGCGCGACTGACCGAGAGGCTTGCTCACCGTCACATCGGCGTGAGCGGGATCACTAACCCATTTCATCGGGCACCATTCACGGGCTAGCGAAGGCGGAACCATTCCCGATCACCCCCGAATCCGATCACCGTCAACAAGGACAGCATGCCAATGACTGCACCGCACCAGAACCCTCTTCTCGTCGTGACCGGTGGCGCCGGACGGATCGGCACCTTCTACCGAGCGTGGCTCGCCGGCGAACAGGATGGCGCACCAGAGGCACAACCTTGGCGAGTGCGCCTGGTCGATCTCCGCGAACCCTCGGGCGCACGACCGGGAGACGAGCTAACAGTAGGAAATGCGGCCGACATGGCCAACCTCGATGCAGCTCGTAGCGCCGTTACCGGGGCGCACACAGTCCTCCACCTCGCGGCCGATCCCAGCCCGGTCGCGGACTTCTATGAAAGCCTGCTTGACCGGAATATCAAGGCGACCTACAACATCCTGCACGCCGCGACCGAGGCGGGCGTGAAACGCGTGGTGTTCGCGAGTTCGGTCAACGCCGTCAATGGGTACCCCGTCTCGCGTCAGTCCCGCGCATCGGATGTGCCATTCCCGGGCAACGTCTACGGTGCATCGAAGGCGTGGGGCGAAGCCGTCTGCGCGGCGTTCGTGGCGCAGTCGAACGGCACGTTCTCGGCCATCGCGATACGGATCGGCGGCGTGACCGCGCGCGAGGCGGTGAACCTCGAGGTCAATGCCGAGACACAGGCATTCCGTGTCACGTACCACGACCTTGCACGCTTGTTCGATGCGTGCGTGTCAGGGGCACCACACGTCACCTTTGCCGTCGTGAACGGCATTTCGAACAACCGGTATCTCCGCATGGATCTTGAGGAGACGCGCCAGCTTGTGGGCTACCACCCCCAGGATGACGCCTTCGCCTTGGCCGAGGAAAACGCCGCGCGCACGCGCTAAGCAAGCCCCGTTCAAACCTACTCCCCGCGACGACGCAGGGGCACTCGCACATGCATGACTCTTGAGAGGGGCGCCCAATGGCACGAATCACCGGTATCAAGTGCATCCGCACACGGGTCACGGCCACTTGGGTGATCGTCAAGGTCCTCACCGACCAGCCTGGTCTCTACGGCATCGGTTCGGCGCACGATTACAACGCCACCGGTGCCGTCGTCGCTGCGATCGAGGATTGGATGGCCCCGCGCCTCATCGGCCGTGATCCCGCCATGATCGAAGATATCTGGCAGTCGACCTTCACGAGTGGGTACTGGCGAAGTGGTCCGACCCACAACGCGGCCCTTGCCGGCATCGACATCGCCCTTTGGGACATCAAGGGAAAGGAGGCCGGGATGCCGGTCTACCAGCTCCTCGGCGGCCCGGTGCGATCAGCCGTGCCCTGTTACGCACACGCGGTTGGCAACACCTTGCCGGAACTCGAGGATGACATCCGGAGGTACATGGAGGACGGTTGGCAATACATCCGCTGCCAGGTTGGTGCCTACGGGGGCGGGGGCTTTGTCCCAGCAACACGGCCACACACTCCCGACCCGTCACGCACGCCCTGGGGTGAGGCATGGCCATCGTGGCCGGCCGGACAGGCGTTCGATGATGACGTGTACATCGAGAACACCGTCGCGATGTTCGCCCACCTCCGTGAACGGATCGGGTTCGGCCCGAAGTTCACCCATGACGTTCACGAACACTTGCGACCGACCTCGGCAGTGTCTCTGGCAAAGCGTCTGGAACCGTTCCGGCTGTTCTTCCTCGAGGATGTGCTTCCACCGGAACAGATCGGGTGGTACCGGCAGATCCGTCAGCAGTGCGCAACTCCGCAGGCCATCGGCGAACTGTTCACGAACGTCCAGGAGTGGCTGCCACTGATCTCGGAGCGACTGATCGACTTCATCCGTTGCCGGGTGTCGAAGATCGGGGGGATCACTCCCGCCCAGAAGTTGGCGCACCTTGCGGAGGCGTTCGGCGTCCAGACCGCCTGGCAGGAGGGCGGGAACACGGATCCGGTCAACCTGACCGCAGCGATGCATCTGGACATGACTTCGTACTCCTTCGGGATTCAGGAGGAGAACTGGTTCCGCCCGGAGGAACTCGAAGCATTCCCGGGACACCCCGTCCTGAACGGCGGGTTCCTCTACCCGAACGACCGTCCCGGACTTGGTATCGATATCGACGAGGTCAAAGCCCTTGCGCTTGTGGACCCTGTCCGCGCCCGCACCCCGCGCTACTTGGTCGAGGACCGGCGTGCTGACGGTTCAGTCATACGCCCGTAAGGGTTAGGGAACGGTGGAAGCGGACACCTCCCCTCGCTTCGCTCTTCCACACCACCTGATGTATGTACGCTTCGCTTGGCCCCGCGGGTGGAACGGACCGCTTCCACCCCGAGCAGTCAGCTGCCGAACCCGCGCGCGAGCGTGTTGAGCACGCGTTCACGGTAGTTGTCTGGGTCATCAAACCGCGTTGCGACGTGCTCCCCAGGCGGACGCCAGATATCCACGTCAATCCCTGCCTCGCGGGCCGCGGATGCGATCACCAACACGTCTTCCGGGTTCACCGCCGTGTCTCCAGTGTTGTGGATCACGAGGAACGGACGCCGGCCGATCTTCGGCACATCATCGACCGGCCTCAACTGGATGATGTTGACCCCGGTGAGAACCTCCCCGCACAAGGTGACTGGCATGCGGAAGATCGACGGCGGCAGCTTGATCCAGACGTCGAAGGCGAAGTCAAGGACGCGCGACATGGTCGCGAACGCACAATCGGTCACCACCGCACGGATGCACGGGTCGGTCCCACCGAGTCGCAGCGCCACGGCCCCGCCCATGGATATCCCGATCAGTGCCAATCGGACATCAGGACCATAACGGTGCTTGAGGAACGCTATCGCGGCAGCACCGTCGGCGACCTCGTTGTCACCCACGACAGTGGTGAAGGAACCATCACTCTCGCCGTGGGCACGGAAGTCGAAAAGGAGTACGCCATAACCGGCGTTTGAGAGCCAGGGGACGAAATCCTCGAACTCGTGGCGATTGTTTCCAAAGCCATGCAGGGTCACCACGATTGGACCGCCGGGAGGGGGCGGAACCAACCACCCGCGAAGTCGCTTCCCATCGGCTGCCACGAACGACACTGCCTCGATGTCCAGTGGGTCAAGGATTGCCCGCCATGTCGAGGTGCGGCTTGTCCTGGAGGGCCGGACAATGCGCCAGACGGTCATCGCTGAAATGCCGAAAATCCCGCCGACAAGTCCCAGCCCGGCCGTCACGCCACCCACCAGCGCCATGTTTCTCATTCGCTGTCAACTCCCCTCGCGTCGCTTCGCCTCGCCGACACCTTGACGGCGCGACGCGCTGGGCAGGGATGCCCGCGGACCGGATGCGCTTCGCTTCGCTCCCCGCACCACCTGATTTATGGGCGCTTCGCTTGGCGTCCGTCATCATGTGTCGTAAGAGGAATCATAGCCGCCGCTATCGGGCCACGGGTACTACATATGTCAGCCCTACTGCAAATTGCAAACGGATGAGATTGAATGAGTGATGGGAAATCGCGTGAGGCGACCCTTCGTGGATTGCCATCGGTTGATCAGCTCATGCGCCATCCGAATATCCAGGGCCTGCGCGGTGGGCTCTCCTCTGACGTCCTTACCCGGATCATCCGAGATGCGCTGGCAGAGGTCCGGTCCGCCGTCCTCGCCGGGGCATACCGCGATATCCCGGCAGGTGAGCTGAGAGGGTCACTCACCGGATGGGTCGTCACCGGTGTCCTGGCACGCAGCGAAGGCTTCTGGGACATTGGGCCCCACGCGGTGATCAACGCGACCGGAGTTGTCCTGCACACGAACCTCGGACGCGCGCCCCTTTCCGATGCTGCACGGCAAGCCGTTGCCACGTCCGGGGCCGGCTACTCGGACCTCGAGTACCGACTTGATTCGGGCGCACGCGGTTCACGGCACGACCATCTGGCCAAACTGTTCCGAGATGTGCTTGGCACCCCGGCATCAACACCCGAGACCCTCGATGCGATTGCCGTGAACAACTGCGCCGGTGCCCTGCTTCTCACGCTTGCCGAACTGGCGCGCGGGCGTGAAGTGATCGTGTCCAGAGGGCACTTGGTGGAAATCGGTGGCGGATTCCGGGTGCCGGATGTGATGCGCCAGAGTGGTGCGACCCTCGTTGAGGTCGGAACCACGAATCGCACCCGGCTCTCGGACTATGCAAATGCCATCACCCCGGCAACCGCGGCAATCCTCAAGGTGCATCCCGGAAACTTCCGGATTGTAGGGTTCACCGAGGACGTGGCAACTGCGGACCTTGCGTCCCTGGCAATTAAGCATGGGGTGCCGATGATCGAGGACATCGGAAGCGGTTGCCTGCTGGAGATCACTGACTTCGGTGTGCCCCAAGCATTGCGGGAACCCCGGCCGCAGGAAAGCCTCGCCGCCGGGGCGTCGATTGTGATGTTTTCGGGGGACAAGCTTCTTGGAGGCCCACAAGCCGGCATCATCGCAGGCGAACCGGACCTGATAGCCAGGATCCGGCATCACCCACTCGCCCGGGCGCTGAGACTGGACAAGTTGGGGGTCGCTGCCCTCGCCGCAACCCTCGGCCACTATCGCCGGGGCGATGCCCTACGCACTGTGCCCGTATGGCAAATGATCGGCGCGACATCCGCGGTCCTGGCCACACGTGCCACCGCGATTGCGTCGAAGCTTGGGATGGGCGGCTCCGAAGTCCGCGTAATCGCCGGAGTGTCGGCGATCGGGGGCGGGTCGCTTCCCGGCGTCACCCTGCCCACCAGCCTTGTGGCTGTCACACCGCTGGAAATCTCCGCTGAGGGACTTGCAACCCGACTGAGACACCCCAACCCCATGGCCCCTGATATGCATGCGCTTCGCTCTCGGAAGTCGTCCTCGGTGTCGGTCGATCCGGAGGCTTCAGGCCTGCAAGATGCCGTTACCATTCCGGTGGTCGCCCGCATCGAACATGACACCGTGCTCTTTGATCCGCGGACTGTCATGCCGGACGAGGATGATGCACTTGTGCGAATGATCCGCCGCGCCAACCTGCCCCGATAAGGATTGACGGTTACCGGCAAAGCGCTCGCGTGCACGGACCGCGTCGTTGGTTGCGCCCCTGAAATCCGTCTTCTGGTCTATAGTCTTTGCCTGAGGCCACATGACACCATGACGTTTCGCCCGGTCTACCTGACACCCGAAGGCAAGCACGCGCTAGAAGCCGAGCTTGAGCGCCTCGCCGCGCAACGGCAGGAACTCCTCCAGCGAATCCAGGAGGAACGCGAGGTCGGGTCTTTCAGTGAAACATCGGAACCCGATTCCGACCGCAATGACCTTGCCTTTGTCGAAGGCAGGATGCAGACCATTGACCTGCAGTTGCGGACCGCGCAGATGATTCCGGTCGACGTCGACCGCACGGTGGTCGGACTCGGGTCGCGAGTGGAAGTCGAGGATGACGACGGCGAGGCCGACTCGTACATGATCGTCGGGACTCCCGAAGCAAACCCTTCGCAGGGGAAAATCTCGAATGAGAGCCCGGTTGGTCGTGCCCTGATCGGATTGCGCGTCGGCGAGGTTGCGACCGTGGCAACTCCATCCGGCCAGATGCGGTACACGGTTCGCGAGATCCACTGACCACATACCAGATACCCGCCGCACCGGACGGATAGTTGTCTGCTTCGCTGGTGAACAGGTCTGGTACCTTCATTCATTGTGACCGAAAACCAGCCCATCCCCTCGCTTCGCTCCCCAACACCGCCTGATTCACACACGCTTCGCTCTGATACTGCGTCGAACCCTCAGGCCGGGCCACCAGGCCTCGACACTGACCAGTACATGGACGCGCGCCGGGCCAAATTGGCGCGCCTCCGCGAGGCCGGGATTGATCCGTTCCCTCCCCATTTCCATCGCACCCACACGAACACGCAAGCGCACGCGGACTTCGACGCGCTCTCGGCTGGAGCAACGCCCGTCACCGTTGCCGGACGCGTCATGCTGCTCCGCACGATGGGCAAGGCAACGTTCGCGGAACTTCGTGACGGCACCGACCGCCTGCAGGCGTACTTGCGCGTGAATGACCTCGGCGAGGATGCATATCGCCTCTTCCTCGACACCGTGGATCTTGCGGACACCGTCGGTGTCACGGGAACACTCTTCGTGACCCGCACCGGCGAACGGACCGTGCAGGCCACGTCGTGGCAGATGCTGTCCAAGGCACTCCGCCCTCCCCCCGAGAAATGGCACGGGCTGACCGATCAGGAGGTGCGGTTCAGGCGACGGCATCTCGACTTGATCTCAAACCTCGACGCGCGCGATGTCCTGCACAAGCGGGCGGCAATTGTTCGCGAAATCAGGCGGTTCCTCGACGAACGAGGTTTCATCGAGGTCGAGACGCCAGTCCTGCAGGCCCAGCACGGTGGTGCCGCCGCGAGACCGTTCCGCACCCATCACAATGCGCTTGACCGTGACATGGCACTGCGGATTGCATTGGAGCTGTATCTCAAGCGCTTGCTTATCGGCGGGATTGACCGGGTTTACGAACTAGGCCGGGTCTTCCGCAATGAAGGAATCTCCCGCAAGCACAACCCCGAATTCACGATGCTAGAGACGTATGAGGCGTACGCCGACTACGAAGACGTGATGCGTATGGTTGAGGACCTGATTGCCACCGTGGCACAACGCGTCCTCGGGACGCTTGAAATCACTGTGAAGGGCCAGACCGTAGACCTGACTCCGCCGTGGCCCCGCGTTTCGCTGCGCAAGGCAATCCTCGACGCCTCAGGTGTGGACTATGCGCTCCACCCGACCTTGGAAAGCCTTGACGCCGCCGTGCGAGCGTCGGGCCTGAAGGTCGAGCCGCAGAAGACTCGGGCGCAACTCATTGACCAGCTGCTTTCGACGTGCGTTGAGCCCCACATCGTGAACCCTGTGTTCCTGGTGGACTATCCGGTGGACCTCAGCCCGTTCGCCAAACGCAAGCCGGGTGAGGAAGACGTTGTGGAGCGCTTCGAGGCATTCGCTGCCGGAGTCGAACTTGGCAATGCGTTTACCGAACTCAACGACCCTGACGATCAGTACGAACGGTTTCTCGAGCAGGCCCGTGCGATGGCTGCCGGGGACGATGAGGCGCATGTAGTCGATCTCGATTTCATCGAAGCGATGCAGCATGGGATGCCTCCGGCCGGGGGCCTGGGTATTGGCATCGACCGACTTTGCGCATTCCTGCTTGACCAGCCGAACCTGCGCGAGGTGATTGCCTTCCCGACACTTCGCGCCGAAAGCTGAATGGACCACCGTTCCCGAGCCTAGTGGAAACAGCCGTGTCGTGGGAATGGTGGGTTACCATCCCTCCGGCACAAACCCGGCAAGGGTTGTGTCGCGCCCGGAGGGATGGCCGAGAGGTCGATGGCAACCGTCTTGAAAACGGTAGTCCGAAAGGACCGGGGGTTCGAATCCCTCTCCCTCCGCCCCTAGACCGCCCGAAGCCCCAGTGCCGGGCGCTCGATCACCCCTGCACTGAAAGCCCATCGGCTAACCCGACGCATCGCCCGAACCATCGGCATCGGTTCCGGGTGAACGTCGCAGGTACTGGTACCCGAAGTAGGTCACCAGACCCGGGATCCCGATGAAGCCCAAGCCCTGGGCAAGGACGAACACGATCCCCAACGCGCCACCCGGACCTTCACGTTCGTCAAACCGTTCGCCCCCGGGTGGGCGACGGCCCTCACGACCCTCACGGTCACCATCAGCGCGGAGAGGCGGACGGTCCCCTCGCCGGATATCTCCTGTTGCTCCCGGAGCGGGGACTGCGCCCAACCCGGTCAGGCTTCCAGTTGCGATAACGGACGTTGCAGCGAACACAATGATCGATGCTGCAAGGATGACAATGGGTGGGATTACCCAACGGTTCAGGAAACTCATCGGCTTGCCTCCGCAGTACGCACGTTCCGACGCTGTGTCGGCATTCCGGCCACACGCCTGACGGTCCGGACGATCCATTGCCAATGCATTGCGAGGTGCGCGCCAATGATGATCAGGACGAAGTTCGAGGAGACCTCGTGAATGCCGCGCCACGTGTATGACCCAGTGACGTTGAACCCCATCCAAGGAAGTGCTTCCTGTGAGATCAGTACGCCAGAAACAATCGCGATCACCATCACGATAAACAGGAGCGAATTGAGGACGGAGTTGATTCGTGTCTCAAGAGGCAGGCGTTGGACCAGTTTCCGCGTGACCTGCACGATCCATGGCCAGTTCAGCGTGACGTGGAATACGAGAACGGGCGCGATCACGATGCCAACCCACTCGTGGACGGCGATGCCAGAAGCACGGGGATCAATAAGCAGGATCATCGCCACAAGCATGCCGAAGTCCAGAACGAGCCGGCTTGCTAGGGGAATTCGTGCCCAGAACGACTGCATGTGACGAGAAACCTTTCCTGCAAACTTCGTGCGCCATGGGAATACCGGAGTGGTGCGAATGCTTCCGAAACGGAACCTATCGGTTCCCCATGACGGCGAACCAGTTGCCGGACGGGCGAACGTTCAGTCACGCCAGCACCGGCCTTTCATCACGACGTTGCAGGAAGAACACGTAGGCAAGATACGTTGCAAGTCCCGGCACACCGATCACAAGCGCCGATTTGGTCAGAAGGGTGACGAGCACCATGATGCCACCCGACGACCGACCCAGGTTGCCCCGGTCGGAAGGAACTGGCCGTGCAATTGCACCTGCGGTGGCATTTGCGTTCGTCATCCCGGTTCGTGCGATCGGTGCCTGACCGGAAATCCGCACGCCCGTCGCTGGAGCAATCTCTGATGTGAGGCGTGCCTGGGAGATCGACCCGCGGGGGAGCGAACCAGTGGCTCCGATTGACGTAACCGCAAACACCACGATTGCAGCGGCGAGGATGACAAATGGCGGGGTGATCCATCTCATGAACGTGGTCATCTGTTCAGGCTCCTGTGGGAAGGTTGACGGTGAGACCACCGCGGGCTTGTGCTGGACGCAGCGAGGGGTTCTTGCGAACGGTCTTGCCAGCGATCCGTCGGACGGTGCGCATGACCCACTGCCAGTTCATGGCCACGTGGGCGCCGATCAAGATGAGGGACGCGTTCGCACTCAGACCATGGACATTCATCCAGACCCGGGAACCGCTCGTGAGAATGCCGAGCGACGGCAAAGCTTCCTCGGAAATTGCAATCCCCGACCCGACCGCGACAGCCATGAAGATGAACAACAATCCGTTCAGGATCTGGTTGATCCGCGTCTCACGGGGGAGGCTCGCGAACATCTTCTTGGTGACGGCGACAACCCACTGCCAATTGAGCGTGATATGGACAAACAGGACTGCGCCGAGGACGATGCCGACCCACTCGTGGACCGAAAGGCCAGACGCACGAGGGTCAATCAGGGCGATGGTGGCGATGAGCATTCCGGTGTCGAGAACGAGCCGTCCGGCCAATGGCATCCGGCTAAAGAAGCGTTGCATTGGAAACCTCCCTGCGAACCCACTGCGGAATAAGCACTGCCGTGGTGTTCACAGAAGAAGTGTCATGTCCGCATCACAACGCCGGGTAAACGCCAGGTAAACGCTTCCGGTGGGTCTTCACACCGCGATTTAACACGACACAGGATCCGGGGACGGTTCAAGTCGTCCATCATCGAGGGCGAGAAGCAAACTCGTTTACCCTTGTTGGTGATGCTTCCGCCACACCATGCCCTCGCCACCGCCATGCTGGCCGTGCCGCTCTGGCGCCGAGGATGGTCTGTCACCCGGATTGGTGCGCTCTTCACCGGTGGGGTTCTGATCGACGTGGATCATTACCTGTCGTACATCTGGCACTCGGGTGACCTCTCGATTGTGCGCGCGTTCCGGTTCCACCGGAGTGCATACCGGTCCCCGTTCTCTGGACGGCTGCACCCCCGCTGGCCACGGTTGGGCGTTGACCGCTTCCGCGAATTCCATTCAGTGCCAGCGATTGCCACGGTCTTCGCAGCGAGTTTCCTTGCAGGAAGGTGGCGCCCAGTGCTCAGCGCGCTTGCATGGGGCATGGTTTCCCACCGGATTCTTGACGAGGTCGCCGGCTGGATCCATCCGCCACCGGCAGACAATGCCCGGCCGAGCACCGGAGACGACTAGTGCGCACCGCGACCCGATCCGGCCCACCCGGCCTTCGCCCGTGCTACGATGTGCGTGATTGATGCAACTGCGAGCGATACAACGGCCCGGAAACTCGGTGGCCGTGCGGGGAACAGATCGGTGAGGGGGTGCCTTTGGCGCCCCTTTTTTCTTGCCACACGCACTTATGGACATGGGCGCGTCCCAATGACCGCGAGGGCCACCGAGACCGAGATGATCGGGACGGAAGGCATCGGGGCCAACGCGTCGAAGAGGTCTGTGGCATTTCAGGCACCACCAAGCATTCCGGTGCCGAACCCGAACCCGCACGCCTTGCGACCCTCCCAGGACGGTTCAAACCGCGCGCAGTCGCACCAGTCGCAATCTTGGACCCCGCGTGGCGACGCACCTCGTTTGGTGCCCGCACCGGCGTCCTTCGTGGTGACGGCCCTGACGTTCGGCCTCACCTGCCACTGGAGGCCTTCGTGCTTGTCGAAAACATCCCGCCCCAACTCTCCACCTACACGCGCGTCCCGTCGTCAACGTCATTGACCACCGCAGGCGTGACCGCCTACCCCCGGCCGACAACATGGTCGTGGCTCGAGCGCGCATCAGGAACGCCGTTCCGCGTGAACCCACCCTTCGGCAAGGCTCCACCCCCGAAATGGGCCTCGATTGCGCCCAAGGCTGTTCCCGTCGTTACACGGGCTGTTTCGCCAGTCCGACCCCTAGTTTCCGAAGCGCGACCCCAAAAGGCTCCGGCACCGGTAGCAACTGCCCAGCCTTCACGGACCCACGATGAGCCCGGCCGTCATGTCGCCGGTCGCGATGCATCGGTGCGTGCCACCGTGACCGAGGCAATGCCCGCCGACTGGACCTTCGGCGAACTGGAACTGACAGATCCGGTTCGGACCGCCGTCTGGATGGCAGGATACCGGGAACCCACCCCAATCCAGGCCAAGTGCGTCCCGATTCTCCTGGCCGGCAATGACGTGGTAGGACAGGCGCAGACCGGAACCGGCAAGACCGCGGCCTTCGGACTGCCAATCATCGAGCGCATTGATCCGTCCCTCCGCAGCGTCCAGGCGCTCATCCTTGTCCCGACGCGTGAACTTTGCCGTCAGGTCACCGGCGAACTCACCCGCCTCGGACGGGAACGAAACATCGAGGTCCTCGCGGTTTACGGCGGCGAGGGAATGGATCGCCAACTCAAGGGCCTCGCCGGGGGGGCGCAGGTAGTTGTCGGGACACCCGGGCGCGTTCAGGACCACCTCTGGCGGAACACACTCGTCTTGACAGACCTCCGCGTCGCGGTTCTCGATGAGGCCGATGAAATGCTGGACATCGGGTTTGCCGAGGCGATCGAACAGATCATCAAATGGATGCCCCGCGAACGCCAGACTTGCCTATTCTCGGCAACGGTCCCGCCGTTCGTTGCCCGATTGGTCAAGCGCTACCTGCGCGACCCGGAATGGGTCAGCACCTTGGAGACGACCGGCAACATGCGGTCGGTGCCGTCGCAAATTCGACAGAACTTCGTGAACGTGGCCGAACGTGACAAGTTGGACGCGCTTGACAAGCTGGTCAAGGAAGAGAGCGATTACGACCGCGTGCTCGTCTTCCGGCGAATGAAGATCACTTCGGACAGGTTGGCAGAGTCAATGCAACGCCGTGGCTACGTGGCGAAGGCGCTGCACGGTGACCTGCCACAGGGCGAGCGGAACCGCGTGCTTGACGACTTCCGCTCAGGACGGATCCGGTTCCTGATCGCCACGAACGTCGCGGCGCGCGGTCTCGATATCGACGGGGTCTCGCACGTCCTGAACTATGACCTGCCGGACACACCGGAGGAGTACGTCCACCGGATTGGGCGTACCGGTCGCGCCGGACGAGCCGGGACGGCGATCAGCTTCGTATCGGAGTGGGACTACGAGGTGTTTGGCGCGATCAAGGACCGTGCCGGAGACGGCTTGGTCGAACGTGACCTTGGCCTGTACGGCACACCCGCCGAACCCACCCCCGCCTCAAACGCCTAGAACGTTCCCGGTAGACAAGGTTGTCCTTCCAACGTGTGGGGCGGACAGTCTTGTCAACTCACGATCAGACCATCGCGACAGGTGCCGATCTCACGCTGCCGGCACAGACGCAGAAGGACTCAATCACGGTGGTGCGGGCGACACCGTTATCGGCCGGTCGGTCCGGGTGACCCGGTCTGCTACCGTGCACGAAGTGGTGGGTGTCCACGCCTATATGGCCTGACGCGTGATGCTGCCCAACACGCGGTTCACAGTCGTCCCGCAGCCGTCCTCGGTTGCAATCAGTCGGCCGATTTCGGCAGCGCGCACGATATGCCGAGAGGCACTGACTTCAGTCAGCGCCTGAGCGAGCGACATCGTGGTGACGGACCTTCGAGGGAGAGGCCTGGGAGCCACGCCGGTCTCATTCGCAACCATTCCCCAGAATGGTTGGTCCCCGTGGAAAGGAACCACGACCTGCGGCCGACCGGCCCGAAATGCCGAAGCCGTCGTACCTGCGCCCCCATGGTGGACAATGGCCGCCATCCTCGGGAAGAGCCAAGAGTGGGGCACCGACCCCACGAGGTGTACGTGAGCTGGAAGGACACCATTGCCTAGTCCGGCCCATCCTTGGTGCAAGACGACCCGGACCCCGGCGGCCTGGGTCGCCTCGACAACGTGCCTCGTCAGCGCCTGAGACGACTCCGATGCCATGCTGCCGAAGCCAACGTAGACCGGTTCATTCCCGAAGGCGATGAAGGCTTCCAGGTCTGCAGGCGGACTCCAGGTCTCGGGTTCGCGCGCAAACCAGAAGCCGTCCATCGTTGCACCGGATGGCCAGTCGGTTGGGCGTGGCAGCACGTGCCGACTGATCCCGTAGGCGATAGGGTCGTCTTCCGCTGCGGATAACAGTGGTGGCGCAAACGGGGAAAGACGCTTGCGCGCGCTGCCGCCACCTGAACCAGCAAGCATCCAAACCGCCTGGTTTGTGAGCCAGTGGCCAAGCCGGTGCGTCAGAGACCGGGGTCGCATCGACAGCCGTGGGAACAGCACGCCAGGAAATGCACTTGTCGATGTGATCGGTACGTTATACGCGCGGACGACTGGTATTCCAGTCACTGACTTGACTGCGTGCGCAAGGGCGACCGCGCCGAAACCTACGACCAGCACATCTGCCTTGGCGGTCACCCGAGAAACTGCTTCACCCGTTGCCTGCCTGGCGGACGCGGAAATCTCGCGGAACTTGAGGAACGACCGGATCAGGCCCCCTCCCTCGATCGCACGGGAAGTCGTCGGGTTCGAGATGAACGCTTGGACCGAGACCGGAACTTCCTCGACTTCGATGCCGTGACTTCGCGCGAGCGGTGCAAACTCCTGGGTGGTGACAAGGGTCGTGGGGTGACCTTCGTCCACGAAGCGTTGCCCCAGCGCGATGTACGGCTGGACGTCCCCGCGACTCCCTATCCCGACAAGCGCAACCCGAACTGGCATCAGGACCTCCTATAAAGCGACTTACTGTCGCATTATAGCCAATACTCAGAGCTGGTCGTGGCGATTCGCTATCGTGTTGCAGATGGCAGGGGTCGATGCGACAGGAGTGCCCAAACTGCGCCGGCGTCGCGATGCATTTGCGAACGCGGCCCGCCAAGCCGCTCTGGCGCTGCTTGCGGAGCGGGGCTACGCCAACTTCTCGCTTGCCGATGTCGCGGTGACCGCCGGCATCCATCGGGCGAGTCTCTATCGCCGATGGCCGACCAAGTCGGCACTCGTGGCAGATGCCATCGCCACTGCCATCCCAGTCTCACCGGGAGATGCCCTAAGTGCCCACGGTGGCAGACTGGAGGAATTGGCCCGTGCTCTGGCCAGGTTCATCGAGTCTCCGGTTGGACGTGGGGTGGTTCGACTACTCTTGGCACTCCCAGACGATCTGGAGCTTGAAGCGGCAACGAGGAACGCGTGGACGGAGCTGATGGGCGGGGAACCGGGCGAAGCAGGTGTCGACCCGGAACTCCCGCTCGCACAGTTCACGGTGGCGGGTGCAATCCTTCACCGCGTATTTGTCGAGCGACAGTCCGTCACTGATCGCTACATCGCCGCCCTTGTGAAGAGCGTGCAACCCTACGGCACCGACACGGTCGAAACATCTCCAAACTTGGCGGAGATTCCCCCAGACAATCAGGGTCACTGACCTCCACAGCGTTTGACAAAATCCAGCCTATGCGGATCGGATGCTAAGGGCACCCGCGGAGCGCTTGTGCAGGAATTGGAGGACCATGGCGGACCACCAACTCCGGCCCTGTCGCCCTGTCCGTTACCGAGGTGAGGCGACGGAAAGTAGCCCGCATGCTGGGCACCGGAACATCGTCAGGTGTCCAGCATGGGGGCACGCGCATAGTGACTGGTGGTTACGTAGAACCCCTCAGACCTTCGCCACCGATACGGCGCGGCCCGTGGCGGCGCTTTCATACAGGGCCTCGATCACGGCGGTCTGGGCAAGTCCGTTCTCGGCCGGGAGGTCCAGGTGACCCGCGCGGACGGCATGCACGAAGTGGTCAGCCTCGCCCGCATATTGATCGAAGGCGGCACTCTGGTGATACTCGTCCACACTGCCCCGCGAGACCCGGATTGTCGCCGCGCCGGGG
>Ga0209598_10001903_pt1 | contig 16718 bp, 14 predicted proteins | sample M_140807_EF_Meta_FD_187317 | JGI IMG/M metagenome (GOLD analysis project Ga0209598, IMG submission 187317) | Freshwater microbial communities from Lake Montjoie, Canada to study carbon cycling - M_140807_EF_MetaG (SPAdes) (version 2) | ecosystem: Environmental > Aquatic > Freshwater > Lake... | reverse complement strand
GCGACATTTTATACGTACACCATCCGGCAACAATCATTAGGTCAGCCTGACGGGGAGAGAAGCGGAACACTTCTGAGCCAAATCTGGAGGCATCGAATTTTGGTCCTGCAAAGCTCATCATTTCAATGGCGCAACAAGCAAGCCCCATGGGCATAGGCCACATGGCATTTGCTCTGGCCCAGTTGGTCACTGCGTCTAAGGTAGAGGTTAAAAAACCGGATTGTGCTAGTACTTTCTCTAATCCCATAATGAACAGGTTACAAACTTACTCGTTTTTCTCTCAGGTAAAACACCATATTGTTGGGCGTTGGTTCCAAACCCAAAGCCCGGATGCCAGCAGTGAGTTGCCCGCTATGAAAGGAAGCATGGTCAATCACATGCATCAGAATTTCTCCTGTAAGCATCATTCCTTTAATGCCCTGAGTATTGGTAAAATGAACAGGCACTTCGAACTTTTCAGCAGAACAGTGGTCGGTTAGGATAGCCCAGTTTTCAGCAACCAGATTCCAGTTATCGAATCCATGATCAAACGAAGAAAAAGGCTGAATAGTCATGGACGCAGGACTGTTTCCCTTCACTCTTTCCTGCCAAATGGTTTCAGCAAAAACCAGGTGACCTAAAAGAGCATTGAGCGAAGTAAAACTACCTTGTAACGGAGCATTTAATATCTCTGGACTATATGCCGAACAATGATGTTTCAATCTGGCAATGCGCCATAAATGAAATTCAAGGTAGGTGTTCAACATAAAAGTATGGGTAGGATTAATCCCACTTTAATCCACCTTTTTTTACAAGGTAGATAAATCCAACAAAAAGGATGCTTACGAACATCAGCATTTCCACAAAGCCATACAAGCCCAATTCCTTGTATTGAACTGCCCAGGGAAACATAAATATAACCTCAATATCGAACAGGATAAAGAGCATCGCAGTCAGGTAAAACTTTACCGAAAAGCGGTCTTTTGCTGATCCAACCGGGTCCATACCACTTTCATAGGCCGAATGCTTGATTTTGTTGGGTCGGGAAGGCCCGGTAAGCTGGGAAAGACCTGAAAGCAACAATCCCAAAAAGATTGAAATGCCAATCAGGATAAACATGGGGATATAGGCCGCCATTGGAGTTTCCATAGAGTACAAAACTAAGGACAAAGTGATACATGAACAAGCTGCTTTGTTTCAAAGAAGGGCAAATCAATTTTTGTGTTGAGAGGATGTACTACATAGGGCACTTCCGCTTCTGCCAACTCTTCTGCAAGATCTCCGCCTTTTAGGTACAAAATGCCACTTTTTACCTCAGGGTTTATAGTTGTGCAACGTATGTTTTTCTTAACCCAACCCACAAAGGGTTTCATACGGGTAACGGCTCTGCTCAAAACAAAATCGTATTTAGCCTTATGATCCTCAGCTCTTTGCACAGAGAACTGAACGTTTTTAATTCCAGCTGCCTGAGCAATTTCTCTGGCCAGGTGAATTTTTTTACCAATGGAATCCAGCAGAGTGAATTCGCATTCCGGAAACAGAATGGCCAAGGGCAATCCCGGAAAGCCACCACCGGTGCCAACATCCAGCAACCTTGTTCCAGGATTAAAGTTGTAAAACAGGGCTATGCTTAAGCTGTGGAGAAAATGCCTTTCCTCAAGGAATGAGATGTCTTTCCTTGAAATGACATTTACAAAATTGTTTTTTTCCGGATATAGCTCCAGCGCAATTGCAAAGGCAGAAACCTGAGCCGGGCTCAGATCAGGAAAATAGTGCCGTAGGAGCTCCACAATGCAAAATAAAAAAATGCCGGGTTACACCGGCATTTCATTTTATGAGAGATTTCCCTTAGTTAGGGCTTAAAGACTTTAGTTCTTCAATAGAAATGATAAATTTTGTAATCCTTAAGGTTTGATCTTCTGAAAGATTACGAAATCCTTTGCGTTCAATTTCATGGATTTTATCCAGTTTGATATTAATTTCAAACGGACTTACTTCCTGCTGACGACTAACGATTTTACGGTTAATAAGTTCTCCCTGCAAATATTTTTTGGCTGCAGTCAACCGCAATTCTAATTCCTGAACGGACATAATTAAGGTAAAAAAAGGCATCAAAGGTAATCATTATCTTTGAGTTAATCAATAAGCTGAGGTTAAGCTATTATTTCCCGCTGATTCTAATTGGATAGGACGCATTCACTTCTCCTTTCGAGAGTCTCAGCATGCGGGCGCGTAGAATCTGTTTTTTTAGCACAGAAAGATGATCTGTAAATAATATCCCTTCTATATGGTCATATTCATGCTGAATGATTCTGGCCTTAATTCCGGAGAAGGTTTCGGTATGAGTCGCCCAGGTTTCATCCTGGTAGCGGATGGTTAAAGTTTCTTTTCGATACACTTCCTCCCGAATCCCAGGAATGCTGAGACAGCCTTCCTCAAATGCCCACTCTTCTCCAGTTTCATTTAGGATTTCAGGATTTATAAATACCTTTTTAAAATCCATCATTTCTTCGCCGCCTTCTTCCTCACTTTCATCCATAGGCTTACCATCTACTACAAAAAGTCTCAGGGCTTTACCAATCTGAGGAGCCGCCAAACCAACACCAGACGCATTGTACATGGTTTCGAACATATTCAGAATAAGTTGGTTCAACCCTGGATGGTTTTCCTGCACGGGGAGGGCTTTTTGCCGCAGAACCGGGAGACCGTAAATAAAAATCGGTAGTATCATTTCGGAAGGCCGAGATAGGTTTGCAAAATTAAAACAGCAGCCACAGAATTGACCAGATTTTTATCTGCGCGTTTAGATTTTTTAAGTCCGGCACTGCGTATTGCATTTTCTGCCTCTACGGAAGTAAACCGTTCATCAGCAATATTTACAATTAACTCAGGATAGGTTTTTTTTAGTTTTCGAACCAGACCAATGACCTGGGAGGTGGAGTCCGTTGGGCCACCATCGAGATTAAGGGGCATGCCAACAACAATTTCAGTTACCGGACCTGAGACAAGTAGCTCTGAAATTTTTGCCAGCAACAGATGGGTTGGAATTGTTTCTAGCCCTGTCGCAATTATTCGCATAGGGTCTGTCCAGGCAAGTCCGGTTCTTTTTGTGCCATAATCTATGGAAAGAATTCTGCCTGTCAAATTTAAATTAAATTTTTCTAAGGTGAATTCTAAAGGTAGTGCCTTTGCCAAGTTCTGATTTTTTTATAAAAATCCTTCCACCATGATATTCTTCGATAATACGTTTGGAAAGACTCAGACCTAAACCCCAGCCTCTTTTTTTGGTGGTAAATCCGGGTTCAAAAACCTTTTTGATGTTGGCAGACGAAATCCCTCTACCAGTATCTTCTACTTCAATGGCGATATGGCGACTGGTTTCTCCTGCTCTTAAAATGATCATGCCCTGACTATTGCTAAGGGCATCCAGAGCATTTTTCATCAGGTTTTCAATAACCCATTCAAACAGAGGTCTGCTCATGGATACTGTTTTCGTATCCGGAAATTTATTTTCGAGAATAATTCTAACCTTGCTTTTTGCAGAAATTCTTTTTTCTAGATAAGCCACTGCATTTTCCAGCAACTCTTTAATATTCACAGGTTTAAGTTCTGGTTTGGAACCAATTTTACTAAACCTTTCGGTAATTATTTCCAGACGATGAATATCTCGCTCCAGTTCATTAAGCGTAGGCAGTAATTCTTCCCTGGTTTCGCCGGCTTTTATTTTCAGTAATTCGTTCCAGGCCATCAGACTGGAAACCGGTGTGCCCAATTGATGTGCCGTTTCTTTTGCCAATCCCACCCAGACTCTGTTTTGTTGGCTTTTTTTAGAAACATAAAACACAGCAAAAACAACTGAAATGAAAATAATGATTACTAAAAGTTGCAGATATGGAAAATTTCTAAGATTTCTTAACAAGTCAGATTCTCTATAATAGATATACTGGAATTTTCCTTTGGCATATTCAACTTTAATAGGAGGACGTGTTTCTTCATTGGCCTTCATTTCTGCCAATTCTTTCTCAACCAATTGGGTATGAGCTTCAGGCGATAAGGTAGAATCTCCAATATTACGATCATAAATCGCATTCCCTTCATTATCAGCGATAATGACCGGAACGGACTCATTTACTTTAACCAAATTGTTAAACAGAAAATTGGTTTCGCAATTGTCATCTGCACTTTCGAAGATAAATTTTTGAACTTCGGCAAATAAGGTAACTCTCTTTTCTTCCTCTGCGGCCAGCTTTTTAACTAAGGAATTGGAGTACCAAATGGAAGCAAAGGTTATAAAGGCTGCAAGAACTAAAATAACATGCTCAAACCTTAATCTATATTTGATCATAGGTCAATAACGAAATAGTATAATAAATCCTCATATCGTAAAAGGGCAACAGTTTCCTGCAAAGAAATGAAGGCTTGAATTTCCCAAAATGAGAATTATATCCGAAACTGAATTTTTCGGATATCCGGGATATTTTAAGGGAAGTATTTAATCCCAGACAGAATTTTTAGATAATCTTAGCAGAAGCAATAATTATTGCTCCCGTACAATTTTTGCTGCTGGGGCACCCCAGTCATGATGGAGGTATATGGTATAAACCCCTTTGTTATCCAAAGGAATACCGGGCATGTTAACTAAAACATTGCCACTGTTATCTTTAATTTCAAAATCGTATGTACCAAGGTTAAGATTTTGAAAATCGGTCAATTGTTTGAAACTACGGGCAGATCCAATAGATGAACTAGTAGTAAGTACATTTAAAGTTGCACCATCAACAAATACGTTCAGGTTGGCAAAACGAATGGAAGCTTGACCAGCGATGCGTTCAAAAACATCGGTAACAAATACCGGTTTCAGATACCATAAACTATCAACCAGAAACAAGGTCTGATAATTCCTGGCAACAAGTTCTACCTGAGTAGGTAGCATTACAGTATCATAAGTTTGGAATTCTCTTGCGGTAAAATAGAGCGCACCAATGTTAAACTCATCCACTTTACCGGCTTCATCCAAATCAGCATATTTGATTTCTGGCCATGCTTCATGATTGCCTAAGTCAGTAATCATTTTAGTATCAGCCGTATAGGTGTCATATAAAATGTCCAGATTAACATAACCTGTAGCAGTTTGAATGACTTTAAGATAACTGCGTTGCTTCACCGGAGGAGAAGGAATGTCCTCCTGCTTTTTCTTGCAAGAAACCAAAAAGAACCCTACGGCAAGAACACTTAAAATTACCCTGAGAGAAAGCTTCATTTTCGACAATGGCACAATATCCCTTAAAATTAATAAAAAACCTTCAAAGAGGATGCATATACGGAACTATGGAGCAAAATTTGTGCTTTAACGGTAGAAATTCATGCGTAAGGTAGTTGTACTTTCAATAGGGGATGAGTTGCTTATTGGTCAGACCATTAATACCAATTCAGCTTGGATAGGAGCGGAGCTCTGCAATTCCGGATTAATTCCCTCAGAAGTCAGGGTTATTCCGGATAAAAAGGAGGCTATTCTGGATGCTTTAAATTATTGGAGTGGAAAAGCCGAACTGATAATTACCACAGGCGGTTTGGGACCAACGAAAGACGATATTACCAAGAAAACGATTGCCGAATGGTTGGAAACTGGTTTTGTAACACATCAGCCAACTTTGGAACTACTTGAGAACTTTTTCAAATCAAGGAATCGGGAAATGAACGCCTTGAATCGTCTTCAAGCAGAAGTGCCTGCCTCTGTTGAAGCTTTATTGAATACCGTAGGAACGGCTCCCGGAATGAAATTCGAAGCTAAAGGCACCACTTTTTTTGTATTACCGGGTGTGCCCTATGAAATGAAGGAGCTTATGAATACTTACGTAATGCCTTGGGTGCGGAAAAATATTGCCGACCAATTTTTCCTTCAAAAAACGATTTTAACTGTAGGAATTCCAGAATCCAATCTGGCGCTTTTGCTTGAAGATGTTGAAAATCAATTCCCTGAGGGGATTTCTCTAGCCTACCTACCATCTCCTGGTCAGGTAAAACTCAGATTAAATGCAATTGGCCCTGAAAACAATAAAGAAAAACTGGAAGAGGATTTTAAAGAAAGCTTCCAAAGAATCCGGACAGTCTTAAAGGATGACTTTACAGGTTCTGAGAATCAGGCCATTGAAGAAATATTGGGAGAGCAATTAAAAGCAAAGGGATTAACTATAGGATTTGCGGAAAGTTGCACAGGAGGTAGAATAGGATCCCGAATTGTTTCTGTGTCAGGGTCTTCTGCCTATTTCACAGGCAGTATTGTGAGCTATGATAATCAGGTAAAAATTGATGTTTTAGGGATAGATAAAGAGATTTTGCAAACTAAAGGAGCTGTTTCAAGAGAGGTAGCTGAGGCCATGGCTTTGAATGCCAGAAGGATCCTGAAAACAGATATAGCAGTTTCCGTTACAGGGATAGCTGGGCCTACTGGAGGAAGTCCTGAAAAACCAGTTGGAACAGTTTGGATAGGATATGCAGATAAAAATAGATTTTATGCCGAAAAATTTCAATTTGAACAGAATCGCGAAAGAAATCTGGAACGAACTGTTATTGCTGCTTTAAATTTAGCATTGAAATCCATTTCAGAAACGTTTCCTGAACGTGCTTAATCCTTAATTTCGTGACCGAATAATTTCTATGGCACTCTTTGAAATGGTCATGCCCAAAATGGGCGAAAGCATCATGGAAGCAACTGTTCTCAAATGGCTGAAAAAGCCGGGAGACAGAATCGATCAGGATGAATCCCTGCTCGAAATTGCTACAGATAAAGTAGACAGTGAAGTGCCTGCTTTGTCAGGAGGTGTGGTAAAGGAAATTTTGGCCCAGGAAGGACAGACTGTTCCCGTTGGTAGTGTAATTGCTTTGATACAAGTCGAAGGCGAGGCCACTTCCTCTGGAGCCGTTCCTGCTGCTCCGGTTGAAAAGGCGATTGTTGAGGAAGTGCATAAAACTGTAATGCAGGCACAGGCAGCGGTAGCACCTGCTATTAGTGCGGTATCCTCAAATGGTGCTGCCGGCAGATTTTATTCTCCTCTTGTTTTGAGCATTGCAAAAGAAGAAGGCATATCCATGAGTGAGCTTGAAGCACTTCCCGGATCAGGCAGTGAAGGTAGGGTTACCAAAAAAGATATTCTTGCTTATGTTAGGAACCGTCCTGCCGGAGGAGTAATTGTTGCACCAAATCCTGTAATGCCAGAACCTGTTGCTACTCCAGCAGTACAGGTATCAACAGTTGCAGCACCAGCACCAGCACCTGCACAGAAAACTTTCAGTTTCTCAGGTGAATATGAAATAATAGAAATGGACCGTATGCGTAAGCTTATTGCTGAGAATATGGTGTATTCCAAGCACACATCTCCACATGTTACTTCCTTTGTTGAAGCGGATGTAACCAATCTAGTGTTGTGGAGGGAAAAGAACAAAAGTGTTTTTGAGAAAAAATATGGAGAAAAACTAACCTTTACTCCATTGTTCATTGATGCCCTTGTTCGTGCAATACGTGAGTTTCCATTAATTAATATTTCTGTTGAAGGGGACAAAATTCTCGTTAAGAAAAATGTAAATATTGGAATGGCCGTAGCCTTGCCTTCCGGAAATTTAATTGTACCAGTTATTAAAAATGCAGATCGTCTGAACCTTGTTGGTTTAACAGCATCTGTCAATGATCTTGCAAACCGTGCGCGCAACAATAAGCTGGTTCCGGATGATTTGGCAAATGGTACTTATACGCTGACCAATGTTGGTACTTTTGGAAATGTAATGGGAACACCGGTTATTCTACAGCCACAAGTTGCCATTATGGCAGCGGGTGCAATTCGTAAGAAACCAGCAGTTATTGAAACGCCTTCCGGAGATTTTATTGGAATAAGACAAATGATGTTCCTAAGCCATTCCTATGACCACAGAGTTGTTGACGGTGCGTTGGGAGGTTCTTTCGTACGGAAGGTTGCTGATTTCCTGGAAAATTGGGATATCAACAAAGAAGTATAACAGGAAAATTTTTCAGTACCCAATTTCATCCAATTCTGCCTGAGCGGACAATACAAGTTCGTGGTCGGGATACTTTTCTATAAATAATTTGTATTTGGCTTTTGCTTTAGGAAGGTCAATCAAAAAATTGTGATAAACATAGGCTTCCATAAACATAGCATGGGAGGCTGCGTTGGATTCCGGATATTCTCTTAGTATTCGTTCAAAACAAGAGATTGCCAGTAGAGGATCCTCTTTTCCCTGCAATACAGCTTCTCCTGCACCAAACAGAATTTCTGGCACTTTGCTTTCTTTAGGATGTTCCTTTACAAACTGCATACAGGTCTGGTAATAGGCTTCTGAAGCATTTTCAAAAATCTCAGGTCTGTTGAGTTTTGCAGCTGAATCTGCAGAAGCCAAATAAGCTTTTTCCTTTTCAAGAAGTTGTTGATAGTCTGACTTGCTTTCTGAACAACCCCAAAGCATACCAAGCAAAAAAATGGTTGCAGGAAAAAATCCCTTATTCATAATTCTAAAACGAAATAACAACAGATTAAGATGAGTAAAAAGTCAAGGACAATGATTTTTTTTATTCACTCAATAGTCTACTACTTCTATATATTTGTGTAGACTTAACTAAGGAAGGAATTTTTTATGCATCATGTAAAACCCACCTATTCATTGGCGGAGTTAACTGCCTATTTTTTTAAGCTTGGGTACAGTGGATTTGGTGGACCAGTTGCCTTAGTGGGTTATATGCACAGGGATTTGGTCGCGGATAAAAAATGGATCTCAGAAGAAGAGTATAAGGAAGGATTAGCATTGGCACAATTGGCCCCTGGGCCACTGGCAGCGCAGTTAGGGATATATCTTGGATACGTCCACTATGGGATTTTAGGCGCAACACTGGCAGGAACTGCCTTCATTTTACCATCATTCGTGATGGTAGTTTTATTAGGGATGGCTTATGTTTTTTTTGAAGGATTACCCTGGATGCAAGCCGTTTTTTATGGAGTAGGGGCCGCAGTACTTGGCATCATTGCTTTAAGTGCATGGAAGCTTTCAATAAAATCTGTAAGCAAACTTAATGTGCCAGATATTAAAAAAAATGCATTGTTATGGGTATTTTTTATTACGGCAGGTACAATTACTTTTTTAACCGAATCAGAAGAGGTCTGGATGTTTCTTGCCGCCGGTTTATTATATATGATGATTGTTGCACCTCCAAAACCAGGAAAAACGGTTAATTCTGTGGTAATTCTTCTGGCGCTTACCGGATTTTGGATGGCAGAACCAGGAACATTGGGTCAAATTGCCTTGTTTTTTACAAAAGCCGGTGCATTTGTTTTTGGAAGCGGTCTGGCGATTGTTCCCTTCCTGCACAGCGGAGTGGTTACGGAATTTCACTGGCTCACAGAACAACAGTTTTTAGATGCAGTTGCTGTTGCGATGATTACCCCCGGACCTGTGGTTATTACTGTTGGGTTTATTGGGTACCTGGTTTCGGGATTTCCGGGAGCAGTTGTCGCTTCACTGGCAACCTTTCTGCCCTGTTATCTGCTTACTATTTTACCGGCACCTTATTTTAAAAAAATAGCAAAAAATACGAGCATAAAGGCTTTTGTAACTGGGATAACTGCAGCAGTTACGGGCGCTTTGGCTGGTGCCGTACTTGTAATCGGCGTACGAACGATAACGGATATTCCTAGCGCAGTAATAGCCCTTGCGACCTTGTTGGTGTTGATTTATTTTAAAAAAGTAAAAGAGCCTCATATCATTTTGGTTTCAGCCGTTTTGGGTTTGGTATTAAAATCAGGGTTCGGTTTTTAGACAAAATAGTAGGATTAGGCTCCTTTAAGAATGGTTTTTGGTACATAGGAATCACTCCATTCAAGGTTAACAAATTGTAAAGTTGGAAGGATTGCGAGCAGGAAAGGTCTGACCTCTGCCAAATCTTTGGCATATTTGCGCCTTAGAATCTATGAAACAAATCATCCAAGACCTTAAAAACGGGGATACGCTTTTAATTGATGTTCCGGCACCTCAGGTTCGCAGAGGCTGTGTATTAATCAAAACCCATAGATCTCTTGTTTCCTTAGGTACAGAGAGAATGTTGGTTGAGTTTGGCAGAGCAAATTTTTTGGATAAAGCTCGCCAGCAACCGGACAAGGTTAAACAAGTATTGGATAAAATCAAAAGTGATGGTTTATGGACAACAGTTGATTCTGTTATGAAAAAACTGGATGAACCGCTTCCACTTGGGTATTGTAATGCTGGTGAAGTTATAGCGGTTGGAGAAGGGGTTTCTGAATTTAAAATAGGAGACCGTGTCGTTTCCAATGGCAATCATGCAGAATTTGTTTGTATTCCTCAGAACCTGGTAGCTCAAATTCCTGAAGGCTTGAGTTATGATGAGGCTGCTTTTACCGTTATTGGCTCTATTGCATTGCAGGGCATTCGTTTGGTTAATCCAACCTTTGGAGAAAAAATCGTTGTTGTAGGATTAGGATTAATAGGGTTAATCACATGCCAATTGCTGATTGCAAATGGTTGTGAAGTTATAGGCTTTGATTTTGATGACCGTAAGGTTGATCTGGCAAAAAATTGGGGCGTAAAGGCGTACAATGTTGGTTCCGGTACTGACCCGGTAAAAACTGCCGAATCATTGACCAATGGTGTCGGTGTGGATGGAGTTATTATTACGGCATCAACAAAAAGCAATGATGTTATTGCTCAGGCTGCTACGATGAGCCGCAAAAGAGGGCGGATTGTTTTGGTTGGGGTAATCGGTCTGGATCTTAAGCGTTCAGATTTCTTTGAAAAAGAATTGACCTTTCAGGTATCCTGTTCTTATGGACCTGGAAGATATGATGAAGCATATGAACAAAAAGGGATTGATTACCCTTTGCCTTTCGTTCGTTGGACGGAAAAAAGAAATTTTGAGGCAATTTTATTTGCTTTGGCAACAGAAAAACTCAAGGTTAAGGAATTGATTACAGAAGTAGTAAAACTAGAAGACTACAATTCAGTATATGGTGAAATAACCGACAGTTCCAAAGTAGCATCCCTTTTAGCATATGACACCGAAAATAACAAGCATACCACCCATGTTCAGGTAGGATCAAATAAGTATGAGTCAGGAAGTGATGTAATAGGAATTATTGGAGCAGGGAATTTTACCAAAATGGTAATCGTTCCGACTCTAAGTAAGCTGAAGGCAAATATTAAAGCAATTTCTTCTGCTTCCGGCGTTTCCTCTACATTTTTAGCGAAAAAATATAATATTGGAGTTTCATCTACCAATTATAAAGACTTGTTAAATGATGCCGGAATCAAGGCTATCATGATCACCACAAGGCATAATCTTCATGCATCAATGACCATTGAAGCATTGAATGCAGGAAAACATGTTTTTGTTGAAAAGCCACTCGCTTTAACAAAGGAAGAAGCAACTGAAGTGGAGGTAGCTTGTAGGCAATCCGGAAAAACAGTTTTAGTAGGTTTTAACCGTAGGTTTTCTCCTTTTGCAACTGAGGCAAAAAAGATGATTGGCAATTCAGATCAACCGATGAATGTAATTGCAACCATGAATGCCGGTAATATTCCTGCCAGTGTATGGGTGCATGATATGAAAGTTGGTGGAGGTCGTATTCTAGGAGAGGCTTGTCACTATGTAGACCTGATTTCTTACCTAACAGGGAGCAAAGTAGAATCTGTGTTAATGTCAGCAATGGGAACAAATCCTGCTGATGAAACAGACAATGCAGTGATCATCCTGAAATATGAAAACGGTTCTCAGGGAGTAATCAATTATTTCGCAAACGGACATAAAAGTTACTCAAAGGAAAGAATAGAAGTATACTCTCAGGGAAGAACTTTAATCGTAGATAACTTCAGAAAATTATCTGCTTATGGTTTTAAATCAGGAGGATTTTCAAAAGCACAGGACAAAGGTCATACAGAGCAGTTCCGTTTGTTTATTGAAAGTCTCAAACAAGGAGGAAAAGAATTAATTCCTTTCGATTCTGTCATGAATACAACTTTTGCAACCCTGGCAACATTGGAATCTCTAAAAACAGGTAACTGGGTTAAAGTAAATTCCTAATTCTTGCAAAAGCCTAATTTCAAAATTCCAAAACACAATAACAATTTAAAAATATGTCCTTAGGATTTTTTCAGGTACCCGTAGCAAAAAACGAACCGATATACAGCTATGCACCAGGTTCAGCAGAGAAAGCTGGTCTGGAAGTTGCGCTCAAAGAACTTAAAAGCAAAGAAACTGAAGTGCCTATGTACATTGGTTCTGAGCTGGTTTTTTCCGGAGATAGGAAAAGGATGTCGCCTCCTCATGATCATGCATTTACATTGGGATATTTCCATGCCGGGAATGAGATGCATGTGAAGCAGGCAATTGATGCAGCTTTGGATGCAAAATCAAAGTGGGAACAAATGCCCTGGGAAGAAAGAGCAGCAATTTTCCTGAAAGCAGCTGACCTTATGGCAGGTCCTTACAGGTATAAAATGAATGCAGCAACCATGCTTGCGCAATCCAAGAATGCCTTTCAATCTGAGATTGATGCAGTGTGTGAATTGGTTGATTTTTTCAGATTTAATGTTCAGTTTATGACTGAAATATACAAAGGTCAGCCTGAGTCATTACCTGGAACCTGGAACAGAATGGAGTATCGCCCATTGGAAGGATTTGTTTTTGCATTAACGCCTTTCAATTTTACTTCCATTGCTGGAAATCTTCCAACTGCTCCTGCATTAATGGGAAATACGGTTGTATGGAAGCCGGCAAATAGTCAGATTTATTCAGCAAATATCATAATGGAAATACTCCGTGAATCTGGTTTACCTGATGGAGTAATTAACCTGGTGTATGTAGATGGCCCAACTGCGGGATCTGTAATATTTGAACATCCTGATTTTGCAGGCATTCATTTTACCGGATCTACTGGTGTATTTCAGGATATATGGAAAACCATTGGCAACAATATTCATAAGTATAAGTCCTATCCAAGAATTGTTGGTGAAACGGGAGGAAAAGATTTTATTATCGCACATCCTTCAGCGGATATTAGAGCAGTTGCAGTAGCAATGGCCAGAGGCGCATTTGAATTCCAGGGACAAAAGTGTTCTGCCGCTTCACGGGTATATTTACCAGCTTCCATTGCAGATCATGTACTTGCCTACGTAAAACAGTTCCTTGCTGATTTTAGAATGGGGACTCCGGAAGATTTTGGCAATTTTATAAATGCCGTAATTGACGAAAGAGCTTTTAAAAAAATAAGTGCTTACATAGATCAAGCGAAAAAGGATCCCAGTGTTACCATTTTTGCTGGTGGAAATTTTGATGGTTCCAAAGGATATTTCATTGAACCGACAGTAATTCTGACAACCAACCCATCTTATCTAACGATGTGTGAGGAGATTTTCGGACCTGTATTGACAGTTTATACCTATCCGGATGCAGAGTGGAATGAAACGCTGAAGCTTGTAGACCAAACTTCTCCATATGCATTAACTGGTGCTGTATTTGCACAAGACAGATATGCTGTTGCTGAGGCTGTGAAAGCCCTGAGGCATGCGGCTGGAAATTTCTATATCAATGATAAACCAACCGGTGCTGTTGTTGGACAGCAACCTTTCGGCGGTGCAAGAGCATCAGGTACAAATGATAAAGCGGGTTCTGCATTGAATCTTATCCGTTGGGTATCGCCCCGGTCGGTTAAAGAAAATTTTGCTCCGCCGGTTGATTATAAATACCCTTTTTTGGGAAGGTAATTACCACCAGGCAGGATCAAACCAGCCCACACGGTAATTTTCGCTGATCCACATCCATGGATTACCGGGAGTTTTCATTTCGTGTCTTATTTCAAGCAGAATTTCACCTTCCGGAGAAATTACGAGTGTTCTGGGAACATCGCCCATGTTTGCAAGGTAGTTTCCATCGGGCAGTATATCAACATCGCCTTTGGTCAGGGAGAAACTTTCTCTTTGGTTACCAAACCATAGGTTCTTTTTCCAAATCAGTCTTATACTGTCAGAGGTGTTTAAAGGAATGCGGAATATTGAAACATTTGAAATGCTGTCGTTTCCTCTTCCGGCACTATTGTTATATAAAATCATGGTAGAATCATTCAGAAATTTGGGGGAGTGTTGACCAATAAATAAACTGTCACCGGTTCTGGCTTCTCCGGAAGGATATTTTGATCCCCAGCTGTCTAACACTTTGCCTGATTTTTTATCAAGTAGTATAATGCGATTTATAAACCTAAAGGATACCAGCATCAATGATCTTTTTTCATCCAGCCATATGCCATTTAAATGGGAAGGGTTTGGATTCGGGCCACCAAACTGCAAATCGACAATTTTTAAATAATCTGCACTTTTCCAAGACCAAACAATGTTTTTGTTTTTGTCGTATTCTATAATACTTCCACAATCAATACGGTAGGTTATATCGGTTTGTCCGGGAACAGGAGCCAATAAATAGGTATTTCCAACCAGCATATAGGTGCTGTCGCTGGTAATAATGTAATCATGATGATAATTTTCAATCGTATTTTCAGAAATTTTGCCATCATCGGGTGCTTCCCATAAGAGTTGACCATCCCGGGAAATATGTCTGAAAAGCAAATTGTTTCTTGAATTGCCTCCATTTAATGAAGTATAATAAGCTACAGTACCATCTTTATAAGCCTGCAAATTTTTAAAATGATGCAAGGTTGTATCAGGTACAATCCAAACAGGTTCACCATCATCGTTTACTGCAACTCCCACAAAATCCAGCATAAACGCACCGGGCATTTTGTATCCCTGTTTACGTTGTACCACCCTGTGTCGGAAAAAGTTGGTATCAATTCTCTGGTTATATAAAACCGAAAAATTATGTATTGGATATTTTTGACTTTCACTAAGTTGTTTTTTATTTAAAAACTGCCATTCATATGATTTTCCGAAATCTAGTAAAAAGGGAATTTTTACTTTGCCGGAATTCGATTTAATCGTTTTAATAGTGGAAGTATCTCCCTTCTCCCAAATCAGAAAATAATAATTTCCTTTTTTCACCTTTTCACCTGCATCCAGATGTATGATCCGGCTGTTCATGGCTTTATTTTCTGGTGGATAAATCGTCTGCCCATTCAGGTTGAAAACGATTCCCTGCAATAAAAAAAATAGAATGGATAAACCAGTGAAAGGACGCACTTTGAAAATTAAGGAATCAAAAATATGGTTTGTTATTGAAATCCGAGCAAAAAAAAACCGCCCTTTCGGGCGGCTTTTTTTTAATAAGCTAATTTTACTGTACAGTCAATTTAATTTGACGGGTTTCACCATTTAAGGTTAAGCCAACAAAGTAAACGCCTTTAGCATATCCATCAACCAGGATTTCAGCAGTGTTTTCACCAACTACTGCAGAACCTTGGATCGTGTTTAACACACGGCCAGAGATGTCAGATACAGCAATTGTGTAATCACCATCGATTTCGCTGCTGAAGTTCAGCAATGATCTGCTTGTAGTAGGGTTAGGGAACAATACCATGTTAGATACTACTTCCTGGCTTAAACCAGCTGAACGGCAAGAACCGATAGTAGTAAAGTAGCTAGGAGTTACACCCATCAAAATACCACCACACCAAGATTGAACGCGGTATTCCCATGTGCCAACACCAAGATTCAGATTAACGAAGTTACCTGTAGTGTAAGGAGAAGATACAAATGCATTTGCACCTACACGGTAACGTACTCTGAAGCTATCACTTGGAGCACAAGTTTCCCATTTGATTTTGTAGTTACAACCAGTGTTTTGTGTAACAGAAGCACTGTAAGGAATTACACAGCTACCGATGCTATAAGTATAAGTTGCAGATGTAGCAACGTTTTGACCACCACACCAGGTTTGAACACGGAATTCCCAATTACCTTGACTAAGAGTAAGGTTCTTGTTTGTAGCTGTAGTTCCAGGAATGGTAATCATCCAGTTACCGTTATTTACACGATAACGAACTCTGAAGCTATCAGCAGAGGCACAACCAGTTGCCCAATCCAATTTGTAAATACAGCCTTGAACAGGTGTAATAACCAATTTGGTTACTGCAGCACATGATACTGGACCAGCAGTAGTGAATGGTGCTGACATTGGAGACCAGCCAGTGTACACGTTGTTCGGACATTGTGAACGAACACGGATACAATAATTGGTACAACCTTTCAGGTTGTTGATGGTGTAAGAACGTTGATTACCAGCAACACGGAAGTTCAATCCACCAACAGTAGTACAATTCTCATTGATACGGATATGGAAGGAATCAGGATCTACAGCAGCAGTCCAACTAAAAGTAACTGAAGTTGCAGTGTAAGAAGTTACGGTTACATTGGTAGGAACATCCGCTTTACGGATATACATAGTATCCTGAGACCAATTGTTACCTTGAGTAACAGTCCATACAAATGTGCTTGAGCTAGAAGTTAAAGATTTAACCTGAGTATTTTTGGAAGTAGGGGTAATGATGTTACCGTTTCCAGCAATTTTAGTCCAAAGGCCAGTAGAATTGGCAGGAAGGTCAGCATTCATATAGGCAATAGCACCAGAACACAAAGCGATATCAGGACCAGCATTGGCAGCAACCCATACTGTATAATCCTGAACTTCACCATAAAATCCAAAGTATCCGCAACCATCTGCAGGAATTGATGCTCCGTAATCATAAACGGCTAACACGCGCATGCGGTGAGCACCAATT
>Ga0209598_10001902_pt1 | contig 16732 bp, 9 predicted proteins | sample M_140807_EF_Meta_FD_187317 | JGI IMG/M metagenome (GOLD analysis project Ga0209598, IMG submission 187317) | Freshwater microbial communities from Lake Montjoie, Canada to study carbon cycling - M_140807_EF_MetaG (SPAdes) (version 2) | ecosystem: Environmental > Aquatic > Freshwater > Lake... | reverse complement strand
TTTCCTCTGCCTCCTCCTCGTGCGCAGCCTCCCGGTTGCCATGCCGGCGCGACTCGACCCGCTCGTTCCCGTGCTGCGCGACAACTTCTGGCTCACCATCCACGTGCTCACCATCACGCTGAGCTATGCCGCCTTCGCTCTCGCTCTCGGCTTCGCCCATGTTGTGCTCTGGCGCTACATCCGGAATCCACAATCCGCCGATGCCATTCGTCCGCTGCACGAATGGCTTTACCGCATGATGTTCGTCGGCCTCATTCTTCTCGCCGCCGGCACCATCCTCGGCGGCGTATGGGCCAACTACAGCTGGGGACGATTTTGGGGATGGGACCCGAAGGAAACATGGGCCTTCATCGCGCTGCTCATGTATGTCGTCGCCATCCACGGCAAAATGGCCGGATGGTGGGGCGACTTCGGCATCGCCGTGGCCGCGGTGGTCAATTTTGCCGGCATCATCATGGCCTGGTATGGGGTGAACTACGTATTGGGTGCAGGCTTGCACAGCTATGGCTTCGGCGTCGGCGGCGAGGGCTACGTCCTCGCCTTCCTCGCCGCCGAGGCTGCCTACGTGGGGCTGGCTATCGTGCGGCACCGCGGCGCGCGCAAAACGAACACCATTCCGGCCTAGGCAATATCCTCGCCGGCCCGCTTTCCGCCCCTTGGCGCCGCGACGATGCAGCTTGTGGAATGGCGTCGGCGGGAGGATTCTTTGATTGTTGAAAATGAAAAGCGCCAAGCGCCGCGGTTCCGCGGTGGCAAAGGCTGGCGCCACCGCGCCTGAGAACGACTTTCCTATCGTGGGCATCGGCGCCTCGGCCGGGGGGCTTGCCGCATTCGAAGCTTTTTTTTCGGGGATGCCCGCCGGCAACGATCCGGGCATGGCTTTCGTCATCGTCCAGCATCTCGCCCCGGACCACAAAAGCATCCTCTCCGACCTCATCCAGCGCTACACGCGCATGGCCGTGCACGAAGTGACCGACGGAATGGTCGTCGCTCCCGATTGCGTTTACATCATCCCTCCCGGGCATGACATGGCCCTGCTCAACGGCTCGCTGCAACTGCTCAAGTCTTCGTCCGTGCGCCGACAACGTCTGCCCATCGACTTCTTTTTCCACTCGCTCGCCCAGGACAAGCGGGAACGCGCCATCGGCATCATCCTATCCGGCACCGGCACCGACGGAACACGCGGCGTGCGCGCGATCAAGGAAGAGAACGGTATGGTTATCGTGCAAATTCCAGAATCCGCGGAATTCGACGCCATGCCGCGCAGCGCTATCGCCACGGGACTGGTCGACTACGAACTTCCGGCGACCGAAATGCCGGCCAAGCTTGTGGCCTACGCCACGCATCTGGTCGGACGGCGCCCCATCGACGTCATTCCCCCCACCGATGCGGAAACCTCGCTGAAAAAGATCTTCCTCCTCCTCCGCAGCCAAACCACTCACGACTTCTCGCTCTACAAACCCACCACAATCCACCGCCGCATCGAGCGCCGCATGGCACTGCACCAGATCGACCGCCTCGAGTCGTACGTCAGCTACCTCAACAAAACCCCCGACGAAGTCGAGGCCCTCTTCCGTGACCTGCTCATCAATGTGACGCGGTTTTTCCGCGATTCCGAGGCTTTCGCCGTCCTCGAAAAAGAAATCATTCCGCGCCTATTCGAGGGGCGTCCCGATGGCGCCGCGGTGCGCGCTTGGGTGCCGGGCTGCTCGACCGGCGAGGAGGCTTACTCGATCGCCATGCTTCTGGCCGAGCAAATGGAATCCCTGCACCACAGCTATCCCGTGCAACTTTTCGCCACAGACATCGACGACCGCGCCGTCGCGGTGGCGCGGGCGGGCGTTTATCCGGCGAGCATCGCGGCCGATGTTTCGCCGCAACGATTGGCGCGCTTTTTCTCGGTCGAGCGCGATTCGGGCGTTTACCGCGTGAACAAACACCTCCGCGACATGCTTGTCTTCTCCGAGCAGGACGCAATCAAAGACCCTCCCTTTTCCAAACTCGACCTGCTCAGCTGCCGCAACCTTCTCATCTACCTCACGCCGGAGTTGCAGCAGAGGCTCCTTCTTCTTTTCCACTACTCCCTCAATCCCGGCGGCACGCTTTTCCTCGGCAGCTCGGAGAGCACCGGCGAGGCCGGCAGCCTCTTCACCACCCTCGATGCCAAAGCCAAAGTTTACCGCCGCAAAGACGAGACGCCGGCCGTCCCCGGACGCGGACCCGTGCCGCCGGCCTTCAAGGGAGAGGTGTTGATCCCGCACCACCCGACGCACAGGATGCGTCCGACCGTGAAGACACCGCTGCGCGAACTGACCGAACGCGAACTGCTTGCCCACACCGGCTTGGTCGGGGCGCTGGTCAATGCGAAGGGCGATGTTCTTTATCTGCACGGGCGCTCGGGGCTGTACCTCGAACCGCCCGCCGGGGAACCCGGCGTGAGCAACATCCTCTCCATGGCCCGCGAAGGATTGCGCGTCGCTCTTGCCTCCACCTTGCACAAGGCCGCATCTTCCTCGGAAACCGTGCGTGCACCGGGTGTGCGGGTCAAAACGAACGGCCATTCCGTGGTCATCGACCTGACCGTACGCCCACTCCAGGGACCCAAAGGATCCGAGTCGCCGCTCTTCCTCGTCATCTTCGCCGAACCGCGCGAAGCGCCCGCCGATCAAGCGCTCGCCCACGACGCGGAACCCAAAGGGGAAAGCGCCAAGCTCGTCGCGGAGTTGCAGAACGAACTGCGGGCCAAGGACGAATACCTGCGGAGCGCCAACGAGCAGTTGCAGAGCGCCACGGAGGAGCTCCAGTCATCGAACGAGGAAATGCAGTCGATCAACGAGGAACTGCAATCGACCAACGAGGAGTTGGAGACATCCAAGGAAGAGTTGCAGTCGGTGAACGAGGAACTCAGCACGGTCAACACCGAGTTGCAGAGCAAGGTCCTCGGCCTCTCGCAGGCCAACAACGACATGAACAATCTCCTGGCCGGCACCGGTATCGCCACCCTGTTCGTCGATCACCAACTGCGCATCCTGCGCTTCACCCCCGCGGTCGGCGCGATTCTCAATGTCATCCTGAGCGACGTGGGCCGCCCCGTTGCGCACATCGTGACCAACCTTGCCGGTTACGACCGTTTGGTCGCCGACATCCGCGAGGTGCTCGACTCGCTCGTCCCCAAGGATGTCGAGGTTCAGACCACCGAGGGCAAGTTTTTCACCATGCGCATCCGGCCTTACCGAACGCTGGAAAACGCGATCGAAGGCGCGGTCATCTCCTTCATCGACATCACCGCCATGGTCCGCGCGCGCGAGGACTTGCGCAAAGCGAACGAACTCCTCCGCCTCGCCGTGGTGGTGCGAGACGCACACGACGCAGTGACCGTGCAGGACCTCCAAGGCGGCATCCTCGCGTGGAATCCCGCAGCCGCCCGCATCTACGGATGGAACGAGGCGGAAGCGCTGCGCATGAACATCCGCGACCGCATTCCTCAACCGCAACGCGAAGCGGAACTGGCCAAGGCCGAGGCCATCGCGCAGGGCAAAATCCTTCCGGCCTACACCTCGGAACGTTTGACCAAAGATGGCCGGATCATCGCGGTGGAGGTCAGCGTCACCGCCCTGGTCAATGAAGCAGGCCGCATTTACGGCATCGCCACGACCGAACACGAGAAGCAGGGAGCCGCATGAGCGAGAAACCGGACATCCACGCCGCGGAACTCCGCCGCCAAGCCGAAGAGGCAGTGGCCCGCCTGGCAAGGACCAAGCCCCCGGCCAGCGAAGAGGAAAAAACGATGCACGAACTTCTCGTGCACCAGATCGAATTGGAGATGCAGAACGAGGAACTGCGCCGGATGCAGGCCTCGCTGGATGCAGAGCGCACCCGTTACTTCGATCTCTTCGATCTTGCTCCCGTCGGTTACGTCGCGCTGGACGAGGGCAACGCCATTCTGGAGGCAAACCTCACCGCAGCCACGCTCCTCGGTCTGCACCGCGAGAAACTCTCGCACCTGCCCCTCAGCCGCGTCATCGAGAGCTCCGATCAGGATGCCTTCTACCTCGCCCGCAAGCAGCTGCTCGCCACGGAAAAGCCGCAGACCTGCGAGCTGCGCATGAAAAAGTCCGACGGCACGAATTTCTGGGCGCGCTTGGAGATCACCAAAGCTCTGGAGCACGGGCGCAAAGAGTTCTGCCGCGCATCGATCAGCGATATCAGCGCCGCGGTCGCCGTCCGCCACGCTCTGGCCCGCAGCAAGGAGGAATACCGCCTGCTGGCCGAAAACGGCTCCGACGTTGTCTTCCGCTGCGCCAAGGAGGGTATCATCGAGTGGATCTCGCCGTCTGTCTTCCATATCACCGGCTGGACGCCGCAGGATCTCATCGGTCACCACTTCCGCGACTTCGTGCATCCGGACGACGCGGATCGTCTCCGCTCCGGGCAACAGGCCCTCGTCTCCGGCACGAGCTTCGAAGTCGAGTTGCGGGTTCGTGTCTCCGGCGACGGCTACCACTGGTTCTCCGTGGTCATGCGGCCGGCACTCGGCCAGAGCGGCTCGGTGACGCACTTCGTCGGAGGGTGGCGCGATGTGCAACGGGAAGTGCAGACACGGACAGAACTCGAGGCGGAACGCGCGCGGCTGCACGCCACGCTCGATTCACTTCTCGATCCTCACATCGTGCTGGAAGCCGTGCGGGACTCGACCGGAAAGATCGTGGACTTCCTCGTCACCGAAGCCAATGAGGCTGCCTGCGGCTACAACAAACTGGAACGCGCAAATTTCGTCGGGCGGCGGCTGCTCGAGTTGTTTCCCGCACACTCCCCGACGGGCCTGCTCGACCTTTACATCCACGCCATGGAGTCGGACCAGCCGCTTGTTCTCAACGAGTATCCGTACCCGCACGACATCCATGCTCAGGAAAGACGCTTCGACATACGTGCCGTCAAGGTCGGCGACGCCTTGAGCTACACCTGGCGCGATGTCACCGAGCGTTCGCGCTACACCCGGAGAATCGCCCAATCCGAGGAGAAATACCGCCTGCTGGCCAAAAACTCTTCAGACGTCATCATCCGGGTGAAGGATGGTAACATCGAATGGATCTCGCCCTCCGTGACCAATGCGCTCGGTTGGTCAGTCGCCGAGCTGGCCGGAAAGCCGGTTGCCACGCTGCTCGATCTTGGCATCGGCGAAGATCGCAAGGCCAACTTGACACTGCTCGCCTCCGGAGCGTCCGTGACGACGCGCAGCATGGTCGCCGCCAAAGATCAGGCCAAGCACTGGATGGACATACGCACCACCGTGTATCACGACGCGAAAGGCAAGGCCGACGGTCTTGTCGCCGCCTGCCGCATCGTCGATGAAGAGGTCGCCATCAAGTTGGAGTTGGAGCGCCGCGCGCGCACCGACGAATTAACCAATCTCCTCAACCGCAGAGCCGCATTCGATCACATCAGCGAATTCTGCGAAAGAAACCCGCGCAGCGGGCATGCAATGGCCGTGCTGTTCTGCGATTTGGACAAACTCAAAAACGTCAATGACACCTACGGACACGCCGCCGGTGACGAAGTCCTGCGAGTGATGGCCGATCGCGTCCGCGCCTGCCTGCGCAGCACCGACGACCTCGGCGCACGAGTCGGCGGCGACGAGTTGCTCGTCGTGCTGCACGGAGTGCAAGACTTGGCGAGCGCGGTGGCCGTCGCGGAAAAGCTGCGCCTCTCCGCCGCCCGTCCCGTCGCGGTGCCCGGAGGCGCCGCGGTGGAGACCACCATGAGCATCGGCGTCACGCTGGCCGTGCCCGGAGAAAATACCGACGCACTCGTCGCCCGCGCCGACGAAGCCATGTATCGCGCCAAACAAACCGGTCGAAACCAGGTCGTGCCCATCCAAGCCGCGAAGGGCGAACACTGACCCCACAGCCGGTTCGGCTTGCATTGGGTAGAGCGGTCGCCCCAGCGAGTGGCCGGGCGTTGCCAGTGCGCCGTAGTGCCACCCCACCCCCATTCGCGGGCGTTTGACCTCTTTCCTTGCCTCGCACGCTCCGACGTGCGATAAGTCACTCTTCATCACGGGCTGTGGCTCAGCTTGGTAGAGCGCTGCGTTCGGGACGCAGAGGCCGTGGGTTCAAATCCCACCAGCCCGACCACTCCTTAGCATCGGCACGCGGCGACACAGAAATAGTTCTTGCCCGCCATCGCGCCCTCCACTCGGAGCTTCTCTCCGCGCACCCCGCCTGCTCCTATTCTTCCGATGTCAGCTCCCAGCACACCTCCCCCCGACCGCGACTTCACCGCGATCGTCGGCTCGCAGACGGATATCGCGCCTTTGGGACGCAGCGGAGCGAAGCCCGACCATGAACTGACCGCGGGAGAAGACGGTGATCCGATCGACTGGAACAGCATCGCGGGAGACGAGGACTTCAAAAGTTTGGTCCGCCGCAAACTCCGGCTGATCATTCCAGCCACGGCCTTCTTTATCGTTTACTACTTCCTGCTTCCGGTCGGCGTCGGCTGGTTTCCGCAACTGATGGAGAAAAAAGTGTGGGGCGACATGAACCTCGCTTACCTCTACGCGCTCTCCCAGTTTTTCATGGCATGGATCCTCGCCGGTATCTATGTCGCCGCCGCGGCGGGTTGGGACCGGAGCGAACACGCGCTCTTGAAAAAATTCGGCGTCGAACACCGCTGATTCCATGACTCCCGCCACCACTTCCGCCACCGGCTCGCAGACCTCGCTCTGGATTTTCCTCGCCTTCGTTGCCGCCACCCTTGTCATCACGTGGTATAGCGCCCGCAGATCCTCCGGCGCCAGCGCCTACTTCGCCGCGGGACGCCGCATCACCGGATGGCAGAACGGCCTCGCCGTCGCCGGTGACTACATGAGCGCGGCCAGCTTCCTCGGCATCGCGGGCATGATCGCTATGAACGGCTATGACGGCTTCATGTATTCCGTCGGTTTTCTCGTGGCCTACCTCACCGTGCTTTTCATCGTGGCCGAACCGCTGCGCAACGCCGGCAAATACACCATGGCCGACGTCCTCGCTTACCGCCTCAAACCGCGCCCCGTCCGCGCCGCCGCCTCGCTCAGCACTCTCACCGTTTCCCTTTTCTACATGATCGCCCAAATGGTCGGCGCCGGCGTCCTCGTGCGCCAACTCATCCCCGGCGTCTCCTACGAATTCGCCGTGATCGGTGTCGGCATCCTCATGGTCGTCTATGTCGTCTTCGGCGGCATGCTCGCCACCACCTGGGTGCAAATCATCAAAGCGGTTCTCCTCATGGCGGGCAGCTTCATCCTCACCGTTCTCGTCCTCCAACGCTATGACTTCGACCTCGGGAAGTTTTTCAGCTCGCTCACGGCGATCAGTTCGACCACCGCGGACGGACAAACCGTGACCCGCAATTTCCTGACCCCCGGGCTGATCTTCAAAAATCCGTGGGACCAAATCTCGCTGGGCATGGCCCTCCTGCTCGGCACCGCCGGGCTCCCGCACATTCTCATCCGCTTCTACACCGTGCCCGATGCCAAAACAGCCCGCGCCAGCGTGGTCTGGGCCATGCTCATCATCGGGCTGTTTTACATCATGACGACATTCTTCGGTTTCGGCGCGGCCAGTCTGCTCGGACCCGACCACATCACTGCCAACGGCGGCACCAACATGGCCGCGCCCGAATTGGCCCGCCTTCTCGGCGGCGAAATCTTTTTTGCCTTCATCTGCGCCGTCGCCTTCGCCACCATCCTCGCTGTCGTGGCCGGACTCACCATCAGCGCCAGCACCAGCTTCGCCCACGACTTCTTCGTCAACGTGATCCACCACGGCAGGGAACAGTCGCCCGGGGAAGAAGTGCGCGTGGCGCGAATCACAGCCTTCGTGGTCGGCGCGCTCTCCATCGTCATCGCCATCATCCTCGGACCGACCGTCAACGTCGCCTTCCTTGTCGGCCTCGCCTTTGCCGTCGCCGCCAGCGCCAACCTGCCGGTCATCATCTTCTCCCTTTACTGGAAGCGCTTCAACACGGCTGGCGCTGTGGCCGGACTCCTCGTCGGCCTCGCCTCGAGCATCGCGCTCATCGCGCTCAGCCCCGATTTCATGAAGGATCCGCTCTTCCCGCTGAAGAATCCCGCGCTGATCAGCGTCCCGATCGGCTTCCTCGCGGCATGGCTCGGCACCATCCTCTCGAAAGAAAAGCCGGATGAAGCGAAGTTCACCGAGTTCATGGTCCGCGCCAACACCGGCCTCGGCGCGGAAAAAGCCTCGGCGCATTGAGGCGCGTCCGGTGGGTCGCGGTGTCCTTATCGCGATACGACCCGAAGTAAAAAGGGCGGGTGGCCGTAAGCCGGATTCTGTCGGACGGCGAACCGTCCGGGCGGCCATTTCTCTCATTCCGCTTGCGCGGAACGCCCCGCTTGCACGGGGTGCGACTAATACCCGGAATGTGTCCCGCTTGCGCGGGACGGCCGGGGCGGGCCGTCATTCCTGTTCTGTCTTGCACCGCACGGGGTTTGTCCTGCCATGACGATCACTCGCCAAGCGGTGGGCTCTTACCCCGCCATTTCAACCTTACCCACCGAAGTGGGCGGTATATTTTCTGCGACACTTTCCGTGGCGGCGGACTTGCGTCCGCCGGCCCCGCGCTTGCACGCGGCGTGCTGCCCCGAGGTGTCCGGACTTTCCTCTGCGCGGAAAAACCGCGCAGCGGCCGCCGGCCACCCGCCATCCAGAATCTACTCCGCTCCCCGGCCAGCCGCAACGTTGGGAAAGCAAACAAGGCGAAAACCTGAATTTGAAGTTTGCGTAAAAAGCCGCTCAGACTTCAGGTCTCAACCCTCTCTCCCGCCCTCTCCGCCGCCTCGAACCAGCGGCCGTGTTCCTTGATCAAATCAACCAGACGATCCACTGCTTCGCCTTCGGGGATATTGAACTTCACTGCTTTCTTACCGACGTAGAGGTTCACTTTGCCCGGTGCGCCGCCGACGTAGCCGAAGTCGGCATCGGCCATTTCGCCCGGACCGTTCACAATGCAGCCCATGATGGCGATTTTCACGCCTTTGAGGTGCTGCGTGGCGGCTTTGATCCGCGCCGTGGTTTCCTGCAGGTTGAAAAGCGTCCTCCCACAACTCGGACACGCCACGTAATCCGTTTTAAAAATGCGCGCGCCGACCGCCTGCAGGATGTTGTAGGACAGCCGCAGCGTCTGGCCGGGGGCCTCCTCCGTGCGCAAGAGAACCGCATCGCCGATCCCGTCGCAAAGCAACGAACCGAGCCGCGCGCTCGCTCCAAGCAAAGTGCGGACAAACGACGTCTGCGCATCGGGCTGCGGGTCGAGCGAGTCTTTGAGCAAGATCGGGTGACGCCCGTCGATATTTGCGGCAAGCAGACGGAAGGCGGCAATGACCGGAAGATCGATTTGGTCTTTCACCGTGACGAGGCAGGCGTCCGGACGCGCGTTCAACACCGCCACCGCCTCCGCGTTGCGCGGATCGATTTGTGCGATTGGCAAATCCTCGTAGACCAACTCCGGCTGGAAATCGCCCAAACCGGACAGTTTGTGCGCCACCGCATCGTATTGTTTTCGCGCCACCACCACGCGCGGCACTTCGTCGCCACCAAGCGGAAGACCATGGATCATCACCTTCGCGCTCTCGCGGCGCGCGTAGGAAAAAGGATCGAAAGAAAGCTTCGCGCCGCCGATCCACCCCTCGCAATTCCCGGCAAAGAGCGCGGTCAACTCCTGAGCGACGGGAATCTCGTGCACGCTGTCCTCGGTCAGGCTCACGCGGATGGTATCGCCGATCCCATCGGCCAGCAGCGATCCGATTCCGACCGCGCTTTTAATCCGTCCATCTTCTCCATCGCCGGCCTCGGTGACACCGAGATGGATCGGGTAGTTCCAATCCGGTCCCTCGGCGGCCAAGCGCGAGACGAGCAGGCGGTAAGCGGCTATCATGACCTTCGGGTTCGATGCCTTCATCGAAAAAATAAAATCGTGATAGCCGAGTTCACGCGCAAGGCGGGCGAACTCGAGGGCACTCTCCACCATGCCGAGCGGCGTGTCGCCGTAGCGGTTCATGATGCGGTCGCTCAGCGAGCCGTGGTTTGTCCCGATGCGCATGGCGATGCCACGCTCCTGGCAGAGTTTGACCAACGGCGCGAATTTTTCGCGGATGCGCCCGATTTCCTCCGCGTATTGTCCGTCGGTGTATTCGCGCACGGCGAACTTTTTCGAATCGGCGTAATTACCCGGATTGACACGCACCTTTTCGACCCACTTGGCCGACTCGAGCGCGGCCTCGGGTTTGAAGTGGATGTCGGCGACGAGCGGGACCTCGCAGCCCTTGGACCTCAGTCCGTCGCGGATCGCCTCGAGATTGCGGGCATCCTTCACCGTCGGCGCGGTGATCCTGACGATTTCACAACCCACATCGGCCAGGGCGATGGAATCGCGAACACAGGCCGCGGTATCCATGGTGTCGCAGGTCAGCATCGACTGCACCCGCACTGGATCTTCCGCGCCGATGCCGACCTTTCCGACCATCACCGTGCGGCTGCGGCGGCGATGCGGATAAAATGGTGACGGCAGCTCAACGGCCTTCATTCGTGCAGGCATCCTTTCCCTTAACCCTCAACGCTCGCCCCTCAACGAGTCTCAAGGCTTCGGCGTGAATTTCAATTCGGCCGGCGGCTCTTCTGCTGTCCTCCGCCACGGTAAATCGAGCACATCGAAAAACGTGACGTAAAGCATATAGCCGATGAGGAGCATGGCGAAACCGCTCTGCACGATCTCGAGCACGCGCACATTGATCGGCTTGCGACGGATCGCCTCGATGATCGCCAGCGTGATGTGACCGCCATCGAGCACGGGAATCGGCAAAAGATTAAGCAACGCCAAGTTCACGTTGAGCACCACACTGAACCAGATGGCCAGACGCCATCCATCGGGCGACTCGAAGAGAAGGTAGTAAATCCGCATGATGCCGACCGGCCCGCTCAGATGCTCGGCCTTGATGTCGCTGCGAGGGGAAAACACGGCGGACAGCGTATCGACCATGGTACGAACGCTGCCGACAACCAGATCCAAGGGATTCGGATGCTCGAGCACGGTGACTCCGCGGTCGTCCCACATGATGCCGACACGGGGCTTTTTCTCACCCTCCGGCACGCGCGGCGAGACGTTCACCTGGAGCTTCTGGTCGCCGCGTTTCACCGTCAGGTCGATCGTGCCGCCCGGATGCGTCTCAAGGTATTCGGACAGCGCGGCCAAGCTGAGCAGGGGGCGGCCATCGGCCGCCACGATGAGGTCGCGCGGTTGCAGCCCGGCCTCGGCCGCCGGGCTTTCGGGGAAAACTTTGGCCACCATGGGAGTTTGCGCCGGAAGGATGCCGATCTGACGGAGCTTGCGCCGTCCCCAGCCCTCGCGCTGCGGCAGGGTCGGTTCGACCTCGACCTTCATGGTTTGCCCGTCACGCTCGAACCGGATCGGGATGAGCGGTTCTTCGCTGCGGACCACATTCCAAGTGACGCTTTTGCGCATGTTGCCCATGCCGGCGAATTTGCTGACGGGATGGCCATTGACCTCGAGGATCCGGTCGCCGGCTTGCAACCCGGCTTTGGCCGCGGGTCCGTCGGGCAGGACGTAGCCGATTACAGTGGTGCTTTCCGCCTCGCTGACCGGACGGCCGACGAACCAGACGATCACGGCACAGAGCAAGGCCAGCGTCATGCTGGCCACCGGGCCGGAGATCGCGACGATGATTTTGTCCATCGCGGATACCGGAGGCAAAGAGGCGCGGTCGTGTTTACTCTCCCCTTCGACCGATTCCATCGGCGCGAGTTGAGGCAGTGCAACGAACCCGCCGGCCGGAATCGACCCGAGGCTGTATTCCACCCCGCCGATCGTTTTTTTCCACAATGGCTTGCCGAACCAGATGCCGAACTTTTCCACGACCAAACCCCGCCAGCGCGCGGCGAAGAAATGGCCCAACTCGTGGGCGATGATGATCAGATTGAAGAGCAGAAGGACCTCAAGCAGGATCCCCGCCACACGCAAGTAGTCGGCCATAAACGTCCCACCATAGCACGGATACAGGCCGGTTCACGCCCGAATTCCACCCGGCTCCTCAGGGAAACAGCTGGACCCCGAAACGCTTGGCTGCCAGCGCCGTGAGAACAAAGCAAAAGAAGGTGAGCAGCGCGCACCAGAGGAGCGACCACCAAAAGCCGACGCCTTTGTGCAAAAGCCGCGGCATGAGAAGGAACATCGGCATGGTCGGGATGACATACCAAAACGTGTAAAAAGCGTGGTTCGCCAGCTTCTCCGTCCCCTTCTTCTCGATATGCAGCCAGACGAGAACCATGATGGTGACGAATGGCAGCGAGGCGACGAGAGCGCCGAGCCGGTCGCTGCGCTTGGCCAGTTCGGAAACCAGCACGACGACGAACGCGGTCACCGCGTATTTGGTGATGAGCAAAACCATGCGCGCATGATGCGCGTCCGTGTCCTCTTGGCAACTACGACTTCTCACGCCAACCGCAAGGTGGGGAAAATTCTCATTGGCGGGCGGCTTCCAGCGACCACAATGGGGGAAATGCCGGACATCTCCTCCGTGAGCAAAGTCGCCTTCCTCGGCGACTATCCTCCCCGCCAGTGCGGCATCGCCACGTTCACCCGCGACCTGCGCGATGCGGTGGCCGAAGCCAACCCCGGGTGGAATTGCCCGGTTATCGCGGTATCGGACAGGCCCGGCGCCTACCATTATCCCGACGACGTCCGCTTCGAGATCCCCCAGCCCGACATGGCCTCCTACGTCCGCGCGGCCAATTTCCTCAACCTCGCCCATATCGACGCCCTTTGCGTGCAGCATGAGTTCGGCATCTTCGGCGGCTCGGCGGGCAGCCACTTACTCGGCCTGCTGCGCCGCACGCGCATGCCGGTGGTCACCACCCTACACACCGTGCTGGAAAAGCCTGACAACGACCAGCGGCGCGTGTTCACCGAATTGATCGAGATGTCGACGCGTGTGGTCGTCATGGCCGAGCGGGCGCGGCGTATCCTGCACGAGGTCTACCGCTACCCGGAAGAGAAGGTCGCGCTCATCCCGCACGGCATTCCCGACGTCCCCTTCACCGATCCTAGTTTTTACAAGGACCACTTCGGCGTCGCGGGACGCCCGGTTATGCTGACCTTCGGCCTCCTCTCGCCGAACAAGGGGATCGAGCACGTCATCCAGGCCTTGCCCGCCATCGTCGCCGCCCATCCCCAACTCATTTACATCGTGCTTGGCGCGACCCACCCGAACCTGCTGCGCGAAGGCGGGGAGAATTACCGCCTGCAACTCGAGCGCCTCGCCCGCAGCCTCGGCGTCGAGAAAAACGTACTCTTCGTCAACCGCTATGTCTCCAACGCCGAACTGAGCGAATACATCGGCGCGGCCGACGTTTACATCACACCCTATCTCAACGAGGCGCAGATCACCTCCGGGACGTTGTCCTATTGCTACGGCGCGGGGAAGGCCGTCGTCTCCACACCCTACTTGCACGCGGTCGAATTGCTCGGCGACGCCCGTGGGGTCATCGTTCCTTTCCGTGACGCCGGCGCGATCGCGCGCGAAGTTTCGGCGCTGTTCAGCGACGAGGCGCGCCTCAACTCCCTGCGCAAGCAGGCCTACCTCTCCGGCCGCAACATGGTCTGGAGCGAAGTCGCGCAGGAATACAAGCGCGTTTTCGCCGAGGCCCGCGATCAATTCGAGGCCAACCGCGGCGAACGGGCCGTACACGCCGCGGCGATCGGCGAGCACTCGCACCTCCCGCCTTGGCGCTTCGACCACCTCATCCGCATGACCGACGGCGCGGGCATGCTCCAGCACGCGCGCTTCACCATTCCGTGGTTTGAGCATGGTTACTGCACGGACGACAACGCGCGGGCGCTCCTCCTTTCCGTCCTGCTCGAGGAACTGGACGAAGCCCCGCCCGAGGTACGCGCCCTGCGCTCATCCTATGCGGCATTCTTGCAGCACGCCTTCGTCGACTCGACCGGACGGTTTCGCAATTTTATGAGTTTCGACCGCCGCTGGTTGGAGGAAGCGGGGTCGGAGGACAGTCACGGCCGCGCTCTCTGGGCCCTCGGCGCGGTGGTCGGTCGCACGCGCAGCGAAAACCTCCGGGCCTGGGCCGCACCGCTTTTCGAGTCTGCACTGCCCGCCGTCTCGACCTTCACCTCCCCCCGCGCCTGGGCTTTCACCATTCTCGGATTGCACGAATACCTCCGCAGCTTCGAGGGCGACCTCATGGCGGCACGGAGCCGCGAGGATCTCTCGGGGCGCCTCTTCGGGTTGTGGGGCTCGGTCTCCGCGCCAGACTGGCTCTGGTTTGAGGATATCGTCGGCTACGACAACGCGCGACTGAGCCATGCTCTCATCCTCACCGGACGCTGGACCGGACACGAAGGCATGCGCGAGTCGGGCCTGCGCTCGCTGCGATGGCTGATGGAAAACCAGTGCGGTGAACGCGGGTGTTTCCGTCCGGTCGGCTCGAACGGTTTCTGGCAACGCGGCGGACGCCCTGCGGAATACGACCAGCAACCAATCGAGGCCGCCGCCACGGTCAGCGCATGCATCGAGGCGCTGAATGCCACGGGCGATGAATACTGGCGCGGCGAGGCGCAGCGCGCCTTCGACTGGTTCCTCGGCTCGAACGATCTCAACGAAGTGCTTTACGATTTCTCCACCGGCGGCTGCCGCGATGGCCTGCACGCCAGCCGGCTCAACCAGAACGAGGGTGCGGAATCGACGCTTTCCTTCATGATGGCCCTCGCCGAGATGAAGGCCCTCGACAACGCCACCGCCGCTTTCGAGCGCGCCGAAGCCACCCCATGAACATCCGCCGCCAGGAACTCGAACTGCGTCCCGACCCGAGACGAGTCCTCCTCAGACCCTTCATGGCGTCGGTCGTGGTCAAACCCACCGGCCATGCGGAACCCAGCCGCCGCCTTCTCGATATCCTCGCGCGGGTCCTCATGCTCGACGATGCAAAGGTCGAGGCCACCTTGGAAAACGTCCTCCACGAATTCCACGACCGCCACGAGGATATCCGGGCCATTTTTCTCGACCGCTTCGACAAAATGTCGTCGCTCCTGCCAGTCGACGGCAAGGTGAGTAAATCGCGCCAACTCCTTATCGGCTCCTACTTCACCAACGAGTATTCGCTCGAATCGAGCGCTCTCTTCAATCCGAGCATCGTCGCCGCGCCCGACCAATCCGGCCTCGCCCCGGACGAACTGCGCTTCATCCTCAGCCTGCGCGCGACGGGCGAAGGACATATCTCGTCCATCACCTTCCGCTCCGGTGTGGCCAAGACGGACGGCACCGTGCGACTCGACACGGGTTCCCGCTTCGTGCACTCGCCGCGGCCCGAACCGGCCGCGCAATACGATCTCGCGATTTTCCGCCGCAAGCTGCACGAGATGGGTATCACGCACGAGGCGGCCAAGCAGGCCACCTCGGCTTTGCCCGACAGCTTCACCATGCAGAAACTGGTGGCCCGCGTAGCCCGGTTGCGCCGCGAAGATGTGACGGCCGACGTGTTGCGCGCCGGCGAACAGGCCCTGCACCTCGCCGAGGCCAATTACACCGTGCGTTTTAAGGAGGGCCTGCTCATGTCGGAGAAAGTCCTCTTCCCCTTCTCCCCGCTCGAAAGCAACGGCATCGAGGACGCGCGTTTTGTCCGCTTCATCGAGGACAACGGCAACGCGGTCTACTACGCGACCTACACGGCCTACAACGGCAGCACCATTTTCCCGCAGATCGTCGAGACCCGCGATTTTGCCACATTCCGCGTCAGCACGCTCAACGGCCCGGCCGTGACCAACAAAGGTTTCGCGCTGTTTCCCCGGCGCATCAACGGGCGCTACGCGATGCTCGGCCGCCAGGATGGCGAAAACATCCACCTCATGTTCTCCGACAATCCGTATTTTTGGTACGAGTCGCGCGTCATTATCCAGCCCTCGCAGCCCTGGGAATTCACGCAACTGGGCAACTGCGGTTCGCCCATCCCAACGGAGGCCGGTTGGCTTGTGCTCACTCATGGCGTCGGCCCCATGCGGAAATACTGCATCGGCGCAGTGTTGTTGGACCGTGACGATCCCTCGATTGTTATCGGGCGCTTGAAGGAACCCCTGCTCGGCCCCGCTTCCGACGAACGTGATGGCTACGTGCCCAATGTCGTCTACTCCTGCGGCGCGCTCGTACACAATGGCTCGCTCATTTTGCCCTATGCGGTTTCCGACACCGCGACGCGCTTTGCCTCTGTTGCGCTGGGTGAATTGCTCGACGCATTGCGGGCCGGTTGAGCGGCGCTTGGTTTGACATTAGACGCGGGCCATGCGTCTTTGCCGCGTCCCATACCGCCCTATGAGAAAAACCCATGCCAGCCTAATTTTGACCACCGTGTTACTCGGCGGTCTGCCCTCCACCTCGCCCGCCGCTTTTGTCGCGGGTAAAGCCCAGCGGGCCTTCGACCATGCCAGCGCCCCCACCCCGAGCGTTGCGCCACCGGCATTGGCAACGCAGTCCAAAGAACCCCAGGTCTTTCCTTGGAAGCGCCGCATCGTCACCACCGTTTTCTGGATCGGCGAGCAGCCGACCGCGAACAACCCCGTCCCCAACGACAAAAGTTCCTGGGACGCGCGATGGGCGCAAAACTACGGAGGTTATGACAACCCGGATCCGTCCGGGCGCCGGGGATACATT
>Ga0209598_10001901_pt1 | contig 16740 bp, 14 predicted proteins | sample M_140807_EF_Meta_FD_187317 | JGI IMG/M metagenome (GOLD analysis project Ga0209598, IMG submission 187317) | Freshwater microbial communities from Lake Montjoie, Canada to study carbon cycling - M_140807_EF_MetaG (SPAdes) (version 2) | ecosystem: Environmental > Aquatic > Freshwater > Lake... | reverse complement strand
ATTCTCACACCATTCATTTCCAAACGCACAGTCTGCGTCGGTGGTGCAGACACGAGCCTCGCGTACACAAACACCGCCCTCGCAGTCGCCCGAGCAGAGCCAATTTCCGTCCCCATCGCACTCACAGTTCGATGGAACGCAGCCGCCGGCCCCGACATCGCACACCTGCTGGAACCCACAACCTCGGGACGTACAGCCGGCCGGGTTCGGTCCTTGGCACTGACTCATGGGGACAGCGCAGATGCCGCCCCCGCAATCCGGCGTGCAGTTCCATTCCCCGGCGTCGCAGGAGCAAGCGGATGGCGCACACCCGTGCCGCGGCTCAAAACTGCACTCTTCGCCCGGAGGACACTCCTCGCTGAGTTGGCAGCCCTGCGGGTTCGGGTTCGTGCAGGTGGGGGCCGAATCAGGAGGTGTAACGCGGCCGTCAGTCGAACGATCAGCGTCGGCGCTCTCCATCCCGCCGCTGGCGTCCTCTCCGCGCACGTCGCGGCTCCCGTCACCGGTTACCGGAGGGCCATCAACTTGGCGAGCAGCGTCAGGGTGGGCCGGGCCGTCTGGAGATACCGTGCCGCGACGGCCAGCGTCGTCGCCACACCCTATCAGGATGACGAAAAGGGCGAGTCGAGAGCGCATGAGGCTAGGCAGGTTCACAGCGTGAAGTATGGTCGGAAGTGCGATGTACGGCAACGCTTGCAGCAGCGGGCCCCGGAGCGCGAGCTCCCGATTGTCTTCGTGACCGCACGCGACCAGGAGCTCGACCGTATCCTCGGCTTCGAGCTCGGGGCGGCGGACTACGTCGTCAAGCCCTTCAGCCTGCAGGAGCTGGTGCTCCGGGTCGGGGCCCTGCTGCGACGCACCCAGGCGGCGACGGGCGAGAACATCATCGACCTGCCGCCGCTCCGGGTCGACCTCGCGTGTGAGCGGGTCACGGTCGAAGGACGCCCGGTGGAGCTGAGCCACATCGAGTTTCAGATCCTGCGCACGCTTGCGTCGCCCCCGGGCAGAGTCCGCACGCGCGAGGAGATCCTGCGGGCCGTGTGGGGCGACGCGTCTTCGGTCTTCGACCGCACGGTCGACGCCCACCTCGCCCGCCTGCGGCGCCGCCTCGGGAGCGCGTCCGAGCGTGTGCGCACGCTGCGGGGCGCGGGGTACAAGCTGGCCTGAGGAGCCAACTCCGGTGACCGCGACTCGAAGGGCTATGAACGGTCGTACGATCGCTCCGAGGTCCGATCCAGACCGCGCGTGCTTGCGATAGCTACGCTCATCGACCGCAGCGGCGACGACCGCCGACGAGCGGAGTAGACGCGGAGGGCGCTCGGACCGTCCATGATACGTGAGACTGTGTACGCTTTTTCGTACGATGCGCTTGAATCCGCGGCGGATACGGCGGATAATCTGTCACCAGACCGCGTTTACCGCACCCAGGAGACTACGATGACGACGATGAGCTTTCAGCGTTCGACGCTGTGGCGCTGGGGGGGGGGGTCGTAGTCGCCACCCTCTTCACCGGTGTCGCGGTTGAAGACTTGACCACGGGCGGGGCGTCGGCTGCGACGAAACACGGACGGGTGCTTCACCAAGCCGTCCCGCAGGCGCTCTCGACCGCGCCATCGGACTGCGCGAACGGCGAGGCCATCGCGACGCTGGAGATTCGCGAGGTACGTGCGGACGACGCGACGGTCTACGTCGACCTGGACCACAGCGCGCCCAACGACGTCGACCTAGGTAGCGAGGCCCAGCGGCCGCGGGTTTACCTGGAAGTCGCCGGCTGTCGAGTGGGCGTTTACGAGGCTGAAGAAGAGGTCGCCGCGCGCGCACGAGATGCGGCGACCGTCTCGGTGCCGCTCCGAGTTCTCCCAGACGGCGACGTGACGCTGACTTTCCTTGCGCTCAACGCCGTCGCGACAACCCATCTCCGTAAGGTCGGGCGAGACGTCGTGTCCATCTCGGCGATGGAGCAGCGCCATGTTCTTTTCGTTCCAGACCCCAATAGCCCCGACGGGCGCCTCATTCCGATGGTCCAGGCTCGGCGCTGCGCGGTCGCGGATGTCGCGGAGGAGATTCAATGAACCCCTTTCGCTTGCTGATCGTGTTGCTTGCCTTGTGCGGGGCTTCGACCGCGTGGGCCGACGTTACGTGCCTCGTCGCCGGCAACATCACCCTTGACTCCAGCGATTCCTACTATTGCGACACGAGCAACGGAACGAACTGTTCTGGGTGGCGCGAGGTCGACCTCGACGCCCAGACCCAGCCATTGAAGTACGTCGGCGTGGAGATCTGGAATACAGGATACTCATTCCGATACGTGCGTAAGTTCACCAATGAGCTCGGCGCGTTCGCCGCGCTCATCACTATGCCGGGCAACGCCCCCTGCGCAGGTCGACAGGTCAGACTCGCTGTGGACCTGCGTCGAGTCCACGAAGCCGACCTCAACGCCGCGACGCCGCGTTTCCGCTTCAAGATCACCTACAACACCCCCGTGTTTGAAACGGTAAGCAGGGTGTACTTCAGTGATATCGTCACGCTCGATGGCCCAACGAGCGTCGAGAATTGGCACTTCGACCGTGTCCAGAATGCGCCCGAAACCGAAATGAGTGCCGCGGTCAATCTCTACCACATGACGAACTCGGCGTTGACCGAGGCCGTGAAATGGGGGGCAGTGATCGACCAGGCGTTTTCGTCGACGAATGAGGCGGCCGGGGGATCTTTCGAGTGTTGCACTCGAGTTCGGGGACGCTGGTCGAGTACTGCGGCACACCCGGGGACCAGGCTGGTGGTTGTTTCCGGGCCCCGACCTGGTATGTCGCAGCCATCAACGTCGCCGGCAACGGCATGTTGATGCGCCACGAGGTTGGTCATGCCATTCACTCGGCCATTCATGGTAAGGTCTCGTGGTCTTCGTGTTCAGGTAGCCCAAACTATGGTGGGAGTGGTTCTCGAGACCACCGAGGCTGCGAATGGGGCTCGTACATCACGCGAGAGATGTTCGTCAATGTGCTCGCGTATCGCACGATCGTCGATGAAGACCAGACCACCGACGTGTGGCGGTGCGGCTCGACGACCCTCGCGCGAGTGTACGCGTCACCGCCCCGGCTCCAGGACCTGTGTGTCGGATGCCGGACCGTGGGCAGCGCCGACGCCGACCGAATCTCGAACTGCCTCGGCGATGGTGACCTGTTCGTTGGCATCGGGGACCTGTACGCGACCTCTCCCTCGCACTGCACTCTCCTCGAGCGTATTCGAGGTTGCGGCGCGTGTATCGATACGACACCCGCAGACGGAATCTGCGATGACTATCAGAGCGCGGCGAGCCTCGCTTGGCGGAATCCAGTCAACTTCGAACGATTCATGTGGGACCTCCTCGACTCGAGCAACGAGTCCTTTCTGGGCGTGGCCGACAATTCGAATCTCGCCATAAGCGACCTCGTAGCGACGATGTCGACGACGATGGGTTTCGGCGGCAACGTGCCTGCCGGGCAAGACGGCACTTATCGTGAACCGTCGCCTGTGCTCGGCGGCGACTGCGTACCAGAGTATGGGAACGATCCTCCGACGGGGAGCGGAGTTGGCACTCGAGATGGCTACAACGTCAGGGACTTCGAGGAGGCGGTGACGGGTTCACAGGTGGGATTGATGACCATCAACTGTGTCAGCGGAGCGGTGGATTGATGTATGCCTCGATCAGTTCCGTCGCGGCCTTCGTGCTGTTTTCGGTCTCCGCCTGCGGACCCAGGGATCGAGACTCCAGCGTGGTCTCGACTGCAGACGTTGGTTCGGACTCGCCGGACGCCACACGTGATTCGACGAAAACTCCGGGACCCGACGTAACTCTGGTTGATGGCGCAGTCCCGCCGACAATCGCAGATGCTTCGACAGACCTGGGCGCCGGTTCAGCCGACGGCGTTGTGCCGGTGCATCGCGATTCCGGGCCCGGCGTAAGCCCTCCCCTGAGCTACTGTCCTGACTATGCGCTCCCGGAAGACACGGACCCCGAACTCACGTCCTACTTCGGCGATGGCGGAACAGACCCATTTGTATGTGACGTGGGATACCCCGGGGCAGATGACTGCTTCAAGTGCATGATTGAGAGGTGCTGTTTGCAGGCCGCGACGGCTGGATGGGTCGCGGCGAAACGATTGCAAGCCACAGATGGAGACGCCACCTTCTCGGACTGGGATTCGTACTCGCTGGCTCGCGACAGGGAACGGGAATCGTGGCGTGATGTCACTCGACTGGCCTACAATGGCTACCTCGGATGTGCGAGGTCGTGCTTGGACGAGGAGCCGCCGGAGACCGAGAACCTTGCCCACGGTCGCGCGGGTGCGTGTATCGACGCGTGCACAGAGGTCTTCATTCCGGATTGCGAGGATGAGCCGGTTCAGGTCCGGACCAACGAAGCATTCAATACGCTGATTTCTCGCTTCTACGGATGCATCCTCAGTGGCCCGGAGGCAAATGCGACCCTCGGCAGTCCACCGGGCTATCCATATCCCACCTACGCGCAAGACCACTCTCGACCTCGAGACATGCCCTACGAGGCGCGCTACGCCGAGACCTCGTGCGCTCGAGTCTGCTTCGGGGTCGAGCCGTAGAGGTCGTCGTGGCGGAGCGCAGAGTGCATCAAGGGCTTGGCCCTCCGCGTGATCCGGTCGGCCCTCGCACGGGCGCTTGAACTTTGGAAACGCGAGGGTGCGCGCGGGTCCCTGCGACCGCACGACCCAGGCTCGTTCAGGGCCGGCCCCCAGGGCCAACCGAGTTCGTTCTCCCGCGCCCCGACGCCCTTTCCACGCAACCCGAGGGGCGCCGCCTGTATCTGGTCAAACATTGAACGTAGACCAGACGATCCATAGACAGGCGATACGATGAACACGACCTTCACCGGAGGCCGACCACGCGCGGTGGTCATCGGCAGCGGCTTCGGCGGCCTCGCGGCGGCGGTGCGCCTGGGTGCGCGAGGCTATGACGTGACCGTGCTGGAGCGCCATGACCAGCCCGGCGGGCGCGGTCGCGTGCTCCGGGACCAGGGGCACGTTTTCGACATGGGGCCGACGGTGGTGACGGCGCCGTTCCTCTTCGAGGAGCTGTGGGCCCTCGCAGGCCGGAGCATGGCGGACGACATCGATATGCGGCCCGTGACGCCGTTCTATCGGGTCCGCTTCGACGACGGCGGCGTCTTCGACTACACGGGCGACGCTGAGGCCATGCGCCGGGAGGTCGCCCGCTTCGCGCCCAGCGACGTCGCTGGGTACGAGGCCTTCGTGCGCAAGAGCGAGGCCATCTTCCGCGTGGGCTTCGAGCAACTCGCGGACGTGCCGTTCACCAAGCTGTGGGACATGCTCCGCATCGTGCCCGACATGATGAAGCTCGAGAGCTACCGAACGGTGCACGGCCTCGTGGCCAAGTACATCAAGGACGACCGCCTGAGGCAGGTCTTCAGCTTCCACCCCCTGCTCGTGGGCGGTAACCCGTTCTCGACCACGTCGATCTACACGCTCATCGCGTTCCTCGAGCGTAAGTGGGGCGTGCACTTCCCGATGGGCGGCACGGGCGCGCTGGTGAACGGCCTCGTGGGGCTCATCAAGCACCTGGGCGGCGAGGTGCGCTTGGGCGCGGACGTGGAGCGCATCGAGGTCACGGAGGGCCGTGCGACGGGCGTGCGTCTCCGAGGCGGCGAGCACATCCCCGCGGACGTGGTGGTGAGCAACTGCGACGCCGCGTGGACCTACAAGCACCTAGTGGCGCCCGAGCACCGCCGCACCTGGACGGACGCGCGCCTCGAGCGGTCGCGGTACTCGATGAGCCTCTTCGTCTGGTACTTCGGCACGAACCGCGTCTACGACGACGTCGCGCACCACAGCATCCTGCTGGGGCCGCGCTACAAGGCGCTCCTGAACGACATCTTCGAGAAGAAGATCCTCGCCGAGGACTTCAGCCTGTACCTGCACAGGCCGACCGCGACGGACCCGTCGATGGCACCCCCGGGGCATGATTCGTTCTACGTGCTCTCGCCGGTGCCCCACCTCGACAGCGGCACGGATTGGTCGACCGAAGCCGAGCGCTACCGCAAGGCCATCGAGCAGTCGCTGGAGCGCACGGTGATGCCGGGCCTCTCGCGTCACCTGACGTGCTCGCACGTGCTCACGCCGCAGCAGTTCCAAGACGACCTGCTCTCGTTCAAGGGCGCGGCCTTCAGCTTCGAGCCCGTGCTCCGCCAGAGCGCCTACTTCCGACCGCACAACGTCAGCGAGGACGTCCGCGGTCTGTACATCGTGGGCGCGGGGACTCACCCCGGCGCGGGCATGCCCGGCGTGCTCTGCTCCGCGAAGGTCCTCGACCGCGTCGTGCCCGCGCCCGACGCCCTCGCGGCCACACTGGCATGACCCCCCGCGGCGCCCTCGAGGACGCTGACCTCGCGGCGTGCGCTCGCCTGCTCGCGGCCGGCTCCAAGAGCTTTCACGCCGCGGGCCGACTCCTGCCCGCGCGCCTCAAGGCAGACGTGACCGTGCTCTACGCCTTCTGCCGCGTGGCGGATGACCTCGTCGACGACGCCCCCGTAACGGCAGAGGGCGTCGCACAGGTCCGGGCGCTGCTCGACCGCGCGTATCGAGGCGCGCCGGCGGACGACGCCGTGGAGCGAGCCTTCGCGCGGCTCGTCGCGCGGACTCGCCTGCCGCGCGCCCTGCCCGAGGCCCTGCTCGAGGGCTTCGAGTGGGACGCCGCGCGGCGGCGCTACGCCGACCTGGCCGGCGTGCGTGCCTACAGCGCGCGCGTCGCCGCGAGCGTCGGCGTGATGATGACGTGGCTGATGGGCGCGCGAGACGCCGAGACGCTGGCGCGCGCCTGTGACCTGGGCGTGGCGATGCAGCTGACGAACATCGCCCGAGACGTGGGCGCGGACGCGACGCTCGGGCGCGTCTACCTGCCCCTGGACGCGCTCGCTGCGCGCGGCTTGGACGCCGACGCGCTCTTGGCCGCCCCGCGGCACTCGCCCGCGCTCGGGGAGGTCGTCGAGCTGCTGCTCCGGGAGGCTGACCGACTCTACGTGCGCGCCGAGGCGGGCATCCCGCGCCTGCCTGCGGACTGCCGCGCCGCGATCTGGGCGGCGCGGCTGGTATACGCCGACATCGGGACTGTCCTGCGGCGCCGAGGGCACGACGCCGTCTCACAGCGCGCCTCGACCTCGTGGGCCCGAAAGCTGTGGCGGCTCGCCCAAGCGCGCTGGCGTGCGCGGCGGGCCACGCCGACCGCGCCTCACGCGGCCCTGCCGGAGACCGAGTTCCTGCTGCTCGGCGCCGAGCCCGCGTGAGCGCGCTGGACCGAGCGCGCGACCTCGTCCGTGAGCGCGGCGGCGCGGAGCTCGCTGAGCGTCTCGAGCACCTCGACGCGCGCGCCTCGGCCCCTGCCGTCACGCTCGGGCCGATTCGAGCGCCCGACCGCGGCGCGACGCCTGACTTCGATGTCGTCGTCGCGGGGGGCGGGCTGGCGACGCTCATCGTGCCCTCCCTGTGCCGCGCCGGCCTGCGCGTGGCTGTGCTCGACCGCGGCGAGATCGGCGTGTCGCACCGCGAGTGGAACGCCGCCGCTCACGAGCTCGAGCCGCTCGTCCGCGCTGGGATCGTCTCGTCGACCGAGCTCGACGCGCTCGTGCTCAACCGCTACCGCGACGGCTTTTGCCGCTGGGCCGGCGGGGGCACCTACCCGGTGCAGGGCGTGCTCGACCACGCCATCGACGCGGGCGGCCTGCTCGCCGCGACGCGTCGGGCGAGCGAAGCCCTCGGCGCCACGCTGCGCCCCCGACACGAGGTGCTCGGACTCCGGGCGGGCGCGTCGGGCGTGACGGTCGTCGGGCGCGCGGCAGATGGGCCGTTCGCGCTCAGCGCGCGGGTCGTGATCGACGCGCGGGGCGCCGCCTCGAGTGCGGGCCGAGCCGACCTGCTCTGCCCCACGGTGGGGGGCGTGCTCGAGGGGCTCGCCGAGGGCGACGCCCCGGACGAGATCGACCCCACCGTCGGTGAGATCCTCGCGACGACCGAGGGCCTGCGAGACGCCCGCCAGCACATCTGGGAGGCCTTCCCCGGGCGTCCGCGGCAGACCACGGTCTACCTGTTCTACTACGCGCCCGCCGCGCAGGTGGGGCCGGGCGTGCTGACGGCGCTGTACGCGCGCTTCTTCGAGACGCTGCCGCGCTACAAGCGAGGCGAGGCCCGGCTCGTCAAGCCGACGTTTGGTCACATCCCCGGATGGTCACGCCTGAAGCCCCAAGCCCGCTCAATCAGCCCGCGCATCGTGCCTTTTGGAGACTCGGCGGCGCGGCACTCCCCGCTGACCTTCTGCGGGTTCGGCAAGATGCTGCGCACCTTCGAGCCCGCGGCGGCGCGGGTGGTCGACGCCCTGAACCGGGGCGAAGGTCCGGGCGACATTACGCCCGAGGAGCCGATTCACGCGCTCACGGGCGCGCTCGCGTGGATGGTGGCGCGCCCCCCGGTGCGCCCCGACCAAGCGGACGCGCTCAACCGCCTGCTCGACGCCGCCTTCGCCACGCTGCACAGCATGGGTCCCGAGCCTTATGCCGCGCTGCTGCGGGACGAGATGGGCGCGGCGGACTTCACGCGGTTCCTGCACACGACATCCCGCCTGCGACCCGAGGTCTACGCCGAGGTCCACCGTGTGCTGGGTGTGCGCGGCGCGGGGCGCTGGGCCGCCTCGCTCGCAGGACGTTTGCTGGCACAGCTGGCGGCGTAAGGGCGTGGGCAGCGCGATGCGTCGCGTCCAGCGCGCATCTCAGGCGAAGACGTCGTCGAGTGTCTTAGCCATGAGGATGCGCTCGAGCCAGCGCTCCAGCTCAGCCTTGGACGCCGCTTCGATGCTCGAGGCACGGCCGGGTGGAACGTCACGGAAGCGAAGTCGAACCTGCTTTGTGAGAATCGAGGCGAGCGCGGCGCGTTCGCCTTCTTCGCGGCCTTCTTCGCGGCCTTCTTCGCGGCCTTCTTCGCGGCCTTCTTCGCGGCCTTCTTCGCGGCCTTTGATGAAGCCTTTCTCCATGCCTTCGAGCATCCACTCTTGTGCGGCGGTCATGAACGTCTCCTTGGTCGGCTCGGGCAGCACGTCGGCTGCGCTGGCGAGGTGGAGTTTCGGAATGGCGCTCACCTGCGCAAGGTAGCACAGCGCGGCGACCAGCGTCGACCAGCCGGCGGGCTCGTCGTGGAGCGGGCGCAGGCGAGACGCCCAGTCGTCGAGCAGGGCGTCGGCGTCTTCGCGGGTCGCGCCTTGCAGAATCTCGAGCAAGGTCTCGCTGACTGTGTCGGCATCGTGGGCGCGTGCGCGGAGGACAGCGCGGGTGAGCTCAGGCGAAGCCAGGTCAGCGAGCACAACCTCCATCGACGGCAGCAGCGCGCGGAGCGACGGATCGAGGGGCACGTCCGGCAGGTCGAGCAGGGCGTGCAGGCTCGTCGGTGAGCGCCATGGAGTCTCGCCGTTGTAAATCACCACAGGAATCACGGGCGGCAAGTGGGTCGCGCTGGGATGGGCCCGCAGCCAGCGCTCCCAAATCCGCACCGTGTAGCCGAGCTGACGCACGACGATGAAGCGCTCGTCCTGTCGCTGGTGCTCGATTGCCAGGATGAAGATTGCGGGCGCACGATCTGAATCGCCCTCGGCGGCGAGGCGCGGCACCTCGACGACCAGGTCTGACCCGGTGCTCCGCAGCTCCTCGTCCACGTGCGTCGGGTCCAGCACACGAATCTTCTCAGGATTCAGATCAAGCACCGCCTGCAGGTTCTTCGGCAAGACGAGCTTCAGCAGCCCAACGACATGCTTCGGACTCCCAAACGCCTGCCGAAAAAAGGCGTCGTGCGGGTTCGGTCGGGTCACCATCAGGACTCCGGCGCGTCGAAACTCGCGCTCTGGTCCCTCATCGGTCGGACGCGCCGCGTGTCGCACAAATCGTGTCGATTTCTCGGCGAGGCACGATGGGCGCGAAACAGGCCACCTCTGCGCGACCTCGCTCTGCCCGACCGTTGGCTCGGAGTTGCGCGTCGATGCCCGCCCCTTGCCGCCGCCGCCGCCGACAGGCACGGTGGCGCGCGTGAACCCCGTCCTTGGCGCCTTGCGCGCGCTCGCCAGCCTCGTCACCCCGCCCCGAGATGTGGACCCGCCTACCTTCGCGGGCCTACCCTATCGCGCGCCGCACGTCGGCCCGGGCCGCGCGCCCCTCGGGGATGTCTACTTGCCCGAGACCGATGGCCCCGCGCCGTCGGTGGTGTGGGTGCACGGCGGCGGCTTCACCGTGGGCTCACGCACGATGAAGCCTATGCGCCTGCTCGCGACTGCGTGTCGCCGGGCGGGCTGGGCCTCTCTGACGTTCGACTATCGCCTCGTCCCGCGCGGGGGCGGGGCGCGCGCGGCGGTCGAGGACACGGTCGCCGCGTGGGCGTGGTGGCAGGCGCAGACCGAGCGCTTCAACCTAGATCCGGATCGCACGGTGCTCGCGGGGCTCAGCGCGGGGGGCTGCGCGGCGCTCCTCGCGGCCCCCGCGCTCGACCCCGCGCCGACCGGGATGGTGAGCGTCTTCGCGCTCTACGACTTCGACAGCCTGACGGGCGCGACCGCTTCTCTCTTCGCGCGCGCGGCGGCGGGCGCGAGCCCAGACGCGCGGCGCGCCGCATCGCCGCTCCACACAGCCCTGTGTGCGGCGCCGACCCTCGTGCTCCACGGCGAGGCCGACACGCTCACGCCGGTCGACGCCGCGACCCGCTATGTGGCCCGCAGGGCCGCCGCGGGGCTCGACACCACCACGCACCTGTATCCGGGCGCGCCTCACGCGTTCTTCAACACGCCGGACCGAGCGCCGGCGCCCGAGGCGACGCGGGACCTGCTCGCCTGGCTGGCGGCGCGCGGGGCCTGAAGCGTGCCGGTTCGGGCGCCCTTGGCGCGTTGTGACACAGCGCGGCGCGCGCTGGACCTCGGACGGGCGGCTTATCGGCTGCGAGCATGGCTTGGCCCGGTCCATGCAGCGCGAGGGAGGGAGAGAAGCTTCGACGGCGTAGACCGTCTCGGTGACGCGTGCTCTCTGCCTTCGCCTTCGCCTTCGCCCTGCTCGCGGCCCCCGGTCCGGTGCCTGACACCGCGCCGCTCGCCGGCGTGGTCACGCACGCGGCGCTGCGGCGCGTCGAGCCGGCGTTTGCGCGGCGTCTGGACACCTTGCTCGGGCCGCGCCACTGGGTGAACCGCCATTCACCGTGCGGCGCCGATCCGGGCATCGACTGCACGCACTGGCCCGAGGTCGGGATGATGCTCTGGGCGCGCGACTACGCGCCCCTGTGGGTGCGTGGGCCGCAGGGCGCGCGCAAGGCCGTCGGCGCGCTCTCCCAGAGCCCCAACCGCCCTTTCGACCTCGACCGCGCGCTCGTCGAGGCCCGGCATCCGTGGCACGCGCCCTTGTCCGCGCTGCGGACCCGACCGGGGGGACCGGCGCTCACGTGGATGCCGCTGATGCACGAGGGCGGCAACAGCGTCACAGACGGCGAGCGCATCTACACGACGGAGCGCCTCATCCGCGACAACGCCGTGCCCCCGATGGACCCGGACCTGGCGCTTCGAGGCTTTCAGCCGCGCACGCGCGAAGAGGTCCTCGCGCTCTTCGCGGCGACGCTGGAGCGACCCGTGAGCGACGTCGTTGTGCTCCCTGAGCTCCCCGGGGACGAGACCGGACACGTCGACATGTTCTTGATGGCGCTCGAGGACGGCACGCTCGTGTTGCCCGAGATCACGCCCGACGCCATCGCCGCCGCGGGCGCCAGTGACGAGCGCAGGCTCTCGATTCAGGCCAGCGCGATGCTCGACATCGTCGCGATGCGCCTCGGGCGCGCGGGCCGTCGGGTGGAGCGCCTGCCGATGCTCGGAGCTCGCCTCTGGGTGCCGAAGCCTGGGCGGGCGGCTGAGCCCGTGTACGCCACGCCGACGAACGCCCTGCTCCTCAACGTGGCGGGTGAGCGGCGCGTGCTCTTGCCCAAGGTGCGCCTCAAGGGTCAGCCGCGGGCCCAGCGACACCTGGCCGAGCGCTTTGAGGCCCTGTGGCTCGCCGCGTTCCGGCGACGCGGCTACACGGCGGAGCTCGTGGATGTCTCTCGCCTGGCGGTGCGTCACGGCCTGATGCGGTGCGTCACGGCCCCCCTGCCCGTCGAGTTCGCGCCGCCCGACCGCGCCCCCTAGCGCGGGCTCGCAGGCCGCCGCACAATGCCGGCCATGTCAGCCCAAGCCAACGCGACCCCCCTGAGCGGCGCCCGCACTGCCATCGTCGTGCTCACGGCGATGAACTTGCTCAACTACGTCGACCGCTATGTCCCGAGCGCCGTCAAGGAGCTCGTCAAGGCGGACCTGCAGCTCACGGACGCGCAGACCTCGCTCCCGCTCACGTCCTTCGTGTGGGTCTACATGGTCGCGAGCCCGCTCTTCGGCGCGCTCGCGGACAAGGTCTCGCGGCCGCGCCTGATTGCGGGGGGCGTGCTCCTGTGGTCGCTGGCGACCGCGGGCGCGGCCTTTGCGACAGACTTCTGGTCGTTCCTGTTCGCGCGCGCCCTCGTGGGCGTGGGCGAGGCGGCCTACGCCACGCTCGCGCCGCCGCTCCTCTCGGACTACTACCCGCCCGCGCGGCGCAACGCCGTGCTGACGACCTTCTACATCGCGATCCCCGTCGGCTCGGCCATCGGCTTCGGCCTCGGCGGCTGGGTTGGCGGCGCCTATGGGTGGCAAGCGGCGTTCTTGGTCTCCGGCTTGCCCGGCGTGCTGGCGGCGCTCGCGGCGCTGCGCGTCAAGGACCCTCCCCGAGGCGGATGGGACGCCGCGCCCGCCGCCGCCGCTCAGCCGAGCTGGAAGGACGCGCTCCAAGCGCTCGCGTCGAACCGCCTCTACGTGCTGGCTGTGGCCGGCTACACCGCCGTCACCTTCGCGTCGGGCGCGCTGGCGGACTGGTTCCCGACTCACCTGGAGCGCTCGCTGGGCATGGACACCGGCCAGGCCGGCCTGATCGTCGGGGGCACCGCCGTCGTCGGCGGCCTCGGCGGCACGATCGTGGGCGGCTGGCTAGGCGACAAGCTCGTGGGGCGCACCCGCCAGCCCTATCTGGCGCTCTCGACCGTCTCGATGGCGGTCGCGCTCGTGTTCACGCTCGGCGCGCTCACGCTCCGAGACTCGACGCTCGTCATTGGCAGCATGCTGCTCGCTCAGTTCTTCCTTTGGTTCTACAACGGCCCGGTCAACGCCATCATCGCGAACTCGACGGACGCCGCGATGCGCGCGCGCGCCTTCGCGCTGTCGATCCTGGCGATTCACCTGCTCGGCGACTCCATCTCGCCAACGCTTGTGGGCTGGACCTCGGACCTGCTCGGCGGCGGCGCCGGTGGCCTCTCGACGGCGCTGATGATGGTGCCGGCCTCGATGGTGCTCGGCGTGGCGCTGTGGGCGTGGGGCTGGCGGCGGATTCCCGACGCGGGTCCCGACGCAGGCAGCGCCGCATGAGCGAGGGCCTGTTCGCGGCGTCGATGCACGGCCTGATTCGGCTCTTCTATCCCAGCATGCCCGTGAGCCACCGGGAGCGCCTGCCCGCGCATGGCCCGGCGATCGTGGTCGCCAACCACCCCAACGGCCTGCTCGACCCGCTGGTGCTGCGCGTCGCGCTCGGCCTCCCGCTGCGCTTTCTGGGCAAGAGCACCTTCTGGGGGTCGCCCGTCACGCGGTTCGCGATGAACCAGCTCCGCGTTCTCCCCGCCTATCGGGCGCACGAGGCGGACGCCCGCAAGAACGAGGAGACGTTCGCGCAGTGCCGCGACCACCTGCGCGTGGGCGGCTGGCTCGCGCTCTTTCCCGAGGGCAAGAGCCACTCCGAGACCACGCTGCAGCCCCTCAAGACGGGCGCCGCGCGCATCGCCCTCTCCGCGGTCGCCGAGGGCGTGACAGACCTCAAGCTGGTGCCGGTCGGGCTGCTTTACGCGGACAAGGCCGTCTTTCGCACGTCCGCGGGCGTGGTCGTGGGCGAGCCGCTGCGGGCGCGCGACTGGGCCGAGGCGTATGCCGCCGATCCGCGCGCGGCCGCCCAGGCACTCACGGAGCGGCTCGCCGCCGCGCTGGGCGAGGTCGTGCTGCAGGCGAACGACGCGGAGCTGCTGCGCGGGCTCAACGCCGTGGCCGCATGGACGGCCGCGGACGGCGGGCGAGACGAGGCCGCGCGAGACCGGCGGGCGCTCGCGCTGGCCGCGGCCGCGCGTCGCCTCGCGGTCGAGGCGCCCGATCGCCTGGACGCCGCCGTGATGGAGACGCGCCGCTTCGTCGAGGTCATGGACACCCTGGGCGTCGACGACCCCTTCAGCGTCGAGGCGCCCAAGCGCGCCCGACTGGTCACGGGCGGGCTTAAGCTGCTCGCCCTCGCGCCCTTCGCGCTCGTTGGTGCCATGCTCGCGTGGGTGCCTTACCGCGCCGTGCGCCCGCTCGCCGCGCGCCTCGCCGCCGGCGAGAGCGACGTGGTCGGCACCTACAAGCTGGTGCTCGGGTTAGTCGCCCTGGGCCTCGTCTACCTGGGGTGGGCGCTGGTGGCGGGCTGGCTCTGGGGCCCGCTCGCCGCGCTCGCCGCGCTGGTGGTGGGTCCCCTCACCGGCCTCGCCGCCGTGCGCTTCGACGACCGCCTGACGACCCGCGCTCGCGCGCTCAAGGGCTGGTGGCGCAGCCGCGACGCCGACGCCGTCGCCGCCGTGCATGCGGCGCGCCGCGCGCTGTGTGCCGCCGTGGAGGCGGCAGTGGACGACAGCGATGATGTCGGTTAACTGTTGGCCATCGCTGCACGACATCGGTTATGTTAGCAAAACCAACCAAAGTCTGTGTTGAGATAACGCTCCAAGATGGAGCCATCGTTCCGACAGAATCGGGTCTTGCTGCGATGGCGGCTTACGAGGCTGCGAAGCAAGAGAAGCCTGTTGCAGAAATGGCAGAAGGCGAAGTTGGCTACGTCACGCATTGGACCATTCAGCGCAATGGAACCTACGAAGGAACACGTGTTCGCACTTCTCCACACGGAACAGTCAATGTTGAAGTTGTTCGTCGTGGAGACCTGATCAAGGTGACGCAGAGGGGCGCTGCCACCGTCGAAAGGGAAACTGCTGACGACCTGGAAGTGGCATCGATGAAGGAAGGCGAAACGGGCTTCACGACGGAGTGGTCCGTTCAGCGCGACGGCACTGTCGGCTCGAAGTCTTGGCTGCAACGGCGCTCACACGGCACCGCCGTCGTCGAAGTGCGAAAAGTAGGAGAGCGCGTCGAGGCAACGTATAGTGGTCTTCTCGCCGCTCTTGACTATCTGCGCAGATATCGCAGTTAAAGACAATCATCGAGTCGCCGAAAGTGTCGACTTGAGACATTGGTTCCGTCGAAATACATCGACCCACTCTAGCGGCGATTACCGACCGAACTCGCACCCGAAGCAACCTCTGGCAGGTCGCAGTTGAAGTACACGGCGTCGGGGACGGCGCGCGACAGCGTTTTCTTCCCGACGCGTCGAACACCGGCGAGCCAGCCGATGGGCGCGCGTCTCCGACTTCCGCTCAGCCGAGACTGCCAAATGGGGGCTGGTTCGTCACCCGAACTTACACGCAGGGCGACCAAACGCAAAAAGCGTTTTACGTTTGGTCAACTGCTCAACCCGTTCGATGGAGCCCTCGCGTTATTCTCCGGAGACCACCCGCTGCGTGTCGGCCCGATGGGGCGGCGCCATCGTCCCGCTCATCGGCGGACGTGTTCACATCACCGAGGTGCGCAATTGAACAGCGGCCCGGCGCAAGGCCTTCGCTGAGGCCTGCTTGCTGCTGGAGGCGTCCTCAATGATTCGGTCCTGCGTCCCATTCTTCAATTGCAGGAAGAGCGACACGAGGAGCGACGTCTCTTCAGCGGTTGTCCGAGGCGGAAAATACCAGTCGAATCTTGTTGGCCGTTCCGTCTCGACGGCTTCGACATATGCGTGCCATCGGTCGACCAAAGACACATCCTCGGCGAATTTCGGTCGCGGAGACTTTTGGAAGCTGACACGTTCGCGCTCCTCGCGAAGGCGGCGCTCAGCGTCGATCATGTCTGCGGGCTGCGGACAGCTCTCTGGTAGCGTTGCTGGGTCTATCGGCACCCAGGGCCTATCGAGGATATCGTCCCATTGGCACCCTGTCTGTTGCTGATACTCGATGACGAGTTGAAGGAAACAGAGCCCCGTCGCTGATTCCGCGCTGGGAATGTAGGAGAACATACGTTCCCTCATCCAGCTACCCACGCCCCAAATGCGCCAAATGCCGGCTCCGGAGAGCGCGCCCCTCGCTGTCGCCTCGGCGATCTTGCGAAGCGCATCTGCAGGGGCAACGCCAACGATTCGACGGTGTTCCGACATCACAATGGCACGGACAACTGCATTGACCCCGGCTGGGTCGTCATAGACATCAAACATGAGCGCTCCTGTGTTTTTCGACGGCAGTGGGCGTGCGGTCCACCAGGAACTGATGATTCCCGCTTGCCAGGCCATGCAACTTGGGATTCGTCGAATGGTCTCGGTCCTAGAACGGCGGACGTAGTTGGTAAGGCTGATGTCAAGCCTAGGCAATCTAATCATGACCATACTCGTGGCGTTGCTGTCAATCCGTCCCGAGGGACGGGGGGTACTGCAACCCCCCCCTTCTGGGGGCGTTGCAGCGCAAGGGGTTCAGGGGCCCGTTT
>Ga0209598_10001900_pt1 | contig 16745 bp, 10 predicted proteins | sample M_140807_EF_Meta_FD_187317 | JGI IMG/M metagenome (GOLD analysis project Ga0209598, IMG submission 187317) | Freshwater microbial communities from Lake Montjoie, Canada to study carbon cycling - M_140807_EF_MetaG (SPAdes) (version 2) | ecosystem: Environmental > Aquatic > Freshwater > Lake... | reverse complement strand
AAATTGTTCTTATCTGAGATTATACAGGAATGAGATCCTTTAATGTTTGTAATTTGTTTTATCAGCCCAGTTGCTAGTTCAACCTGATACAAATGTCTTTCAAGGGGACTTTTCTGAGTTGAAGTATAAAATAAATTTTTATTATCATTGCTGAAACCATTGATTTCTGTTACAACCCAATTTCCCTCTGTTATTTTTTTAATTAACCCTACACCCGTGTCATACATGTATAGATGATTAAATCCATCTCTTTCACTTTGCCATATGAAACGTGTATTAGAATTTTCTACAAACAACAAGCCGTTTTCTGGTTCAACATATTTTGGATTTTTTTCTTCAAACAAGGTTTTTACAAATTTTCCGGTTGCTGCTTCATACATATTCATTTTAAGGTGATTTTGATCCCGATTTAACAAACCTATAAAGATGTATTTTTCATCCGGACTCCAGGAAATACATGTAAGGTATTGATCTTCAGGACCATCAAGGATGAGCTGAGTGTTAAGTCCTTCCTTTACATTATAAATTAACAGGCTTACTTGATGGCTTTTTTGACCAGCCATTGGATACCTTATGCTTTTTAAAGATGCTGGCTTAGATGAAATATCTACTAAAGGATATTCAGAAACCATAGATTCATCCATTCTGTAATATGCAAGATAACTACCATTTGGTGACCAAAATGTACCTTTATTAATACCAAATTCATTTCTATGAACGGGTTGACCATGCAGAATTGACTTTTCATCATCTGATGAAAGTTGTCTTTCTCTACCATTAATTGATACATAAAGGTTATTTCCTTTGGTATAAGCAACATAAAAGGAGTCTGGAAAAACATCAATATTCCCAGCACTAGTTGCAAAACTGTTACGGACTATTGATCTTAGTGAGTCTAAATTATATTCAATTAATCTGGATTGGTGAATGTACCAAAATGTATTTTTCTTATTCCAGGTTATTTGTGGAAATTTTTTTAATAAGGCAATGGAGTCGCCAAAATCTTTGTTTAAGTCAGATAACCAAACCAGAGAATCTGTCTTATCATTCAAAACATTACCACTGAGGAGAAGATGATTTTCCTCTTGTTCATCAATATATGAGAATCTGTCGGTTTCAGGAATCCAGGTTAGCTGCTTTAGATTTTCAGGAGCAAGAGTGGTCTTACCTAATGTAACAATTTCATCCAGAGTAAAATCTTTTTTCTGAGCAATAGAGTCAACACTTGCCAGAATAATTGCTAGAGAAAGGGTAAGATGTTTCATTTTAAAAAAGAGATGTAAAAATACAACATAAGAAATAAGAGGGATTTAAAATAAGTGGATAATTTTGAACATGCTTTTGCCATTACCATCAGATCTGGGGGTTGGTTCCCGGATTCGTCACCCTGAATATGGTATCGGGGTGATTATTAATCTAATGCCCGACCAATATAGGGTCGTTTTTATTGAAGAAGGTTTGGTTGACTTACCCAGAAAATTTGGTGGATTTGAAGTTATTGAAACACTTAATCCTCCGGATAAATCAGTACAACTCAAGGATGTTGAAGATATTCTCCTTAAAATCTTAAGAAAATGGGGCGAACCTTCAGAAATAGTTTTAATGGGAAAAAAATGGACAGGAGGCAAATTCATTCTTCAACCTGGAACTACTGGCTTGGCTTCAAAGGAAATCCCAATAGATCAGTTTTTCCATAAAATAGTAATGCTTAGAGACAGGTTAAGAATAATTGAACAAAAAGTCAATGCTTCATCTGGCCTCAATGACGAAGAAAAAGTAGCAATCCAGCAATATATTACACGTTGTTATGGTTCTTTAACTTCCTTTAACCTGCTATTTCAGGATACTGCGGATTACTTTGTTGGGGATAAAAGCAAAGAGGATTAAGGTAAAACAATTATCTTTTTAAGGTAGTTTTCGCTTTTGAAAAGATAAATTCCGGATGGTAATTGGATCTCATTCCTTCCGGGATAAATTATGCCTTTGCTCTGTATTTTACCACTTATATCAGAAATGGTAAACGATTTGCTCGTTAAGTCCTTGTTTTCAATCCAAAGAGAACCTTTAACCGGATTCGATACAACAGAAATGGAGGTCTCAAATCCTATCTCTTCTTGAGAAGTTGTTGTAGAAACTGTTATTTGCTGCGAAAGGGTATCAGATAAACATCCGTCCGATACTATAAGGGTGACTGTATAAGTCCCTGAAGAGTCATAGCTGCTCATAGGGTTTTGAACTGAATCAACCATTGAATTTCCAAAATCCCAGTGCCATGTTGTATTGAAGGTGGATGAATCAGTAAAAAAGACATCTAACCCCGAAATGCTGTCCGAAAAGGCAGCATTAGGCTCAAATTCTCCTATATTCCAGGTTGACAGGCTATCTAGAACGGTATAGTCTGAAATATTTTGAAGCCATGCGGCGGTATCTGCATCTAAAGTAGACGGATACCAAGCGGAGTCTGTGGAAGCTTGAAAAAAGGTGGAATAAAATACACAAGCTGCCAGGTAGGAACCGTAAAGATTTGGGTGGCTGAAATCTGTAGCAAACAAATCCAGAGTAGAATCTGCTTGAATGGAATTTCTCCATGCTATTCCTACAGGTGCAACCCAGGCCTGATTGGAATCCCCCATTTCCATATAGCTGTCATACAACCTTTGTTGCATGCCCAGATATGTACACACTGGTGGATATGACAGACAATTAGTTTGATCTCCATATTTTCTGCCCCAAGTCATGTAAAATACTGTTTTAGTACAAGGATTATTGACCTTGATTAACGAATCAAGGGTTTTTGCAAAAGGAAATACTTCAACCGCTACCTGTGAAGGAGGAAAGGATGGTTTTTGACTTTGTTCCTGTAAAACCACAAAATCCCAGGACTGACTTGCAATCTTTGAAAGAGTGACTGCATTGGTACAATGTTGTTCGAGGGTATAGCCACCCGGTGCATTCGAGTCATAAATAATGCTGTCGCCCAGCGAGGAAGCAATATCCTGAACAAGGGAGGGCAGGTCATTTACAAAAGTGTAACTATTGCCTAGAAAAAGTACTTTTTTTGTTTGAGAAATGCCAAATGAGAACAAAAATACTCCTGAAAGAAGAATTAAAAGGAGTCTCATTATTTAAGATATTTATCTAGCCAATCAAAAAACACACGATTCCAAAGCAGGCTGTTTTGGGGTTGCATAACCCAATGTCCTTCATCCGGAAACCACAGAAATTTACTGTCCAATCCTTTAAGTTTGGCAGCAGAATATGCCTGAATTCCTTCAGTTACAGGTACCCTGAAATCTTTATCTCCATGAATAACTAATATAGGGGTATCCCAGTTTTGTACAAACTTATGTGGAGAAAAGGCATCATAACATTTAGGTTTTGGCATATTCCAATAAGGACCTTCCAAATCATGATTTACAAAAAACAATTCTTCCGTAGCTCCATACATGCTTTCAAGATTGAAAACGCCGCAATGTGCAATAAGTGTCTTAAATCTTTTCTGATGATTACCGGCAAGCCAATAAACAGAATATCCTCCATAACTGGCACCTATTGCACCCATTTTGTCTTTGTCAACAAAAGGTTCTTTGGAAACATTATCAATGGCACTTAAATAATCTGTGCAGGCCTGACCTCCCCAATCTCCGGTAATCTGATCATTCCAAGCCTGACCAAAACCTGGTAACCCTCGTCTGTTGGGAGCAACAATAATATATCCATGAGCTGCCATTAATTGAAAATTCCAACGGTAAGAGAAAAACTGGCTTACCGTACTTTGAGGTCCTCCCTGACAATAGAGTAGGGTTGGGTATTTTTTAGCAGGGTCAAAATCAGGTGGATAAATGACCCAAACAAGCATTTGCTTATTGTCAGTTGTAGGTACCATCCGGCTTTCTACTTTACCTAACTTCAATTTTTCAAGAATGGGTTTGTTGACAAAAGAGCATTCTGTAAATGTGCCCTGAGCTGGATCCACTGTATAAAGCTCTACGGGACTGGACATAGACATTCTTGTGCAGAGTAACATGTCTTTGACTCCATTGTTTCCAATCTTTAAACTGGTAACATCAAAAGTACCCTGCGTTACTCTTGTAACATTCTGATCTGCTGTTGCAGTTATTGAACAAGAGAAAATATGATCGGTCGCTTTTACATCACTGATAAAAAATAATTTTTTACTGTCTCTGTTCCAAATGATTTGTTCTGCACTTTGGTCATAATTAAAAGTTAAATCTCTGGTATTTCTGGTATTTAACTCATATAAAATGATTCTATTTTTGTCAGCCTCATATCCGGGAGTCTGCATTTGAAGCCACGCAATGTATTTGCCATCCGGAGAAAATGAAGGAGACTTATCATATCCGGAATTTGAAGCAGATACATTGAGAACGCTTCCATTTTCAATTTTATAAATATAAATATCTGTATTGGTACTTTGGGCTGCCTTTGTTGGTAACTCCTTTTTACAGGCATAGGCAATTAATGTTTCGTCTGGACTCCAGCAAGTTTGCTCCAATCCATCCATTGGCATTGGTGGCGCATGAAAAGGTTCATTTGGAATTAAATCCTTAGGTTGATTTGCCAAGGTTAAATCTCCATTAAACTTGTCAAAAAATAAATGATTATAGGTATGATCACTCCATTCGGTCCAATGACGAACCATTAAACCATCATAAATTTCTCCGGTAGATTTAGGTAAATCCGGGTATAAATCACGGGCTCCTTTACCGATTTTTACAGATTTATTATACAAGATGTAACTTCCTTTAGGGGAAACTTCAAATCCTGAAAAACAATCTTCAAGCGTTGTAAGTTGTTTTTTCTCAGAACCATCCGGATTCATTTTCCAGAGCTGTAAACTGCCTGATTCTGAACACAGAAACAAGATGGATTTACCATCAGGATACCATCTGGCATTTGATTCACTGAACTTTGTATCAGTAATTTTTACCCTAGTTTTTGCAGGGATGTCATAGATATATAAATCATTCTGACCTTTATTTTCTTCAATGGAATAGGTTTTAACAGCATAAAGAGCCTTCTTTCCATCTGGGGAAATCTGAACATCACTTAACCGGCCTAACTGCCATAAAAGGGTTTCATTCAGGTAATTCTGAGCATGTGCCAGAACTCCTGAGAGTAAAAACAGGTATAAAAAAAGTGTTTTCTTCATAATTGGACACGAAATTAACATTTATCGGTTATGGTTGCTTTCCTTTAGAATATAGGTAATGCTCATAAGCAACATAAATCATAAAATCGGGCGTATTAACACTGTTTTTGGAGATTGCAGGTACCCTGCAGGATAAATCTAATCGTGATCTGGAACGAAAAATAAACTGTAATCCAGGCGAAATCTCTGAATAGTGATCTGTTGCGCCTTCCTTTCTGTAATTTTCAAGTACATCTGAAGTATTTGAAGGATAACGGGAAATATTTCCCAACCATTCCAGATAGAAATTCCAATTGGTTTCCTTATACGAACGGTATGGATAAGGACGTATCAGGTATCCGGAAGAAAGGATATAAGTAAATACCTTTTGTTGTTCAAAAAGGGCAACTCCAGTTTGATTTTGGAATAAAAGCCCACAATCTCCAGAAAAAGCAAACCTTTTATGCAGATAGGTCTGAATCAATCGGATTGAAAGTCCCTTACATATTCCACCTTCAGGACTTAGAGGGGTGCATAGTTCATTCTTAGAAGTTGAAAATGAAACAAGCGCGGCCATTCTGAAATGTTTATGCTTGCTGTCAAAATTTAAAAATCGATATTTTAAAAACCCGTTAAAACTAGTTGCAATGAAACGTTGCGATTCAGGAGAAATCAATTGCGTATATTTGGTTGTAACACCTAAAGAACCCATGATTTTTGCATTAAAAGAATACATGCATTTGGGCATTATTTCGATAGTATTATCAGATCCTGTACTTTGATAGGATGTGCCTAATTTCGTAATCAAAACCCCTTTGGGTCTGTTACTTGCAGGTTCTGTGGAAATGAACAATTCCTGACTAAAAATCAGAATCGGATTTAAAAGTAAAACCGCAAAAAAAAAGAACTGCAGATCTTTAACTCTTAAGAATGACATGAAAAACCTTTACCTGCATTTCATTTTTTGAAGTTGAATGGCATTCTGGGGTGGAGCGCATGGTTTTGTAACATTCTTTATTTATTGATTCCAAATATTTTTTGTATTTTTTAGGGCTTATAGTATTTTTATCTATAAAGGATAGTGCTACTTTTTTATTCTGGACTGAAGGATCCCACTCTATAATATGAATCAGATTTGTACCGTACTTTATATGCATACCGTCAGAAACTGCATCGTTTTCCATGATGCAGGAAGCATGTAAAAATCGTACAGAAAATCCTGCATTCATAACGGCCAGAACTAATAATTCAAAATCTGCAAAATGGTTATTTTTAAAGATGATGGTAGCAACATTTTCATTCAAATCCATATGAAAAGAATCCACAAATTCCAGTTTCCTGATCGACTGTTCAACTGCAAATGAACACATAGAACAGGTAAGTCCATCAATTCCAATAGTAGCCTCTGGAATTTGGATCGCCATCACTTCTCTGGTAGTAAACCAAAAAATCAATAGAATAAAAAATGCCTTTACCAACCTCAAATGGAATGTTTAGCCAATTTAGAGAAAAATAGAATTGTTTTTAAATAATAATCTGTTTTTTTTAAAACCCTATTGCCTGACAATCCAAGTTCAAGGGAATTTTGTGTACAGATTCGATTCAATAGGTATTTTATATACGAATAGGTAAAAAAGGATTGGCAAATGCACTATTGAATCCGGATATTCGGGCTGGTGAAAGTATTAATTGTTTCAGCAACCGCATTTGAGCAGCAATGGCTTCGGGCAACCTTGGAGGATGAAAATTATTCGAAATCAGAAGCCTTTCCTCAGGAGATTAAAACAGAATTTCTGGTAACAGGCCCGGGAATAATGAATACAGCCTTTGGCTTAGGCAAACAGCTTAATTCTTCTTTCGATTATTGTATAAATCTTGGTATCGCCGGATCCTACAGCAAGGAACTTGTTCCAGGGCAAGTTGTGGAAATTGAATCAGAAAATTATCCCGAACTTGGCGCAGAAGACCATGATTTTTGGATAAAACCAGCTGATATGGGATTCCCCTTTTTTTTAACCGACCAAGAGGAAGAATTTTTTCTGCCCTTTAAAAACCCAAATGCCGGAAAGTCAGGATTACCTTTGGTTTCCGGAAATACTGTTAATACAGTTTCGGGAAACGCTGAAAGCATTCAACACATTAAAATGAGATACCCGGCGGAGATAGAAACAATGGAAAGTGCTGCCTTTTTTCAATGTTGCCTTATGACCAATTTGCCTTTTATTGCAATCCGAGGTATTTCAAATTTTGTGGAACCCCGAAACCGTGAAACATGGTTATTGAAGGAAGCTTCCTTAAATGCTCAAAAAGCAGTTTTTAACACCCTTAAAACGTCGTTTTGAAAAAACTTTCCCTGGCAATTTCACCTTGCCCTAACGATACCTATATTTTTGGAGCCCTTGTCAATAACTGGATAGACACAGATCCATATCAATTTTCAGTTCAGTATCACGACATAAAGGAACTCAATGAAATAGCCGACAAGGGTTTAGCCGATGTGGTAAAAATTTCTGCCGCGGCTTGGACCAAGTTAGGAGATCAGTATTCTTTGTTGGAAAGTGGTGGCGCAATGGGATTAGGATGTGGACCATTATTGGTAGCCAGGCAGGAAACTGACCTGGAAACTATTAGTAAGGGAAAAATTCTAATTCCAGGCAAATCAACCACTGCAGCAGCATTGTTGCAGTTCTTTAGTCCTGAATTTACCAATCTGGAAGAAACCCTTTTTTCAGAAATCATGGATAAGGTTGCAGAAGGGTATGCAGAGGCCGGGGTGATTATTCACGAAAGTCGGTTTACCTATCCTTCCTTTGGTCTGAAATGTATTGCAGACCTCGGCGAGTTTTGGGAAAATAAAACAGGTATGCCTGTCCCTTTGGGAGTTATTGTTTGTAAAAGCCCTGAAGATCAGGAAGCTATTTCCGGTTTAATCAGGAGTAGTATTGAGTATGCTGCCAACAATATTCACAAGGTTATGCCCTATATTTCTGAACATGCACAGGAAATGAATTCTGAAGTTATTAAAGCACATATTCAATTGTATGTCAATGACTTTACTATTAACCTCGGGGAGAAGGGGCATCAGGCTTTGGAGGTATTAAAACAATATATTCGCTGAATTCATAAAGAAATGTTTCCCTTTTCGAGAACAACCCATTATTTTAGCTTTTTGATATTGATCTCACCTGATAATAAGCAATGATTCTTATCACCGGCGCAGCGGGATTTATTGGCAGCTGTGTGGCTTCATTTTTGAACCAGAAAGGGTTCTTTGACCTCATTTTGGTAGATGATTTTACCAGAAAAGAAAAGGAACGTAATTACAAGGGTAAAAAATACAGAATGCTTCTTGACAGAGAGGAGCTATTTAAAACCATGAAGGGGGAGGAAAGGTTTATCCAGTTTGTAATTCATCTGGGTGCCAGAACCAACACCACTGAAAAAGATCCTGATGTATTATATCACCTTAATCTTCAATATTCCAGAAAAATTTGGGATTTATGTACTTTAAACCATATCCCATTAATATATGCCTCAAGTGCCGCAACCTATGGTCTTGGAGAATCAGGATATTCAGATGATCATAACCTGATTTCTGGTTTAAAACCTCTGAATCCCTACGGACAGTCAAAGCAGGATTTCGATGAATGGGTATTGGCTCAAGATAAAACTCCTTTTTTCTGGGCTGGATTAAAATTTTTCAATGTTTTTGGTCCTAACGAATACCATAAGGGTAGAATGGCCAGTGTTGTTTGGCATGCTTTTAACCAGATTTCTGAAAACGAGCATCTCAATCTCTTCAAATCGGCACATCCTGATTTTAAAGATGGGGAACAACTTAGAGATTTCATTTATGTAAAAGACGTTGTGGACGTTATTTACTATTTAATGAACCATAGGAAAGGTAACGGCATTTATAATCTCGGTACAGGTAAAGCAAGAACTTTTAATGATTTAGGTAAAGCTGTATTTAACAGTATAAATAAGCCTTCTGATATCCGATATATTGATATGCCTGAAGATTTAAAAAATCAATATCAGTATTTTACAGAAGCTAAAATGGATAAATTAAGAGCCAACGGTTATACCAAGCCTTTTTATTCTCTTGAAGATGGAATTGATGATTATGTCCGAAATTATCTGCTGCCTGAAAACGTTTATTAAACCATAAATCAATTTCTAAAACGTTATGAAAGAAATGGCAGAATTATTGCGAAATGGAAGCCTCGTATTTGCGATGGGGATTGCACCAGCATTTCTGTTATATACTTTATGGAATAGACTCAAAATCAGAGGTGTGCAAATGCAATGGAAACAACCCGCTTTGGCAGGAGTTACCATTTTCACATTTATGAGCAACCTCTTTTTTTTCATATTTTCGGCAGTATTGGTTAGTTGCCTGCTTGGTCGTAAAGCTTATCCGGTATTGAATTTTTTTCCAGGACATTCTCTTCAACCATTGTTAATATCCTCTTTTGCTATGATGGCCGGTATTACGCTCATATTTCTGGGCCTTCAAATCCATCTCAGCAATTTTATTACTGCAAAAGGAATTTATTTAGGGAACGGATTGTATGATTTATTACCGGGTAAAAAACAAATTCTCTTGTGGGAAAATATTAAAGATTATTATATAAAATCTGATCATCCTATTGATATTTTTCAGTTATTGGTTCAGGATAAAGAAAAAATTCATAATATTAAGGTTAAAACTCCTCAGTTTGTGAGTCAGAAGCTGGTTCAGTTTCTGGAAGATAATTCAGGTATTTCTTCAGATATGCTTGATTTTGAAATCCAGGCTCTGCTGAGAATGAAAGAAGAATAATTTAAGCTGCAAAGGATGCACAAAAAAGGATGGCAATCCGTGTTTTGGCTATGTATACTGGGTTGTGCTTTTTTGTATGTAACCTATTTCCTTAGCAGAGACCTTTTTTGCTCCGATTCATATTTGATTAACGCATTCCGGGAAAAACTTCAGAAAGAATTTACCTCAGATGCGGAAACCGTTTCTAAAAATGCGGAAAACTATCTCAACAGTTCTCTACCTGCAAGTGACACTTCCTCATTTAAGGCTCCTGTCTATTTAAAGTATAATTTAAAGGGGAAATTGATTCAATGGAGTCAAAATTATTTTATTTTACATCAGGCCCATGTTTCTGCATTTCTGAAAAGGACTGAGCCTGCACTGATTTCCTATAACAATAATCATTATTTCGCTCAAATCTGTAAAAATGATTCCCAAATGGTGGTCGCCTTGCTTCCACTTAAAATTGAGTTTCCAGTTAAAAATAAATATTTATCGCCTTATTTGTATTCGGGAACAAGCCTATTTAGTAAAAAAGTTATTTCAAACCTTAAACCTTCTGTTTATAGATTTAGAGAAATTGAAGATCAGCCTCAAATAAATTTCAAGGGACATACTGTATTTTACCTTTCCGATTTGCCGGCTTCTGCTATCAGACAAACACTCAGAATTTATGAATTGCCAGGATGGATAACCATGGCAATTGCTACATTTTTTTTGCTTTTGCTCTATTTTCAAAGAGTAAACAAGCAGAAAAAAGTTGTTTTTCTATGGCAAGGATGGTCCTCCTTATTATTCGTCAGGATGATAGCACTTTGGAGTGGATTCCCTTCTTCCTTTGTGAATATTGAACTTTTTCAACCAGATATACTTGCTATAAATACCTGGAATCCATCTCTGGGTGATTTTTGTATTAATGTTTTTCTAACAATAACATTTTTTTATCTTCTCATTTACACATTTCCTGTTGGATTGTTTAAAAAACAAGTTAAATCGACCTGGTTTGTTTTATTAGTAATAGGCATTGCTTTCATATCGGCAATTTCTTTTAAGGGATTTTATGAATTGTTTGCCAGAGTATCTTCTGATTCACAGGTAAGCTTGGAAATTTCCGATTTGTTCGCACTTGATTTAAATACTCTTATTGTTTATCTAAATTTGTCTGTTGCTTTATTCGTATTATTTTTATTGTTTAATCATATTTTTATTATTTTAATAAAGATTTCGCCAGATTTTCCTGATAGGTTTCCACAGTATGTACTCGCAGAAGTCTTTACTCTTTTCTTCCTTCTTAGTCTTAATCTCGGTTCAACAACGATTACTCTCAGGCAGAGTCTTGTTTTGCTTGCCTTCTTGTATTTTATTTATTTTCTAAGCAAATGGCAAATTTCTGGGAATGCCTTCAGAATCAGATTCCCAGAAGGTGTTATGGTATGCCTTTTCCTTTCACTAGTTTTAAATATTGCAATCACCGATACCTTTTCTGAAGAAATCAAAAGCGATATGGAACAGGCCGCTGCAAAATATTCCGATGCAAGAGATGTATTTACCGAATATCTATTTGATGAAGTTCAAAGAAAATTAAAGCGGGAAAGAATTCCGCTTTCAGATGACGATTCCATTCAGGTTACTGTTCGCGAATACCTTGCCAGAAATTATCTGGACAATAAGTTTAAAGGATATTTTTACAATTTATTTTTATTTGATGGGTCAGGGAAAGAGATAGATCCACAACCCGGAAAAGTACCAGTATACAATCCCTTTCTTGCTCCTTTATCTCCTGACCAGATAGGAGGGGAGAAAACAACTACCTCCAACCTCTTTCTGTTTCCCAGAAAGAACTCTGCTATTGATAAAATGTATCTCGGGAAACTTGATTTATCGGTTGTCAGATTTGGTAAGGTTACTGCAATGCTTGAATTGCTCCCAAGATCGATACAGACCGACAGATTATATCCGACATTATTAATTGATGACAGGGTATCCTTGAGAAGATTGCCAACCAGATTTCACTATGCGATTTATAGAAATAATCTTTTGATGCATAAAGATGCCGACCTTGTATTCCCTTTGAAGTTACCCTATGAATATGCCAAAGCTGGATTTATTCCGGAGTTTATCCGTGAGAACGAAGAACTGGTTTTATTGCAAAAACTGGGAGGAGCAAAAGTTCTTATTCTACGTGCCAGAGCAAGAAGTCTTTTGGATCAGGTTACTTCCTTTTCGATTTTATTTTATTTCTTTCTGTTATTATACCTGATTTCATATTTTCCAAAACGTATAAATCAATTATTAAAATATAATAATTTTCATAGGCATTTATCCTTTTCATCAAAGTTACAGGCTGTTTTATTTGGATTTTGTTTGTTGCCCTTTGTAGTTAGTTTTTTCCTTTTTAGGCCTTTTATCCGGGAAAGCTTTGAAGAAGAGACCAAAAGCTCAATGGTACATATCCTTACCAGTGCGGGATCCGAACTGGAAAATAATTATTTACCCAATCTGTTAAAAAGAAAAAAAGACCTGCATTCTCTTTCTGCTCTCAACAATGAGCTGGATCATTTAAGTATTCTTTTTGGTAATGATTTTAATTTGTACGATGTAGAGGGAACAATGCTGGTTTCAACTCAGCCAAGGGTATATGATTTAGGATTGGTTTCCAGAAAAATGAATCCTGTAGCATGGAGAAGTTTGAAAAATGGAACACGTACTGAGTACACAGCAAGAGAAAATATTGGTAGGTTAAGTTACAGATCCGCATATCTAACTCTGCAGAATCAGGCACAAAGGCCAATTGCCTATTTAAATGTGCCATACTTAAGCCAACAGGAAGCAATTGAAGCAAGAATAAGAAGATTCCTTTCTTACCTGATTAATATCTATGTTGTAGTGCTTTTACTTTTGGGAACGCTTGCAGTAACCCTATCCAGAGCATTAATTCAACCTTTAACATTGCTGAAAGTTAAATTGGAAAAAACCAATATTGGTGAATCAAATGATGCTATTCCAGTAACAGGCAGAGATGAGATCAGTTCTCTCATTAAATCCTATAACCAGATGGTTTACAAACTTAGAATGAGTGAACAAAAATTGGCTCAGTCTGAAAGGGAAACGGCTTGGAGAGAAATGGCCAGACAGGTAGCCCATGAAATTAAAAATCCATTAACACCAATGAAGTTGAGCATTCAACATTTGCAGAAAACCTATAAGGATAATTCTGCAAACTGGCCTGAATTGTTTTCTAAATTGACAAAATCCTTGTTGTTGCAAATTGAATCACTCAGCAATATCGCATCTTCATTTTCTTCATTTGCGGCTATGCCCGGATTAAACAATACCACTTTTGATTTGACTGAAGTGGTTCGAGAGGTTTCAGCAGTTTACCTGCCCTCCGATGAGGTCGAAATAATTTCTGAAATCCCTGAATCTTCATTTTATATCTCTGCAGATAAAGACCAGGTTGCCAGAGCTCTCGGTAACATCATTAAAAATGCACTGCATGCAATTCGTGAAAAGGGATTGGTAAAATTGAAAATGTCAGTGTCTGAGAATAAGGCTATTATTGAAATTGAAGATACTGGAATTGGGATTTCGGAAGATATTAAGGACAGGATTTTTGAGCCTAATTTTTCAACCAAAACTTCAGGGATGGGTCTCGGGCTTGCTTTGGCAAAAAGAGCCATTGATTCAGCAGGTGGAAAAATCTCATTTTCAAGCGTAATTAACCAAGGTACGGTTTTCCATATTGAAATTCCGGGTACTATACATCCTTAGGTTCATTATATTTTTAATGGTCCTTTCCGGGTTACAGATGGTTCAGCTGCAAGCCCAAATGAGCCATAAATCAAAGGAGGTATATACCATTTTACCTGGAGACACACTTCAGTTGAAATCGAAAGCAATTGTTCCATTTTCTGAAAAAATAACATTTAATTATCCTGGAATAAAATATAGTTATTTGATAGATTATTATTATGGTAAAATATGGTTTCCTGAAAATCTGACAGATACGATTACTTTTGAAATAGAACTTCGTGTTTTTACAAATCCTATGTCGGTACAGTATGCCTTAAGAAATGTAGATTTATTGTCCTCTGGGGATTCATTGTATCCAAGGGATAGTATATTTGATGAGAATACAATTTTCCGACCAGAAAAAGGAAAAGATAATAACCTTTTTGATATGGGTGCACTACAACGAAGTGGCAGCATCTCCAGAAGTGTTACCGTTGGAAACAACCAAAACCTGTCTGTCAATTCAGGACTGCGTTTACAACTTGAAGGAAAAATTGCTGATGATCTGAGCCTTATTGCCACAATAACAGATGAGAATATTCCTATTCAGCCGGATGGTACAACCCAACAAATTAATGATTTTGATAAAGTATTTATACAATTAAAAAAGCAGAATGACTTTCTTACCTTGGGTGACTATGAAATTAAATATGCAGAAACTGAGTTTGCAAATTTTTACAGGAATGTTCAGGGAGCTGGAGTTGTTGTAAATGGTAAATCAGGCTCCTACCAGATTAATGCAGCAGTGGCAAGAGGAAAGTTTAATACAAATTCATTTTCTGGTCAGAATGGCGTGCAAGGTCCTTACCGTTTGACTGGTAAAAATGGAGAACGATTTATAATACTGCTTGCCGGAAGTGAAAAAGTTTATGTGAATGGAGAGCTTATGCGAAGAGGTGAAGGAAATGATTATACAATGGATTACAATACCGGTGAACTCACCTTCACAGCTCAGAAACTAATTACTAATATCTCAAGGATAGTCGTAGATTTTGAGTATTCGGACAGGAATTATAACCGGAGTACATTGTTTGCGCAGACTTCTCAGAGTTTATTTAATTCAAAAGTTAAATTTAATTTTTCTTATAACCGAGAGGCAGATAATGCCAATGCGCCTATTGATCCTTTAAGCGTCGAGGAAAAAACAATTTTGTCTCAGGCCGGAGATAATCCATTATCGGCTGTTTCAAATGGTATTGATTCTCTTGGTATATCCGATACAGAAGTAAGGTATGTAAGACGGGATACCGTTATTAATAACGTTTTGTATGAAAGATACATTTATGAACAAAATAGTGATAGTTCGTGGTATAGAATTGTTTTCTCTTACGTCGGGCTTGGAAACGGAAATTATATCCGGGATCCAAATCTGGTCAATGGCTCAGTGTTTAAATGGATGCCACCAGATTCTTTAAGTGGAAAACCAACAGGTGATTATTTGCCAGTAAGGTTTTTGCCATTACCTGCTTTAATCCAGATTGCTGATTTAAGAGTGCAAGTTGCAATTGGAAAAAAATGTACACTTATTTCTGAAACTGCGATTAGTGGAAATGATAAAAACAGATTGTCTGACCTAGATAATACCGACAATTCAGGTCTTGCAAATAAATTAATGCTCAAATGGGATAACATAAAAATAACCGATAGTACCCGATTGTTTTTCGATATTTCACAGCGATTTGTTCAAGATAGGTTTACCAATGTAGACCGTATTAATAAAGTGGAATATGGTCGCGACTGGAATTTCAATGACTTAAATACCCGTCAGGATGAATTTGTTTTTGAAACCAATGCAGGTTTGAATTTTGGAACAAAATACAGAATAAAAACTGGTGGCGGGTTTCGAAGATTTGGGCTAGATATTAATTCTTTTAGAAATGTCACAGAATTGTCTGGAACAGACTTAAAAGCAATTCAATTTGTTAATTTAAGTACATATATTCATACTGAAAACAAAGGAATTGGATTAAGTTCATCATGGTTCAGAAATAATGGAGATATTTATAAAAGTATGAAAAAATGGAAACCTGGAATTGAAGTATGGATTGAAGATAAATCACAGTCTTCTGTAGATTCATCCTCATTGGGTTCATTCAGATTCTTCGACTTGAAACCTTATCTTAGAAAATCTGTTGGTGACAAATTTAGTTTGGATTTATCGTATACTTACCGGGATGACAAGGAATATATTCCTGGAGGTATGGCAGATAAATCAATTTCTCAGATTCCTTATTTTAAGACAATATATAATCCTAAGGCAAATATTGGCTTTCAGTTAACTTCTTCATACAGAATGTTTAAAGTACTAAACCCTTATTTTGTCCTGAATCAAAATCTCAATAATCAGAATACGTTAGTTGCGAATCTGCAACATAATTTTTTCTCATTTAATAAACTCCTTAATTATTCCCTTTTATACGAAATCACTTCACAACAAATTGCCAGGCGAGATATAAGGTTTATAAAGGTTACCGAAGGACAAGGACAGTATGAATGGAATGATTTAAATAATAATGGTATTGAAGAGTTGCAGGAGTTTATACTTTCGTATAATTCACTAAGAGCAAATTATGTGCGGGTTCTTGTGCCTGGCACAGCGCTTGTTCCTGTGAATTCAATTAATACTGGCGGTTCCTGTAGAATTGAGTTTAAAAAAGTAATAAAAGATAAAAAAAATATATTTATAAAATGGGCAAGAAATTCTTCTTTAATATCAACCTTAAGACTTGAGCAAAAACGAAGTTCCACTTCTGGAATACAAAACTATGTCCCCGTTTTTGGCGAAGCCGTAAAAGATACCATGGTTACTAATGCTATTTATGCTTTCCGTCAGGATTTGTTTTTTTTTAGAAATAATCCAATAGGAGATTTACAGTTTACTTACATATCAAATGCAAGTAAGTTATATCTTAATCCGGGAAATGAAGAAAGAAATTCATACGTTTGGCAAGCTAAACAACGACTTAATCTTAGTTCAAATAAGAGCATTGAGAACCA
>Ga0209598_10001898_pt1 | contig 16747 bp, 39 predicted proteins | sample M_140807_EF_Meta_FD_187317 | JGI IMG/M metagenome (GOLD analysis project Ga0209598, IMG submission 187317) | Freshwater microbial communities from Lake Montjoie, Canada to study carbon cycling - M_140807_EF_MetaG (SPAdes) (version 2) | ecosystem: Environmental > Aquatic > Freshwater > Lake... | reverse complement strand
TATCTTAATAGATGATAATAGTGATGAAAGACTTAATTATATAGAAAATAAGCGAATAAAAATAATAAGAAATAAGTTTAAGCAAGGGTTAGCTTCGTCGTGGAATCAAGGTATATTACGATCTACTACAAACAATGTTATTATTATGTCGCATAAAGCGAGACCGGAAGCTAAAAGCTTTGAAAAAATGGATGAGCTTTTAAATAAAAATTTTGCTTTAGTTGCTATAAGAAGCTTTCATTTTTTTGGTTTTAATAAATTTTTGTTCTCTATTACAGGTTTGTTTGATTCAGAGTTTACACAAGGGTGGTATGAAGATGCTGATATGGTTTGTAGAATGGTTGAACATAATCTTGGATGTTATACAGAGAATGATCTGCATACAGTTCCAGGAATAGATGCTGAGTCATCATGGAAAGAGTATATAGAAAATAGAGATTATTTTGCATCTAAGTGGAGAATAGAAGGTAAAAAATTGATAAAATATTTTCATGAAAAGAATTTAGTTTCTAAAAAGAAATTTGCCAAGCTTAAGCCTATAAAATATAAAACATATAATGAAACAGTGAATCATATGCCCGGGGGTATCGAACTCGCTTCTCTAAGAGAATTTGAATTTGTGGGGTTAAAATGAAAAAAATATTAGAAGTATTAATAGCGCTACTAGTACTATTCCCTTTAGTATTAATATTTAAATTATATAATAGATACCTAGATTTTAAGTATAGACATTGAATTATACTGTTTTTGTGATTATATAATATACAAATGAAAATAGGATTTAATTGCTCTTCTTTCGATCTTCTACATGCAGGTCACGTCACAATGCTTCGAATGGAAAAAGAACTATGCGATGTACTCAAGGTTGCTTTACAGGTTGATCCAACAATCGATAGACCGGGCATGAAAAATAAGCCCGTACAAAGCATATACGAGCGATATGTTCAGCTTCAAGCTTGTAAGTATGTTGATGAAATTTTAGTATACAGTACTGAGTATGATTTGCTGCAGCTATTAATGACACAAACTATTAATGTTCGCTTCTTGAGTGAAGAATATGAGAATAGAGACTTTACCGGTAAGCAATATTGTATTGATAATGGAATAGAGCTACACTATCATAAGCGTCGTCATGCATATTCTTCTAGCGAACTCAGAGAGAGAACTGCAAATTTAGAAAATGTTAAAAAGGAATCTACTATAATAGCTCCTCCTCAGTATTCTCCAGCGCTAATAAAGATGCCTAGTAATGTAATTAGCTAATGAGTCGTCCTGATCATGTTATAGAGAATAGAGCTTCTTCAAGCTATATTGCTGAGTATGGTGCTCCAAAGCTCGAATTGGAGAATGTTCATCAATTTAAAAACGATACGCAAAACAATCTTAATAATAAAATTAAAGCTAGATTAGGTGATATTCAAAAAGAATATAAAGAGTTAGAAGATCTATATCACTTTAATGTGTTTGTTGATCAATTTCAACATAACTTTATTCCAGTATCCGGTCACATTTATTTTCTTTATAACTGCGATGGACATAAGTTCTTGAGTCTTATAGAACCAGATAACTTCTTGCTATGTAAGGAAGGATTTGTAGATAAGTGTCGCTATAATGGTTTGGGTTTCTTTGAAAAAGTAGTTGACTAGATTCTAAATTCAGCCATAATATTAGTATGATGAAAAAACAAACGATCAAAGAGTATAGTCTGTTGGTGTATATGAAAGCTCAGCACAAGTATACTGATACAGAAGTTCAGCTTGAAACATTATGTAAAGAAAAATATAACGGTCGTGGAGTTGGGGGCGGAACTAATTTAAGTAATGGTAAGCGCGATCAACAATTTGCTTTCAAGAAGCTTACCGATGCAAAAGCTTTTCTTAAACATCCATTTACTAAGGCTGTTATTCTAAAAGACTACGATCTTGTAGAAGTAGATTAATGAAAACGGTTTTAATTTACGACATTGAGTATGAAGCTTATGATAAGCGTAAAAAGCTTCCTACAGAACTAGTTGCAGATTTAGATGATTACAAATGTCAAGTAGGGTTTGGTAATTTAAACTATCGCTCACATCAAGCAGTTAAAGAAGCTACAGGTGTTAACGCAAAATATTGTAAAATAAAAAATCTTGACTAAAGGCTATATTCCTTCATAATATTGGTATGATGAAACAAATGACTGAAAAAGAGTATCATAAACAGTTTGAAATGGATTGGAATGAATGGAGAGAGACGATGAAAAGTCTGCCCCCGCTAACTGAGATGCAAGTTCGTGCAGGTGCATCTTATAAGTTGAGCAGAGAGTTGGAAGGCACAGGATGTGGCATTGGCTCTTCTGATATCAATCATGAGATGTTTGGTATCTGGAAGGGCAATGGAAAGGATACAGATGCATATGTTGAAGAATGTTTAGAACTTTATGAGGAGCGTATCAATGCATCTTAAGTTCAAAGATTTCACAGGCTCTGATTCTACTGACAAAGTGAATCTCCTCAAACAATCAATCTCCTTTGAGCGGTGTGCATATATTGTTTCCAATGCATTCCTCAATGGATTGATCAAGTCAGGATTAACCCCCACACAAGCCATGAATGTTTACACTTCCAAAGCATTTCGTCACAAGCTTGATTGGGACCTGGAAGATACTTTGGAACGAGTAGCATTTAAAGCTGGTAAAAATGTCGGTGAAGGCTTTTATGCGCAACAAAAGCCTGAAGATTGGATAAATGATAAGTTGCGTAAAGAAATTAAGAAAGAACTAGATAATAGAATGGAGCCAGAATTTGCATGAACAAACACGACTTTGCATATAACTTGAGACGCATCATTGAATTGGCTGAGCGCAGTACAGAGACCATTGGTCATGAAGGTGATGATTGTAGTATTATTAAAGTAATTGCAGAAGATATGTTGAACCATATCAATAAAGAGCTATAATAACATATGAAAAGAACTAAGAAAAAGCCTGAAATAAAGATGGGATCGATAGCCATGGGCCCATTCAAAAAAGTAACCTATTACAAGGCTGATATGACAGGACCGGACAGTCATCTAGAGATGATTGCTGAAGTTGGAAGAAAAGTCATTACACAAGCTGAATATGTGAATATAGGTATGAATCATATTCTTACAAATATGATTGATAATAAGTTTGATCTTTCTCAGAAGCTTCAAGGTAAAAAGAAATGAACAAGTTTAAATTTGAATGGCAATTCATGGATGGTAAATCCTCTGACAAGGTTGGCAGTGTAGAAATATGCAGGCCAACATTGACTATGCAATTTGAAGCTACTACTATTGATGAGGTTTTAAGACAAGTAGGCTATTTTCTTAAGGGATGTTCTTATGAATTTGAAGGAGAGGTGGGTATTGTAGATGAATAAAGCACAAGCGCAACAAGCTCTTATGCGTATAGTGATGGAGCCTGGTATTGCAGACCAATATACAGAAGAAGAAATAGAAAAGTTAGAAGAGTTAGCAGCAAGAAAATAATTTATGAGTAAACGTAAGGGCATTCTAATAGATCCTCCTTCGGGTTGGCAGTTTGGATTTCCTGACTATTATATTGCTGAAGAGCATGGCACTATGGAAGACTTCCTTCGTCTCAAGAAATATCCAGAGAAAGATATTGAATTTGCAATGCAATATATGCGGGTTATAGGTGAAGAGACTGCAGAAAATAAGACTTGACCTATTCCTAATTTCAGCCATAATAGTAGTATGATGAATGAAACGATAGAACAAATTGATTGGGATGCATTGTATTCGGTAGGAAGCGAGCGTAAGGAATTTACTTTTGATCTATTTGACCCCTTGCTCCTAGCAGATAACTCTGCAAGTCAAAACTGGACGGCTACAGTTAGCTTCCGAAGAGGTTATGGTGATAGAGCCAATGCCAAGAAGAATATTATCTTTCGGGATGGAGTTCCTAGTCCGAAGGAACTAGACGCTAATCACCCTTATTATATGGAAGAGCCTATGCCTAGTGTTAAAGGCGTTAATAAAGATAATGATAAGCTGTGGCGTCAGTTTAACAAGACAGAGCTTAAGCTCGATGAAGCTTTTCTATCTGCTTTCTTTAATGCGGCTTCCTTTGAGATTCAATCCTTCCTTATTGAAGCAGGCTGGTACGGTCGTAAGTTTAGTATGTATGCGGGCTGTAGTATGTGTAGGTGCTCTCCAGGGTATAACCTTAAAAGCGCTAATGGCTTTATCAGGAATGTAGCTATTGATGTTACCTTTAAAAAGAAATGATACTTAAAGTAACTGAACAGTATGATGGACGCTTGCCTGTCTTTAATGTAGTAAAGGAAGTTACTGCATGTGATAATTGCGGGTGTCAGAAAGATGAAATTATTAAATCTTTTGATACCTACGAAGAAGCAGATGCTTATTGTAATAGTTTAATTAATGAAGGTAAGGCGAAAGGTTAATATGGGATCTGTAGATAATCAAATGTTTGAGGATGCTTTGATGACTCTGCGAGAGGAGAATAATAAACTTCGTAAATATATATCCGATCTTGAGAGAATGATTGAAGATTTTATTAGTACATACAATAAGGGAGTAAGGTGAGCGCATATATCTATAAATTAATTAAACCATCGAAGAGCATCTGGATGAAGATCCAAGTTGATAACGATACTACAATTGTTCGTAACGTTTACCATATGAAATTCTGGTATAAGCCTTATGCAGGTATGGAAGAGGATAAGAAGCTTCAGAAGAAGCTTAGTAGAGAAGAAGCTAAAACAAAAGAGCTCTTCAGGGATGTTGATGTAGAATATGCTATTACTACCTATGAGGGTGATATTAGTAAGCCTTTTATACATGGTGATTTCTTTGGATGCTGGCAGGTTGTGGCATGGAAGAAGCTTAAGAATATTGAAGGAGAGATTACTAGCTATCCTATGAATACTAATCGTATTTTATTTAACGATGAAAGCTTTAGCAATGTATGGCATAAGGCTGTATTAGCCGATAAAGAAGATATCTACGATCATTTAACTAGTCCTGGATTGAGGGTACTAGCATGAAAGATATGAATACAATGAAACACCTAGCCAAACGAATCGTTAAACTCTATATGAATAAAGCTCTTATGGGTAAGACGCAAGCCTTAGAAGAATTATTTAACGTATGTCATCAGTCTGAAGGAGCATGTGCACATAAAAATTTAAATGATCACGGTAAATTTATCAAACGCTTTCATGATTGGTGGGTTGAGCTTGAATATATGCGTGCTTCCGATATATTAAATCAGATGGACAAGTTTTTTGAAAAAGAGAATTATTATTGGGAGGATCTTTATGTGGGATCCAATTAGTGTTTTTGTTATATGCTGGTCGCTAAATGTTGGTCTGCCTGCAAGTAGATTAGATGTTAAAGAAATAATTAAAGTTAACCAAACTAATATACATCAGTAATTTTAGCTTGATTATATTTTAATATTAGTCTAATATTATTTTATGAATATGAGTAATTGTACAGTTAATATGGTTCTCACATCTCTTGTCAATAATAAAATACTTCTTAAGAAGGTTGCCAAAGATATGGAGAAAAGATTTAAGCTTGAGATTGATGAAGATAAGCTAGAGGCTTTTCTTAATACTGTAGAGATTGATGTTAAAAGTAATATCACTCTAATTTAATGTCATTTAAGAAGTGGGTTTATTGGGCAGTAAAAGCATTTGTTAATGATTGTTCAATAGGGTTTACTTTAATTATTTTAGGCTTTATTGGAGGGTTATGTTTCAATATATTATGGAATTTTTTTCTAAGTTTATTACATCGCTTCTAGGTAAATCAATTACAAATAATATAATGCCTGGTCCAAATACTCTTGGTGAGCTTCTTGAACAGTTTGATAAACCGCCTAAAGAAAAAACTCAGCAAGATGTTGTAAGAGACTATCAAGTTAAAGAAACTTTAGCAGCTCTAGAGGTTGATATGTTGAAGTTGGAGCCTACTTTATTCTATCGCGGCTTTCAAGCATGGTATGATGGAGATGGTAATAAATATTTTGACTGGATACCATGTGCATCTAGACCAGAAGTAATATATTGTTCATATGGCAAAAATTAATAAAGCTTCAAGAGAGAATATTTGGCAAGTTAAAATAGAAGTTGACGACCCTAGTTGTATATGGAATATTAACCCAACATCTTCATACTATAAAATTATTAAAGCAAATAATGCTAATGCTGCTGTTAGAGGGGCTGCAACATATTGTAACAGACAGATGAAGGAGTTTCCCGGTGTTCACTTTAAATACTCTACACAAGACGTTAAGCCTTATTATTACGCGGTATACCAGCATAGTATTATTGGAGAAGATAATACTGGAATTAAGCGTACTAAAATATAAATTATCTTATGAAATTAGAACTTTCTCTTCAGGAAATAAATACAGTGTTAACAGGGCTCGGAAGACTTCCATATGAAGCGGTGTTTGAGCTTGTAGATAAAATTAAGAATCAAGCTACTCCTCAGCTTAATCAGCCAGCGAACCCTGCTCCTGCAGCTCTAGAAGCTCCAAAAGATTAACATCCACTGTTAATCGTATCTACTAATTCTCTAGCTTCTTTAAGAGTTTTGGTTGACGCAATAAGCTTTGTATTCTCAAAGATGTAATAAAAGCCCTTATTTTCACATATATTAAATTGCTCGTAGCTAATACCTTCAATAGGTGGAGCATTATACTCCTCTAAATATTTGTTTAATAAGTCCTTAAAGGCCATATATGTATTTATTTTATATATGGATATACATTTAAAGATAAAATAAATAAAACATATGTATACTATTACAGAAATATGCAAAGAAGAGTTGACTCAATTTGAAGTAAGGAAAATTAATAATGAAGGTATCCTAGGCACCTTTGATACTCAGGATGATGCAAAAGCATTTGTAATTGAACAAGTTAAAAAAGACTTTACTCCTATACAATCTTAAGGCTTGACATATTTATAGATTCATTCATAATGTATGGATGATGAATGAAATTAAAGCGTTTGTAAGTGATGTTTTAAGTACCCTGTTTTTCTTTGCTTATGAAGCATTAGTTCTTGTGTTTAGAATAGGTAGGGCATTTGTTGATTCTGTTTATACTTTTTTATATGAATTTGCTATTCCGTTTATCATAGATCTTCTTGCAGATGCCTCGCTCTTTGCGCATCATATTCATTTTGAATTATTGAGTATACTTTCACTCCTGTTCTTAAGATTATCTCAAGCGTTTGCTTCCTTGTCACGAACTTCACTTGAGCAAGCTGAAGAAAAATTTTCTAAAAGAGTATGGTTTTAATGCTTATAGCTATTAAAATATTAGCGTGAGTAAAAAAACAAAAAAGAAAAAATTAACTGATGAAGAAATTGAGCTACTTGAAACGGGAGATGTTGCGGTAAATTTTAATACTTCATCAAAAAATGATTAAACTATTTCGGAGGCCGACGGTATCAGAGGAAGCTATTTCTTAATAGCATTCCTCGAGAGGGTAAGCTGGTTCCCCTTAAGCAATCAGCTCATCATCGTAGTTAGCGGATCTACGTTAAAAAACCGCTATATTTTTTTAAATAAACTATCAAACCTAACTATGCTCTTTTTGTTTAGCTTTCTAGACTCTGTAAATACTTGACCGAGAAGCTCTACTAGCTTTTCAGGCGGGATGTTATATTTTTTAGCTAATTCTGCTTTAGCTTGTTCTACTCCTTCATCACCAGAAGGACCTTGCTTAAGTAAATCTACTCCTGATTTACCTGTACCTCCTAATCCTTTTTGACCTGCAACATACTTTGCTCTACCAATAAGCCCATTATCACCTAAAATTTCGTTCTTATTCTTATTTAAATCATCTACAATAGCCTTATCATCCGAAGGAGGCGTAGTAGCTACCGGTGCTGAAGCTGGCGTTGGTACTGTAGTTGAAGGAGCAGGTGCAGCTGTTGTAGGTGCGGGAGCTCTTACAGGAGCTGGAGACTTAGACCTGAGAACTGGGGGCTTAGCGCCTGGTGTTGCGGTTGCAGGAGCAGCTGCTGAAGCATCTCCTTGAAGTGAGGTTGTTAGTTGATCGAAGCTTTTATTGAGTTGACCAACAAATCCATTAGCTATATTAGAGTTAGCTTTAACATCTATTCCAAGTTTACCTAGATCACTAAAAATTTCATTAGTAAGTTTTTTTATTTTTTCTTGCGCTGTAGCTTTATAGCTATTAATTTTTGCCACTTGTCCAGATACGGCACCCTGTCTTCCTTGTTGTGCAGCTGCTGTAGCCCCAGCTACATTACCAGAAGCTCCAGCTATAGCTCCCTTTACCCCGCCTGCAACCTGATTACCTATTCCTTTTACAGCACCCACAGCTCCTGCAGCTCGTGCTTTAGTTCTATCCCAAAGTCCTTCATTCAAAGCATTTATATTGTCGTCAAATCTCATATATTTACTTATACTTATTCTAATTAAGTTCCGATAAAAGATTTAATTTGTCTAAATTTTGGTAATAATAGGAAGCTACAGAGAGGAGATTAAAATTTGTATCTATATCGATTGATGTTGCACAAGGAAGAAGGTTAAATTTTTCTTTAAAATAATCGTAATCTTTTAAAGAAAGTGAATCATTTTTTAGAAAATCAATATATCTTCTTACTACTATTTGCTGACAATTATTATAATTTATTGCATACTCTATTCTATCTATTTTATTAAAATTACTATGTTTACCAGCTTTTTTAAATTGCTCTAAAATAGATAAAAATTTGTTATGATTTTTATTATAAAAACTATAATTACAAATTCTATCTCCTGGATATTTAATAGAAACAGATTTTTCGTTATCATAAGAGGCAAAAACATAAAAATCGAAATTTTTATTTCTTGTTCTCAGGCTTATGCTAACTGCTTTAAATTGATTAAAGGAATTATTGTACGAACAAAATTTTCTGTATAAGGGTAAATTAAACTCTTTTAACTCGTTTTCATTTTTAATTTGTGAATATATTTTATATCCTATTCTTTTATTATTAATGTAGTTAATTGCAAATCCTGAATTTTCTACATTTTTATATTTCTCTATAAATCTATTAACAGAAGAAATATTTAAAAAATAACTTAATGAATAATAGCTCATACTAATTCTATTAATTTATTGTAAAATTCTATCTACTTCAATAAAAACTGTATTACATGTAGATAAAGCATAGTGCGCGTCGTGACCTTCAAAATAAAACATTTCTCCTTTATTTTTTAACTTAAAGTAGTTTTTTTCATGCCAAAAATGAAAATGATCATCAATATCGTTAAGAAGAGTATGAGTGATGAGTGTTTTATTTGAGCTAATTAAATGTGTATGAGGATATACCATACAATTTGGCTTATATATTAAAATACTGGATTTAATATAATCAGGACCTCCTCTTAATATCTCTATGGTGTTCTTAAAAAAATTTTTATCTCTATAATCATATAAAACAGGGTTAACTAATTTTTTATTTTGTTCTTCATTCTTTGCAAACCAGCTTACTTCAGGAAGCCCTGTAAATCTAAAAGAAAAAGGTAAAAAAATGTCATTATTTTTATAGTATATATCAAATGAAATTAATTTTAAATTTTCGTTTTCTAAGAATGATTTGTACTTAATTTCTTCTTCATGAGGTAAATAATTTAAAAATTTATCTAACTCTTCATTAAAAATCTCTAATTGTCCAGAATTAAACATTCTTGAGGGAGCTTTTTCATAAAATACACTAGAATCTATACAGAAATTCATAATATTATTAATATTTAATTAATTATGTAACTAACTTAATTAGATATGCTATATTCTGGCATGCCTCTGAAATCATTAGCTTTGTAATAAGAATTGGGTTAATTCGTATAGCATTAACTATAAGCTAATATATAATAAACGAATGAACAAATATCTGTTTGAAAAGTACTTACATAGTGAAAGAGGCATTGAATTTAAGGGCTATATTCCAGTAGAAGCAGAAACAACAGAACAAGCTACTCTTTGTGCTCAAGAGATCGTTGGAAGCGGAATTAAGCTTCAGCAGGTTTATATTAATTCGGACGACCCTTACGCTCGATAATTAAATCATTAAATTTTTTAGTTGACGAAAACTAAATAATCATATACAATTAAGTTATGAAATTTGATGAAGCAGTAGATAATATTTTAAATCAAGAGCCTGAACTAGATTGGTATAAGAGTAAGGTTAAAGAATGGGCTGGAGATAAGCCGACGACAGAAAGTATGATGCAAGCATTAGAGCAAGCGTGGTCTGGTGCAGGACATGCTCGATTTAAAACAGAAACATTACATAATGAGCTTTTAAAGACAAGAGGAGAATCAAATAAGAAACGTAAGTTTATGAAGGCAGGCTATTATCCTCCAGAAGGTAAGTTTGATCCACAATATATGAAAGATTGGCTACAGAGAGAGATCATTGGAGAGTTTATGGTAAAAAGAGATGGTCCTATGCCTTTTCATACGCCTAGATAACATTAATTCTTTCTAATAGCCATAAATAATTAGTATGGCTGACGTGTCTATATCTCAATTAAATCAAATACCCTCAAGTGGTAATCATTTATTACCTTATAGCGATGGATCTAATACACTTAGTACACCAGTTTCAGCCTTGTTTCAATTGGCTTCTCATAAGCTAGGGATAGGTACTGGGAGCACTCCTCATCTAGATTTATCTAAACTAGAGGTTGAAGGTCCTGGAGATGTTGTAAGCTCAACTTTTAATGTGAGAAGTTGGGCTAGGTTTAAAGCAGATAATTCTGTGACGAATTATTCTATAATGTTTGATACAGGAGCCCCTCCAACGCTTACGTCTGTAAGAGGCTTGGTATTTAGCTATAAAAACCCTGCTATGGGTGTGGTGAGATTTGATGCTAATAAAACAGCAGGCTATACAACAGATATAGCAATTTCCTCTGGGGGTAATGTTTCTATAGGAGGTCAGGGGCTAGGATATAATCCTGTACATCGTCTAGAAGTAGATGGTACAATTAAAGCTGCTGCAATCTCTTTGACTGCATTCAATAAAGCTATTTTATCAGATGTAAAAGCTGTTGCAACACCTGGAGGAGATGCAACCAGAGATTTCTGGAACAAAAGAACATTGAACACAAAAACAGATCCAAACAACATTGTCACCTTGAGTAATGATGTATTCACTCTGGGAGCAGGCAAATATGTTGTCAATGCCAGTGCTCCTGCATACAGAACTCATGAGCATCAAATTCGTCTGTACAGGGTTGGAGCAGCTGCAGGTGTTGTGCAGTATGGCACAACAGAATTCAGCAACTATGGGGGAGGATATGCACAGACCAGAAGCTTTTTGTGCTGCTTGCTGGACATAACAGAAAATACCTCATATCAAATAGAGCATTGGGTAAATTATCGCAGTGGGGCCACTGAAACCCTGGGCATAACAAACATTGTCTCTTCTGGAGCTCCAAGTATTTTTACCACAGTAGAAATAACCAAGATTTAATATGGCCGACGTAACCATCTCTGCATTGACTCCAGGTACTCCTAACAATGTGGCTTCTATACCTTTTTCAGATGGTACAACAACGTATAAAACTAGTCCAAGCGGTATAGTAGCAGCAGGTGTTACGCCTGGCACCATTCTGCAGGTTGTGTATTTACAAGACAGCACCACATATAATTTTCCTAATCCTGGTGCATCTGTGCCTCTGAATCTCACATCCACATTCTCCATAAACCTCAAGTCCATCACAAGCCGGGTGCACATCAATGTGTCAGCATATGGACTTGGATACAGGAACACCTCTGTGCCTGGATGGGGATTGCACTTGTTGTATGGAGGAGAATCCATGTTACCTGCTGGCAAGACACCCTTCATTCATATGAATAGTACTAATGTAAATTTTATTACAGGCACTCTGAACATCATGGCTCAACACACCCCAGGCATTTTGAATCCCACCTATAGATTGGCCATTCAGAAGCCATCACTCATGGGAGCAGGTGACGTGGAGCAACAGATGGCCTATTGCACCCTAATGGAGATAGCACAATAACATGGCAGACGTAACAATATCTCAATTGTCTCCTGGAACTCCTGCAGGAAGTAATGTTATTCCATATAGCACGGGATCTAATACATTAGGCGTTCCGGTGAGTGCTATATTTCAAGGCTCAGACAAGATAGGCATTGGAATTAGTAACCCTCAATTCACTCTGGACTTGACAAACACTGCTGACACAGGTGAAAGAGCAATACGAATTTACAATGGTTCATTGCGCGATCTGCTCATAGGAGTTGAAGGATCCAGTGGAAACAGATTTTTAGGAAGCTCCATTAACAATGCATTTGTAGGTTCATCCTCTTCTGCAGGATTAGAGCTAGCTACAAACAATAATGTTAGAATGTACATTAATTCTGATGGTAATGTAGGCATTGGCACAACAACTCCTTCCACAAAATTAGAAGTTAACGGCACAATCAAAGCCACAGGATTAAATGCCCCAGGATGTGTAGTTCAAATAGCAATGTCAACTTACAGCGGAAAAGAATCATTTACTGATGCCACACAATATAACAATTTTTATTCAACTACATTTACACCAAAGTTTGCTACAAGTAAAGTTTTTATTCAAGCTATATTCTACGTAGGAGGAAACGGAGGCATAAGAATTAGACGAAATACAACTTCCATATTTGAACCAATTTCGAATGGAAATGCAGCTCCTTATCAATTTTGGTCTCCTAATGGAAGCTCTCCAGACGGTAATACGATGAGAGGAGGATACCCTATTAACTGGCTAGATACTCCAAGTACAACTAGTACTATCACATATAATTTTGATGTTAGGTGTTATCCCTCTCCTGCAGTAGGAATAGGTTTTAATCAAAATAGCTATGGAACAGTAGGCGCTCCTTCTACAGTAACCTTCATGGAAATAGCGGGATAATATGGCTGATGTAACTATATCTAGTCTTTCAAATGCAGTACCTAATTTAGGTTCTATTATACCTATAAGCCAGGGAGGAGGCACCTATTCTACATTATTACAGCAATTAACCTCTCTTCCCTTTATACCTAAAGCATTTGGTGCTTTTAATGGATATACACTTACTAAAATAGGAGATGGCTTTAATTTTAAAGAAGTGACCATGGGAGCTATTGGCAATTTCTTTGTAAGCTTTAACACTCCATTGATTTCAGCAGATTATACAGTTAATATATCAGCTAATTCCGGAGGTACTGCAGGAGGTATTATACTCAATACCTCGCTAGGTAATTATGTTCCCAGTAATTTAACAAGCTATTATAATCCAACTCTTACAACAGGATTCTACTGTCAAACAGGCAAGACGGGAATAGGCGGAACCTCCTATGGCTATGTGGATTCTACTAATGGGGGATGGCCTAAGATATATTTTACAGTTTACTCTGCGGTTTAATTAATTTCTCTAAGCTCTGAATTAAATAATCTATATGGCTGATGTAACCATCAATCAATTGACTAGTGCTCCTTCTATAGTGAGCAGCTTGCTGCTTCCTGTTACCGATGGCACATCTACCTACAAGCTTTCAGTGGCCAATGTCAACGGCCTGGCTCCTGTTCAATCGGTAGCAGGTAAGACAGGCACAGTTACTCTTACAAATGCAGATGTAGGATTAGGTAGCGTTGAAAATAAATCTTCCGCTACAATAAGAGGTGAAATAACTTCAAGCAATGTAACAACAGCATTAAACTTTACTCCTTATAATAATACTAATCCAAGCGGCTTTATTACAAATACAAATGCTGGTGTAGCTAAGGCATGGGTTAGTTTTACTGGAACAGGAACTAACGGTCAAGCTGCTACAACACTTGATAAATACAATGTTAGTTCAGTTGTAAGGAATACTATAAACTCATGGACTATTAATTTTACCGCTGGAACCTTTAGTAATGCAAATTATATAGTCACGGGGTGTGGAAGATTTCTGAATAACGTTAATAATGACAGTGCACCTTTATTCGGAGTACATAGATATTATGCTCCTACCTCTTCATCTTGTAGAGTTAGCTGTCAATGGGATGCAGGTTCTGTAGAAATACAGACTGTATATGCAGCATTCTTTGGCTCATAACAAAGAGCGCGTATACTTTAGCTTTAGCGCACGGTTCAGAATCGAATTTTCCCTCGAGTTGACATTAAATAATTCATATGGCTGATACAACTATATCACAATTGTCACCAGGAATACCCAACAAGAACACAGCTACAATACCCTTTTCTGATGGTGCAACCACATATAAAACCAGTCCCTCGGGTATAGTAGCGGCTAGTCCAGGTGCAGTAATTCAAGCACAACAAGGCATAAAACTGGATTGCACAAATTATACGAATTATCCAGCCTCTCCTGCTTGGCTAGATGTACCAGGATTAAGCGCTAAGATAACACCCAAATCAACAAACAGTAAAATATTGGTCATGTGTCAGGTTTCTTGTAATGTGCAATACAACCACCCCTCTTTCAGAACCTCCAGAAACGGAAATGCTGTGTATGTAAACACCCAGCCTGTGGCAGGTACCATGGGAGCCAATTATGGTACTGCACAAGCTTCATTCATGTCACTAACAACACTTAATGGTAATTCTGCTCCAACAACTGCATGGTTCTTTTTAGATGATCCTCAGACAACCTCTGAGGTATTGTATCAAATACAATTCATATTTCAACCAGATGGATCGGCCGGAAGAACTGTTACTTTTAACAGAGCGTTTGGAACAGACGCAAATGGACAACAGGCAACTTCCAACATTGTATTGCTGGAAATAGCTGGATAATTTATTTTGTCTCATAACAAAGAAGGGGTATCCTTTGGCTTTAGTGCACGGTTCAGAATAGGAATTTCTCACATTTTACATTAAATAAAAATATGCCCATTGGTACTGTAGATTATGTGAGCACTGCGCCTTGGAATGATCCTTTTAATCCATGGCCTGCATATGCTCAGGTGTCTCTGAGTGCTGTGGATGCAACATTGAATAATGATGGCAATGCCAAGATATTGACTCTGGTGTCCTTTGATCCTTATGCATATTTGAATGAAGCTCCTGTGTGGACATATGAATCTGCAGATGGGGTGCAATTGATTCTGGATTTGTTTGCTAGTATAGTATCTGTGTTTGCTGCACCAACAAATTATTATGCTTTAACTCCCACACAGAACAGAGGCATTCCTGCAGGTGTGGTGCAAGGCAATGACACATGGAGTGTTGCCCCGGGGTACGAAGGTGCAGATGTGAGCACTCTGAGCATCATGCCTGTGACTACATACTTGACTCCATGGGAATTCCGTAGAAGAAGATCACTAGAATACGTATAAAACACACAGAAAATTGGGGTTTTTTCCAGGAAAATGTAGTATTTTTAATAGGGCTGGATAGGCCCGGATTTTCCTGTATTATTAGATAATGACAGAAAAACAATTTGTTGTCCAATTCTTATTGTGGTATAATAAACATAAGTCTTCTCCAAATAGGATTAAAGATATTAAACTAGATAGGTTAGCAGATCATGCCCTATTGTTAGGGTTGCATATGTTACAAAACAGAAAACCAACACCGTTACTATTTGGTGTTCCTCCATGGATTAAGGATCGAAATGCACGAAAAAGCGAGAAAAACGCACAGAAAATAGGGAAAATTGTGCAAAAATTAGGGTTTTATCCATTAAAGAACTCCTAGATTACAAGTAGTTACAGCAGAAATACAGAAATAATGGGGAATATAACTAAATGCTGGTATTCTGATTCGGCGGCCTTCATAATACGAGGATGATGAATGATTCAGAACAAACCCTTCCGTACTTCTGGCCTAAAGAGCAGATAGGCCTTCCCATCGAACTAATCATGAGCCTGAATGATGAGGCCCGAGCTCTATATGATAAGATCTACGATTACTGTACCTACTCCTCAGACCCCCAATACCAGGTACTCCATAAGTTCCGTAACCAGATCGACCGCCTGGCGAACACTGGTGACCGGGAGGTGCTCATCGGTTACTTCAATCAAGATCCTGCTATTCGATTCCAGGGTATGCATTGTGAGCCTTTCCAATACTATAGTGAACCTTACTAGTCTATTATCCCCGTTTAACTATTATCCCTGTCTATATTTGAAAGGAACTCGGACAACGATTATCCCCGTTTGAGAATAATAGGCTTGTTTATCTATCACGTGCACATATAATGATACTATGAGTTCGCCTATGGAAGTACAGATTGACTGGATTAAGAGTGAAATCGAGTCCCAGGTAGATGCGGGGATTGAGAACTTCACTATCCTGGAATCCGGTGAGGGTAAGCTATTGGAGTTTTGCAAGGTAGTCGTTAACTCTATTATCGGTAAAATCGATGTGGCCCATGCCCTGGACTACTTCTACTATCTCCGGGATAACGGGGAGCTAGAACCTAGCAAAGACCGATTAACCGACCTCCACGATTACTTCTATAAATGGATTGAACTGGAACTGGCCAGACGTTATGCTTAGTATATCCATTGATACTCTGTTCGCCGGTATTGTACCTTTCTTCTTTGTATGCTTTGGTGCCTTGTGGCTTGGCTTTAAGATTGTAGATCTTTTTAAGAAGAAGTAAAGCTTTTATAACTCCTTCATTTTGGAGTTTGTGTAAATCGTTGAAATTGGTTAGTATACCTTAACTCCTTCTCCTTCAATATAGTTTGTAGTTAGTTGATTCACAACAATCCAAC
>Ga0209598_10001897_pt1 | contig 16761 bp, 15 predicted proteins | sample M_140807_EF_Meta_FD_187317 | JGI IMG/M metagenome (GOLD analysis project Ga0209598, IMG submission 187317) | Freshwater microbial communities from Lake Montjoie, Canada to study carbon cycling - M_140807_EF_MetaG (SPAdes) (version 2) | ecosystem: Environmental > Aquatic > Freshwater > Lake... | reverse complement strand
TGGCCGCCAAGGCCGGTTGCTGCGGCGCGCTCAAGTTCCACCTGAACGACCACGACGGCGGCAAGGACCACATGCGCGCCAACATCGACGCCTGGTGGCCGCTGGTTGAAAATGGCGAAGTCGAAGCCATCGTCATGAACGCCTCGGGCTGCGGCGTGATGGTCAAAGACTACGGCCATGCGCTGAAAGACGACCCGGTCTATGCAGAGAGAGCTAAACGCATTGGCGCGCTGACCAAAGACCTGAGTGAGCTGCTGCCCGAACTGGTGCCACTGCTGCAAGCAAAACTGACCCCTGAATCCTTAGAGGCCGCTGGCCTGCAGGCCTACCACCCACCTTGCACGCTGCAACACGGCCAGCAACTCCAAGGCGGTGTGGAACACCACCTGATCGAGCTGGGCTTTCAGATTGAGGTGGCGGCCAGCGAGTCGCACCTGTGCTGCGGCTCGGCCGGCACCTACAGCGTGCTGAACCCCGCGCTGTCTAAACAGCTGCGCGACCGCAAACTCGGCCACCTGAGCGCTTTGCATCCGCAAGGCGTGCTCAGCGCCAACATCGGCTGCATCACCCATTTGCAAAGCGGCAGCGGCCTGCCGGTAAGGCATTGGGTGGAGATGGTTGACGAGGCCTTGCATAGTCCCGGAATGACTTGACCCTCCTGTGCAAGGAGCCTGAGCATGCTGTTTGTCGTTTTACTGACTGATAAACCCGACCATGCCCAAGTGCGAGCTGATCACTTGCAGGCGCACATCGATTGGCTGGAACTGCACAAGGATGTGATTCAAGTGGGTGGATCGCTGCGCCGTGAACCCTCGGAAACGCCCAAGGGCGGGTTGTGGATTGCACAGGCCGATTCAAAGCAGATCATTGATGAGTTGCTCCAGACAGATCCGTTTTATCTGGCCGGACTGCGTCAAAGCTATGAAATCCTGCATGGGTCCAAAGCCAACAGTGAGCGGCAGGTCCTGATCTGAATGCTCGCACGGCGCTCTTCCTTCGCTGTGCCGCCTGTGATCATCAGGTCTCGGCTTTTCTGGCCTTCCAAAAGTTCCAAAATGCCGGACTTCTGGCGGGTCCGCGCCGATGGACTGTCAGTGAAATTGAGGCCGTTGCCCCTCGTTTGAACTTTTCTCAGGGCAGGTGAGCCTTTTGTAAGGCGTGTCCACCGTCACCCCGCAGCGAGCACGCCCATCAATTCCACCAACCCGATCGCCTGCGCGCCATAGCGCATCGGAAAGCGTTCCGTGCCGGGGTAGACCACATAGCGTTGCGCGATGTTCAAGTCGGCGCAGGCGATATCAAAGCCTTTGCTCAAGGTGGGGGCGGTGGAGCGCTTGATTTCGATGGCCATCCAAGGCTGGCTAGCACGTTCAATCAGCAGGTCAATCTCGGCACCTGCATGGGTTCTGTAGCTGTACGCCGTGCATTGCGGGTGAGCGGCAGCCATGAGATTGTCAATGCAAAAGCCTTCGTAACTGGGGCCGCACACCGGGTGCCCGGCCAGATCATGCAAACTGCCCACGCCCAGCAAGGCATGCACCAGCCCACTGTCGCGCACATAGACCTTGGGGGCTTTGACGAGGCGCTTGCCCACGTTGCCGCTCCAGGGACGCAAGCGTCGCACCAGTTGCAAATCCACCAGCAAGTCAATGTAGCGCTCAACCGCAGGGCTGCTCACGCCCAAGCTGCTGGCCAGGCGGCTTTGCTGGAGCAAGGCGCCTTGTTGATGGGCCAGCATGGTCCACAGGCGGCCCACGGTTTCTGCGGGCAGGCGCGGGGCAAACATGGGTACATCGCGCTGCAAGTAGCTGCGCACAAAGTCTTCACGCCAACGCAAGCTGGCGGCATCGTTGGCAGCCAATAGGCTGTCTGGAAAACCGCCCCGCAGCCACAGCGTGTCCAGATCGGTGGCAGTCCATTCCATCGCGTGAATGGGGCCAATCTCCAGATAGGCCACTCGCCCTGCCAGCGTTTCGCTGCTTTGCTGCATCAAATCCAGCGACGCCGAACCCAACAGCAAGAAGTGTCCAAAGCGTTGCCCCGCACGGCGGCGCTCGTCGATGATGCCGCGCAACACCTCAAACAGGCCTGGCATGCGGTGAATTTCGTCCAGGATGACCAACTTGCCGCCTTGGGCGCGCAAAAATGCGTCGGCGTCTTGCAGCCGCATTCGGTCGGCTGGTCGTTCCAGATCGAGGTAGGTTGAGCCTGCTGGCCAGGTGTCGGCAAGCGTGTGCGCTAAGGTGGTTTTGCCCACCTGGCGCGGTCCAAGCAACACCACAGCCGGGGCTTCATGCAGGCGCTCAGACAAGACGGAAAGGGTTTGACGGTCTATCATCATTGAAATTTTAACGTGTTCCGTTAAAATTTCAAGGTTAATTCTCAAGAAAAGCGTGCCACATCGTCTTCAGTGAAAAGTGGGTTCAGGCTATAAGCTGAGAGCAGCCTGCGCGGGAATAAGCGACCTATTGCTGCTCAATTTTGGAACTGATTGCAATGCGTTTCCAGCGTTCGATTTCTTCGCGCTGAAATTTTCGCATGGCCTCTTGACCCGAGGGCAGTTGCTCGACGTTTTGCTTGGCATAAAAATCTGCCGCTTCAGGTGAGGCCAGAATGCGGGCAAACAGATCCGAGAGTTTGTCAATGATGGGCTTGGGCACACCCGCTGGCGCCATGATGCCATTCCAAGGGGCAGGGGTGAAGTCAAGCAAGCCCTCTTCCCGCGCGGTGGGCACATCGGGCGTGCCCAGCAGACGTTTGTCGGTGGCGCTGGCCAGGGCGCGCACTTTGGCAGACTGAATCAATGGCAGCGCCGACGTCACATCCGCCACGCCGATACTGACCTCGCCACCCAACACGGCTTTGACGGTATCGGGCGAGCTTTTGTAAGGCACGGGCAGCAGATCGAGACCCGCTTTTTCTGCGAGCATGGCGCCCATCATTTGGTAGCCGGCCGAACCGGAACCGATGGTGAGCTTGCCGGGCTCGCGCTTGGCGGCAGCGATAAATTCGCGCAGCGTGCGAAAAGGTGAGTTAAGCGGCACGATGAGCACAATGGGGGAGCGGATGAACAGCGAAATCGGTACCAAATCCGTCAAAGGGTCATAGGGCAGCTTTTTGAACAAAGCCACATTGGTCGCCATGGTGGAGTTGCTGCCCGCAAAAAGGGTATAGCCATCCCGTGGTGCAGACAGAACCGCTTGGACACCAATAAACCCATTACCCCCGCCCTTGGGCTCAACCACAACCGGTTGCCCGGTCAGTTCGGATAATTTTTGACCCATAAAGCGCGCCGTCAACTCGGCGCCACTGCCTGGTGGGAAGGGCACAATAAAGCGAATCGACTTAGAAGGATAGGCGTCCTGAGCAAAGGCCCAAGGAAGTGCACCCACCCCCAATGCGGCAGACAGGGCGCGCAATGTCTTGCGGCGGGAAAAGAAAGAACTTTGCGAAGTCATGGGGTTCCTTGGGAGGATTGCTTGGGAGAATTGACTGCATCGAAGACCAACTGTACAACGGCTCCACCCGCTTATAACGCAGTCCCCCGAATTGACGAAACGGGTGTATCAGCGGGCCAATGCTGCCTCAATGTCTTTAGCGATCTTCTCGGGCGCATCTTGCGGGGCATAACGCTTGATCACGCGGCCATCTTTGCCGACCAAAAATTTGGTGAAATTCCATTTGATGGCCTTGCTGCCCAAGAGACCTGGAGCCTCTGCGGTCAGCCATTGGTAGAGCGGGTGGGCGTCGCTGCCATTGACCTTGATTTTTTCCATCATGGTGAAGGTCACACCGTAATTGCGCTGGCAGAAACTGCCAATGTCTTGGTTCGAGCCTGGATCTTGGCTGCCAAATTGGTTACAGGGAAATCCGAGCACGGTCAAGCCTTGGCTTGCGTAGTGCTGGTGCAGTTTTTCAAGCCCAGTGAACTGGGGTGTGAAGCCGCAGGCACTCGCGGTGTTAACAATCAAAATGACCTTGCCTTCGAAGTCAGACAAAGCCATGGGCGTTCCGTCGATCGCCAGGGCTTGAAAATCAGCTATTGAACTCATATGCAGCATCCTTGAAGTGGGGTGACAAACAGCGCCACCCGAAGTATCAAGTGTGCCTTGAATAGGGCCAAATGGACAGAATGGCCGCACACACAATCAGGCTACCGCCCCACAGTGTTTGGGCGCTGAGTTGCGCATTGCCGAGCCACACTGAGGACAAACTGGCGAACAGGATTTCAGACAACATGACCAAGGCGGTGGTTTGCGCGCTCAGTTTGGCCGCGCCGTATTGAAGCGCCAAGTTGCCCATCAAAAATGCCAGTGACAAGGCCAGCAAGTGCGGTGCCCAGGCCAGACTGACCTCAGGAATCGGGGCAATGGTGCCCAAGCCCATCCCCGCCAGTCCGGTGCAAGTCGACATCAAGGCACCACCGCCGAACATGGCCAGCATTCTTGCTGGCTCAGGGGAGTCGTGCAGTTTGCGCAACAGGGCGTTGGTCAGCGCAAAGCAAAAGCCACCCATCAGGGCCAAACCGTCCGCGGTGGATTCGGGTACGGGCCAAGGGATGTCTGGGCGCTTGAGGACAATAGCGACACCGGTCAAAGCCAAAATCAAGCGCAGAACGGCCATCCGGGTGGGTTTTTCGCCGAGCAGCCACCAGGCAATCAGGATCGACCAGGCGGGCATGAGATAAAAAAGCAAGACCACGCGGACCACATCGCCAATCGTCACGGCCCAGTTGAACCCCACGTTGGTCAAGCCTGATGACAGCAACAACAGCCACAACCAAGGGTGTTGCTTCCAGCCTCTCAGGGCTTGGGGCCTGAGGGCGAAGACCACACACAGAGACAAGCCATAAATCAGCGCGGTGGCCCACAAAGGGTGCAGGCCTTGGCCTTCTAGAATTTTAAAGGGCCACCAAGAAACCCCCCAAACCAAGGCGTTCAGCAGCAAAGCTGCAACCGCGAGCCCAGCCCCCTTAACAGGGAACTTGGTCATGCGAGCGCATGCTATCAACCATGCATGTGGTCGTTTTTGGCGACGTCCATGAGGTGGTCAACCTCCTCCTTGTGCGCCACCAGGTTGTGGGCATGCCATTTTTGAATCAGCCACATGAACCCCGCGACCAAAAGACCAAATCCAGTGATAGCGCCAAAGGCCGACAAGCCCATACCTGTCGAAAAAGTGTAAAAACCGCCCAAGGCCAGAATGCAGGCTTGCTCATTGAAGTTTTGCACAGCGATGGAGCGACCCGCTCCCATCAGGTTATGGCCCCGGTGTTGCAGCAAGGCATTCATGGGCACCACCAAGAAGCCGCCAATGGCGCCCAGCAAAATTAAAAACGGTGCGGCCACCCACACATTGGTGATCAAGTTCATGGCCACAACCAACAGGCCCATGGCAATGCCCAGGGGCATGACGCGTGTGGCTTGGTGCAGTTTCATACGCACCGAGGCCACCACGGCGCCCACAGCCGTTCCGATGGCCACCACGCCAACCAAGCTGGAGGCCTGTGTCGTGCTGTAGCCCAAAGCCGCGGCGCTCCACGCCAGTACGATGTAACGCAGGTTGCCCGATACGCCCCAAAAAAGGGTGGTTGTCGCCAAAGAAATTTGGCCCAACCGGTCACTCCAGAGCTTTTTGTTGCAATTCCAAAAATCAGGAATCAACTCCAGCAAGTTACGCGGCAAAGGGCGCAATGGGGCATCTGTGTTCGGGATGCGTGTGTTGAACCAGGCCGCCAGGGCATACACCAAAATCAGCAGGGCAATTGCAGCTTCGGGTGCGGTGTCAATGCCCGTTTCAAAGAAAGGCACATCGATTCCAAGCAGCATGTCGGCGGCATGAGGGCTGACCAACTGACCGCCCAACAAGACGCCCAAAATGATGGAGGCAATCGTCAGTCCTTCGATCCAGCCATTGGCCTTGACCAGTTGCGAAGCAGGCAACATCTCGGTCAAGATGCCGTATTTGGCGGGCGAATAAGCCGCAGCGCCCAAGCCCACAATCGCATAGGACAGCAAGGGGTGCGTGCCAAACAGCATCATCAGGCAACCGACCACCTTGATGGCGTTGCTGATGAACATGACTTGCCCTTTGGGGCGCGAGTCGGCAAAGGCCCCGACAAAAGGCGCCAGCACCACATAAAACAGCGCGAACATGGGCACCAAAGCAGCGCGTTGCCATTCAGCACCACCGCTCATTCGGATCAATTCCACCGCCGCCACAAACAGCGCGTTATCGGCCAGCGAGCTGAAAAATTGAGCCGCCATGACAGTGAAGAAACCGCGCTTCATGAAATTCTCAGGTGAGGGAACATTTGCAAAGCCATGCTGAGGTCTTAAAGATAGATTTCTTCTAACGAGCTTGGTTTATATCACGGCGCTGCAGTGCCACAATGGGGTGGATTCAGTCACTCACTTCACTATTTGCCATGCCCAGACCGATACAGGCCACCATTCATACCTCCGCATTACGGCATAACTTGGCACGCTTGCGAAGCGTTGCGCCCGATGCGCACGTTTGGGCTGTCGTCAAAGCCAATGCGTATGGTCACGGCTTAGAGAATGTGTTTGAGGGCCTGCGCGGCGCCGATGGCTTTGCACTGCTCGATCTGTCCGAGGCGTCCCGGGTTCGTGCGCTGGGTTGGCGCGGACCGATTCTGCTGCTGGAGGGTGTTTTTGAACCGCGTGACTTGGAGCTTTGCTCCAGGCTGCGCTTGTGGCATGTCGTCCACTGCGATGAGCAGATTGACATGCTGGCGCTACACAAGACGCATGAGCCGCATCGGGTTTTTCTCAAAATGAATTCCGGCATGAACCGCTTGGGCTTCACGCCACAACGTTTCCGTTCCGCATGGACACGTTTGAACGCGCTGCCCCAAGTGGATGAAATCTCACTCGTCACCCACTTTGGTAATGCCGATGGTCCTTTGGGTATAGCCGAACAAATGGCACGTTTCGATGAAGCCACACGCGACCTGCCCGGCGAGCGCAACGTCAGCAACAGTGCCGCCACCCTGCGGCATGCGCATGATACCGCCGCGAAAGCCGATTGGATCCGCCCGGGGATTGCCTTGTATGGCAGTTCGCCGGACTTTCCCGAACATGGCTGTGTCGATTGGGACTTGCAAGCCGCCATGAGTTTGAACGCGAAGATCATCGCGGTGCAAGACGTGCCCATCGGCGGCAGTGTGGGTTACGGCGCCTTGTTTGTGGCCGAACAACCGACCCGTGTGGGCGTGGTGTCCTGCGGATATGCCGACGGCTACCCCCGCATCTGCCCCACAGGCACGCCCGTATTGGTGGACGGTGTCCGAACCCGAACCCTGGGCCGTGTGAGTATGGACATGTTGGCGGTGGACCTGAGCAAGTTGCCCCAGGCAGGCATGGGCAGCACCGCGACCTTGTGGGGCCAAGCGTCGAATGGCGCTTTGCTGAGCATCGACGAAGTGGCTCAAGCTGCAGGCACAGTGGGTTATGAACTCCTGTGTGGCTTGTCCGAAAGGGTACCCGTTGGGGTTTCGCAAGACTTGCAGCCCGAGTGACAGGCCCAACACGCATGTCCAAGCACAATAGGACATGCCTCACCGTTCGCCAACGCACCCCCATGACCGACTTAGTTTGATGGTTGCCCTGGGGCTGATCGTCATTTGGGGCGGCAACTTCACGCTGCAAAAGTACCTTTTCGGCATCATTTCACCGGCGGGATTTTTGTTGGCCCGCTACACACTCATGCCCTTGTGTGCTTTGATGTTGATGCGCTGGCGTTTGGGGCAATGGCTACCGCCTATTTCCCGTCAAGATGGTTGGCAGATGGCCCGACTCGGCTTTGTCGGGCACTCACTGCATGTGGGATTGGTCAGCTACGGCGTCCACTGGTCCACGGCTTTTTCCAGTGCGGTCATCATGTCATGCGGACCTATTTTCACCTTGTTGATATTGAGATACAAAGGTTTTGAGCGCCTGACCATGGCGCAGATCTGTGGCGTTGTGCTGGCCTTGGGTGGGGTCTTGATGTTTTTGTCGGACAAGTTGCTGGGTGGCCAATGGCGAGCCGGTGGGGGTGACTTGGTTTTATTGACCTCATCCAGCTTGTTTTCTTATTACACCGTGGCCGCCAAGCCGATGATGGAGCGGCATGGCCCCGTGATGGTCATGGGCTACGCCACCTTGTGGGGCGGCTTGCCGTTGCTGTTCATAGCCGTCCCTTTGGGTATCGAAGCGCCTTGGGACTTGTTGACTGCGTGGGATTGGTTGGGTGTGTTGTGGGCGGTTCTGGTGTCAGCTTTTTTGGGTTGGCTGGCCTGGGGGTGGATCAACACGGTGCGGGGCGTGGCCCGAACGGCGCCCTTGATGTATTTGATGCCGCCCATGGCGGGATTGTTCGCCTGGGCTTTGTCTGGTGAGCATTACACGGGTATCAAAATAGCAGGTGCAGGGGTAACGCTGTTGGGTGTGGCATTGGCGCAATACGCGGGCCACTTCACGCGCAAGTTCAAAGTTTGAACCAGGTGTCGTAACTGGTTTTCAAAATCAGCGCGCCCACCACGCAGATGAAGACGATGCGCACAAACCCGGCGCCATGCTTGAGCGCCAGTCGGGTGCCGATCAAGCTGCCTACCATATTGGCCAGCGCCATGGCCAGCGCCAAATGCCACCAGACCTGACCTTGAATCGCAAACAACACCAGCGCGGAAAAATTGGTCGCTGTATTGACCAATTTAGCCGAGGCCGAGGCATTCAAGAAGTCATAGCCCATGATCCTGACAAAAGCAAAGACCAGAAAACTGCCTGCTCCGGGGCCAAAAAAACCGTCGTAAAAGCCCATCACCAGGCCAATGCTCGCTGCAGCCCATGCCGCTTGGCGGCCATTAAAACGAGGGGTGTGATGACGCCCCAGTCCTTTTTTGGCCAAGGTGTAGCCCAGCAAAAGCAGCAGCACAAAAGGCAAGGCTTTGCGAAACATCGAAGGATCGATCAGTTGAACAGCCCAGGCCCCACCTAGCGAGCCGATGGCGCCTGCCATGGCCGCGGGTAGCAAGGCACGCCATTGCATTTGGACTTTTCGGCTGTACTGGAAGGTGGAGAAGGCGGTACCCCAGACAGAGGCACTTTTGTTGGTCCCCAACAAAGTCACGGGTGCAGCCGTTGGAAAGGTGGCAAACAAAGCGGGGACCAAAATCAAGCCGCCGCCGCCCACAATCGCATCCACCAAACCGGCCAGAAGCGAGGCCAACGAAACAACCAGTAATTCCATGCGCAGATTGTCTCACTCTCGGATGAAGACAAAGCTGCTGTTGTCATGCAAAGGGGTGGAGGTGTGAAGTAAAAAAAACGCCGCATGAAGCGGCGTTTTTTAAAGTCTGCATCGTTTGTCGATGTCTTGACTTGTCTCGAGTTCTCGTGTGTCTCCTCGGCCCCTCGTGGTGACATGACCGCAGTCCGTCATCGAGTGAAAGGAATGTAATGCGCCTTGGTGGTGCAACAGATCAGGGATTTCCCGCGACTCGGGTAAATCCTGATTAAATTGATGATTAACTGACTTTTAACTGAATCTGAAAAGATGTTGCTGTCAAGAACGTTCGGCGTCCATGGCGATCCAATGCGCTGCTTTTTCAGCCATCATCAGCGTCGGGCTGTTGGTGTTGCCGCTGGTGATGGTGGGCATGACACCCGCATCCACCACCCGCAAGCCGGCAATGCCGCGCACTTTCAGTCGGCTGTCCACCACCGCCATCGGGTCGTCTGCCCGGCCCATGCGGGTGGTGCCCACCGGGTGAAAGATGGTGCTGGCGATGTCGCCTGCGAGTTTGGCGAGGTCTGCGTCTGATTGATATTGCACCCCGGGTTTGAACTCTTCGGGTTGGAAGGGCTTCATGGCCGGTTGCGCCATGATGTGGCGCGTCACGCGCAAGCTGTCGGCCGCGACTTTGCGGTCTTCGTCGGTCGACAGGTAATTGGGGGCAATGGCCGGCGCGTCTTCAAAGCGGTTGGTTTGGATGTTCACCGAGCCCCGGCTGGTGGGGTTCAGGTTGCACACGCTGGCCGTGATGGCCGGAAAGCTGTGCAGTGGCTCGCCAAACGCATCCAAGCTCAGCGGTTGCACGTGGTACTGGATGTTGGCATGCGGCTGCGACGGGTCGCTCTTGGTGAAGGCGCCCAACTGACTGGGGGCCATGCTCATCGGGCCGGTGCGTTTGAGTGCGTATTCCAACCCGATCATGGCTTTGCCCCACAAGCTGTTGGCCATGGTGTTGAGGGTTTTGGTGCCCTTGACCTTGTAGACCGAGCGAATTTGCAAATGGTCTTGCAGGTTGGCGCCCACACCGGGCAGTTCATGCGTGACTTCGATGTTTTTTTTCTTGAGCAAGTCAGCAGGCCCAAGCCCTGATAGCTGCAGAATTTGCGCCGAGCCGATGCTGCCTGCGCTCAAAATGACTTCGCGGGTGGCTTGGACGGTCACCATTTCAGTGCCTGTCCAGACCTGGGCACCGGTGCAGCGCTTGGTGCCGTCGGGCTGCATCTCAATCAGCAGTTTGGCCACCTGGGCTTTGTTCCACAACTCAAAGTTGGGGCGTGCGTAGCAGGTGGGGCGCAAGAAGGCTTTGGCAGTGTTCCAACGCCAGCCGGCTTTTTGATTGACCTCGAAGTAACTGACGCCTTCGTTGTTGCCGCGATTGAAGTCGTCGGTAGCGGGAATGCCCGCTTCTTGCGCGGCTTGCGCAAAAGCGTCAAGCACATCCCACTGCAGGCGCTGCTTTTCGATGCGCCATTCACCACCCGCCAACCGACCTTTGAGGGTATGGATGTAACTGCCCGCTGGAGCATCGACCGCCATCAAGCTGGGTCGGGTGCCTTTGGCGCCGTGAAAAACATTGGCGCCTTTGTAATGGTCCTCGTGCAGCTGAAAGTAAGGCAAGGATTGGTCCCAGCGCCAGGCGTCGTCGCCTGTGATCTGCGCCCATTGGTCGTAGTCGCGCGACTGGCCGCGCATGTAAATCATGCCGTTGATGCTGGAGCACCCGCCGAGCACTTTGCCGCGCGGGTAGCGCAGTGTGCGGCCATTCAAGCCCGCCGTAGGTTCGGTCTCATAAAGCCAGTCGGTGCGGGGATTGCCAATGCAGTACAAATAACCCACGGGGATATGGATCCAGTGGTAATCGTCCTTTTTGCCCGCCTCAACCAGCAGCACACGTTTGCTGGCATCGGCACTCAAGCGGTTGGCGAGCAGGCATCCGGCCGTGCCGCCGCCCACGATGATGTAGTCGAAGGTGTTTTCGTTCATGGGCTCAAGTGTGTCAGAAGCAAGCGCGATACAACTTACTTGGCCGTAGGCATCACAAACTCAGCACCTTTGCCAATGCTTTCGGGCCAGCGTTGCATGATGGATTTTTGCTTGGTGTAAAAACGCACGCCCTCTTCGCCATAGGCGTGCATATCGCCAAACAGCGACCGCTTCCAGCCGCCAAAGCCGTGCCAAGCCATGGGCACCGGAATCGGCACGTTGATGCCGACCATGCCCACCTGGATGCGGCGCGAGAACTCGCGCGCCACGTTGCCGTCGCGGGTGAAGCAGGAAACGCCATTGCCAAACTCGTGATCGTTGATGATCTGCACCGCCGTGCCAAAGTCGGGCACACGCACGCACGACAGCACCGGGCCAAAAATCTCTTCCTTGTAGATCTTCATGTCGGTGGTCACGTGGTCAAACAGCGTGCCGCCCAGCCAGAAACCCTGCTCACAACCGGCACCGGCCTGCGCACCATCAAATTCGCGGCCATCGACCAGCATTTGCGCGCCTTCGGCCACGCCCGCATCGATGTAGCCCTTGATGCGCTGACGCGCCGCGTCGGTCACGATGGGACCCATCTCGGCGGCCAGGTTTTCACCGTTGAGCACTTGCAGCGCCTTGGTGCGCTCAACAAGCAAGGGCAAGATCTTGTCAGCCACATCGCCCACCAAAACCGCCACCGAAATCGCCATGCAGCGTTCGCCGGCCGAGCCGTAGCCCGCGCCAATCAAGGCGTCTACGGTTTGGTCGATGTCGGCATCAGGCATCACGACCAAGTGGTTTTTCGCGCCGCCCAGGGCCTGAACACGTTTGCCGTGGTGCGCGCCGGTTTCGTAGATGTAGTTGGCAATCGGTGTGGAGCCGACAAAGCTGATGGCTTTCACATCAGGGTGCTCCAACAGTGCGTCAACGGCTTCTTTGTCACCTTGCACGACGTTGAAAACCCCGTCCGGCAGGCCGGCTTTTTTCAGCAAGTCGGCCATGAACAAGGACGCGCTAGGGTCGGTTGGACTGGGTTTGAGGATGAAGGTGTTGCCCGCCGCAATCGCCACCGGGAACATCCACATGGGCACCATCACCGGAAAGTTGAAAGGGGTGATGCCCGCCACCACGCCCAGCGGCTGGCGCATCGTCCAGTTGTCGATGCCCGTCGAGACTTGCTCCGTGTAATCGCCCTTAAGCAATTGAGGAATGCCGGTGGCAAATTCCACGATGTCGATGCCCCGCGACACCTCGCCCTGGGCGTCGGTGAACACTTTGCCGTGCTCGGCGGTGATGATGTGGGCCAGCTCGTCCTTGTGTAAATTGAGCAGCTCCAGGAACTTGAACATCACGCGGGCGCGTCGCAGGGGCGGCGTGTCGGCCCAAGCGGGAAAGGCTGCTTGGGCCGCGGCCACGGCCTTGGCGACTTCGGCGCTGTTGGCCAGGGCCACTTGGCCGGTGACGGCTCCAGTGGCCGGATTGGTCACGCTCTGGCTGCGGCCCGAAGTGCCTGCGGCTGTTTGGCCGCCGATGTAGTGGCCGATGTGTGTGATGACCATGTGTATCTCCGTGTGGCTGACGCCGAAAGGGTTGATAGGATTGCGCTCTTGCGCGCTGAATGTCTTGTGCTCAATGGAGTGTAGGCATCACAGCATCCCTTCGCAAGTCCATAAACCTGAATTGATTGTTCAAAATAATGAACAATAGATCCATGAAAAATAAAAAGATCACCACACTCTGGACGCATCTGCATTGGTTGAGTGTGCTTGCCCAGCAAGGCAGTTACACGGCAGCAGCGGCCAGGTTGGGTGTCAGCAAGGCGGCCATGAGTCAACGCATTGCGGAGTTGGAACGTGCTGCCAAAGTCACGCTCGTTCAACGAACCACCCGAAGCCTGCGCCTGACAGAAGCGGGCCAGCGCTTGGTGGACGATACCCGTGCCTCGTTTGAGCAAATCGAGCACAGCTTTTCTCAGGTGCGCGACCTTGCCGAGCAGCCCAGCGGGTTGGTGCGCGTGACGACCCCCGTGGCACTGGCGCGGCAGCAACTGGTGCCCCTGTTTGTCGACTTTCTCAAGAACCACCCAGACGTCCGCATGGAGCTGGACATGTCTGACCGCCTGAGCGCACTGGCCACGGAGGGCTTTGATCTGGCGATTAGACACACCCCCAGCCCACCCGACACCCATGTGGCATGGGCTTTATGCCAAACAGAAACGGTGCTGGTGGCCACGAGGGCCTATTTACGGCGCAAAGGCATGCCGCAATCCCCGTGGGATCTTCAAACCCACAACTGCTTGCATTACCCCCGGACACATGACACACCCGCTTGGACGTTTGAGGCCCGTGACGACACAAAAGGCACAGAACGCATGACCGTTCCTGTGGCGGGTAACTTCGCTGCCAACAACAGCGAGGCTTTACGAGAAGCGGCGCTTTCTGGCGCAGGCATTGCATCGATGCCTGATTTCAGCGCACAGGCGGCGTTGAAATCAGGCCAACTTGTGACCGTGTTACCCAATTGGCACCACATTGGAGGCTATGCAGACACCCTTTATGCGATACGCCCCTACTCAGCCCATGTACCCAGGGCTGTGGCGGCCTTGGTGGACCTTTTACGCAAGGGCTTGGCGAAGGGCTTTGGTGTCTAAATAGCTTGAATCCCCTAAAAAATTTGGGTGTTAAAACAGCCGAAGTTGGCAAACTGTGCAAGTTCATTTCTAATTGATTCATCGTTGGGGAGTAGCTCAACTTCTTTGTGTTCAGTTCAAACCATCAGGTTGCACAAAGAAGTCAACACATCGTCATTACGGAGTTTCACTCCCGGTGTGTTGGGCAAATAACTGATTCATTACAAGCAAAGCAAGACCTTCGATCACACGTGCTACCGCATGTCTACGGACATGCCGAGGCTAGTTTTGATCGTTTTTGAGGTCCTCCATGGAATTATTTTCCTTGCCATGGTGGTCTGCTTTGCTGACCATCGTTCTGATTGATTTAGTTTTAGCTGGCGATAACGCCATTGTCATTGCGCTTGCAGCGCGTGGTCTTCCCCCGGAGCATCAAAATAAAGCCATTGTTTGGGGCACTGTGGGCGCCATTGTGGTCCGCTCTCTGATGACCGTTGGCGTTGTTTGGCTTCTTAAAATCCCAGGTCTTATGTTGCTCGGTGGCTTGGGGCTTTTATGGATCGCTTACAAGCTGATTGCAGACACTTCACAAGACGAGCACCAAGCCTCCAACTCCACCACCTTTTTGGGTGCGATGAAGACCATCATCGTTGCGGACGCCTTAATGGGTATCGACAACGTTTTGGGCGTGGCGGGTGCCGCTAACGGTTCTTTTGACTTGGTGGTGCTGGGTTTGTTAATCAGTATTCCCATTGTGGTCATGGGCAGCAAATTGGTGCTTCGTTTGGTTGAAAGATGGCCACTGATTATTCACGTGGGTGCGGCCGTTTTGGCCTTCACAGCAGCCCAGATGATTGTTAACGAAAAACTTTTGGCGTTCATTTTCAGCACAGGCGAATCCATCGATTTCATGGCCCGTATGGCAACCTATGTGATCGCCATTTCGGGTGTTTTGGGATGGGGTTGGTTGGCGTCCAGGCAGGCGTCTGAAAACGACTCCGAAACCCAATCGGTCTAGCATTTTTCAACCACAGGAGAAAAAAATGGAAACATTCATTGTTTACATAGACGACAAGCAATATGCGCTCCAACAACTTGTACCCATGTTGCCTGAGAAAGAGGCGCTGAGCTCTCCGGCAAACTGGATTTTGATTGGATGCCCACCGCGATTGAACCGGCACACTGGGCGTTGGTTGACGCAAGCGGCACAAAAAAAATGGCGTCATGAATGGACGCGCGATACGACAGCAGAAATAATCGACTTGTTAGAAAAATCCGGCAACATCGTTTCTAGTCAAGTAGCGCAAGGCGCACTGGTGGTGCTGACCCAACAAATCAAGCGCAAGGTGGGTGCAGCCAGGGTGATAGATGCCCGCCGACCCAAGTTGGCCGTGAACATGGACCCGGTGACACACGAGCAACCCCAAGAAAAATCTTCTTGGGTTGTGCCGGGTGGCGTGATGGCCATTGGCGCTGCCATTGTGCTGGCCAGCGAGTAAAGCGCCCCAGTGAGAAGATCGCAAGAAGCCGATGGTCTTTTCGGTTTCTTGCCTGTGCGATGTCCGCACAGCGCTTGACCAGGTAGTGGCATGGCGGATCTTGAGGTTGCTTTGTGTGACTCGGCTGCTTATGGCGACTGTTAGTATTGGATGCACTGATCTATGAAGCATTCAATTTGCAGCAAAACCATGCAATTTAGCCAACTCATCAAAGCCCGCAAAAGCATTCGCGGCTATCTTCAAAAACCCGTCCCTCGCGATGTCATCGATGCCATCATCGAAGTCGCCAAGTGGGCACCTTCCTCGATGAACACCCAGCCCTGGCATGTGCATGTGGTGACCGGCGCCCCGCTGGACCGGATTCGCAAAGGCAACACCGACAATATGGTCGCGGGCATACCCCCCAAGCGGGACTTTCCGATGAAAGAATCCTATGAAGGCTTGCATCGCCGTCGTCAAATTGACGTGGCGGTGCAACTTTTTGACGCCATGGAAATTGCCCGCGATGACAAAGCACGGCGCACCGATTGGGTCATGCGTGGCTTCCGTCAATTTGACGCGCCTGTCTCGCTGGTGCTGACCTATGACAAGTACCTGGAGCCTGCGGCCATCAGCCAGTTTGACTTGGGCGCTTTGTCACACGCCATTGTGTTGGCGGCTTGGGAGCAAGGTCTGGGCTGTGTCATCAACGGCCAGGGCATCATGCAGTCGCATGTGGTGCGCGAGCATGCCGGTATTCCCGATGACCAGAACATCATGATCTGCATTGCCATGGGCTACCCCGATGACTCCTTTATCGCCAACACCGTCAAATCGGTGCGCGAAGACAACAGCAGTTTTGTGCGTTACGTCGGCTTTGACGAACTGGAAATTACAAAATGAAGACATTGACAAATCACCTCATCCGCATGGGCATGGCCATGGCGGTGATGGGTTTGACGGCCATCACATCCACGGCCCAAACTTATCCCAGCAAGCCTTTGAAGCTGGTGGTGCCCTATGCCGCAGGAGGCTCGACCGACCAATTGGCCCGCGCCATCGCCGAGCCCTTGGGGCGTGCCTTGGGGCAGCCTGTGGTGGTAGAAAACAAACCCGGCGGCAACACCATCATTGGTGCAGATGCCGTGGCCAAATCTACGCCAGATGGCTACACCTTGTTCATGGGCAGTTCAGCCAGTTTGGCGGTCAATCCCTTGCTTTACAGCAAGCTGCCTTATGACCCGAGCGCTGACTTTGCGGGCGTCAGCATGTTGGCCGCCTCGCCTTTGGTGATGGTGGTGCCCGCCAGTTTGCCGGTGACCAATGTGAAAGAGTTTGTCGAACTGGCCAAGCGCAAACCGGACGCGATCAATTTCGCCTCGGTGG
>Ga0209598_10001896_pt1 | contig 16781 bp, 17 predicted proteins | sample M_140807_EF_Meta_FD_187317 | JGI IMG/M metagenome (GOLD analysis project Ga0209598, IMG submission 187317) | Freshwater microbial communities from Lake Montjoie, Canada to study carbon cycling - M_140807_EF_MetaG (SPAdes) (version 2) | ecosystem: Environmental > Aquatic > Freshwater > Lake... | reverse complement strand
TATGTCAGCGAGTTATCTTAATTTACTTCAGTGCTAAATCAGAAATGGTTGCCCGCCTGCGCGGGCATGACAGATTTTTTTGTCATGTACGGAGATAGAGATCTTCCCAGTAAGGATTTACTTTTTCAATCAAAGCTAATTTCTTTTTTCTTGAGCCACCCTTAAGTTGTTTCTCTCTTGCTATAGCATTTGTCATATCTTCTATAAGCTCATAATAAACAAGATATTTACACCCATATTTTTTCGTAAACCCAGGCACATCTGCATATTTATGTTCGTACACTCTTTTGATTAGGTCACTTGTAACACCAATATAGATCACCCCATTACGCATATTTGCCATAATATAAATAGCAGGTTGTTTGGCCGCCATATGTTTTCCTTTTTGTTGGACTTAAGGTCACTGGATTGCTTCGTCGCTACGCTCCTCGCAACGACGGATGCTGTCGTTGCGAGGAGCGTAGCGACGAAGCAATCCAGTGACCTTAAGTTTGTGACATCAAAAAACTACCCCACTAAAACTTTTGCCTGATCCCAATACTTCATTAACTCTGAAAAAGAATGTCCTGTTAAACTTGATTTGCCATCAGCCGCAGCCAATTGTTTCACCGCGTCTAAGCGTCGCTCAAATTTAGCCAACGTAGCGTGCAATGTTTCTTGGGGTTCGAATTTACAAAAAACACATAAAGAAAAAACGGCATGTAGTAAATCTCCGATCTCCTCTTGCAAAGCAGCTTGGTTAGCAGAATTAACACCCAAATGTTCTTCAATTTCCACACATTCACTTTGAATTTGCTGCATGATTTGTCCAGTATTTTCCCAACGAAAACCAAATTTATCTGCATCAAGCTCAAGTTTCTTCACTTTTTCTAATAGATTCAAAACAGTACCCCATAAATTAAAGGACTCTGTCATTCCCTTGCAGGCGGGAATCTATTTTCACATTAGCACAGAACATACCAGAGATAGATCCCCCGTCTACACAAGTTAATGACAGAGTTAATTGAACATTGTTATGATTATGACAACTACGTAAAAATACTGCCAGAATTTATTAAAACCCTGTTACATCATGCTGAGTCCTGGCATAATAATCTTAAAAGAGACACTGCCTGTTTTAAACAAGGAGCTAACATGCAAAATCAAAGTGATTTTTTGGACTATGCTCTCAAACATCAATTTGGTGACCTACACTGCCGCGTAGATCCCAAATCTGGCATGCGTGCCATCATTGCGATTCATAACACGAATCTTGGACCTGCTTTAGGGGGCTGCCGCTTTATTGAATATGATAACTCGGCCTCCGCGACTTTAGACGCCATGCGCTTAGCCCGAGGCATGAGCTTCAAATCAGCAGTAGCTGGTTTGCCATTAGGGGGTGGAAAAGCAGTCATCCTCAAACCCAAAACACCATTTGACCGCGAAGCTTACTTTCATGCATTTGGAGCATTTGTGCATGACCTACAAGGACAATATATCACCGCTATGGATAGCGGCACTGAATTAACCGATATGGCAATTATTGCGCAACATACGCCGCACGTTGCTTCTTTGGCCAAAGATGATGGTGATCCAGCGCGCGCCACTGCCCTCGGAATTTTACGCGGCATTCAAGCGGCTGTTGCATTCCAAAAACATCAAGACCATCTTGAAGATATGGTCATTGCCATTCAGGGATTAGGACATGTCGGCTATCTGTTGGCTCAGCATTTGCATCGTTTGGGCGCAAAACTGATTGTAGCCGATATTAACTCACAGCGCGTCCATCAAGTCGTAACTGAATTTGGTGCACAAGCAGTCCCCACTACCGATATTCACAAAGTAACTTGCGATGTATTTTCTCCCTGCGCCCTAGGTGCTATTTTCAATGAAACCACTATCCCTCAATTACAAACCAACATCATTGCTGGCGCTGCGAATAATCAATTGGCGCATCATGAGCACGGTCAAACGTTGCATGACAAAGGCATATTATACGCGCCAGATTATGTCATCAATGCTGGGGGCGTTATCTTTGCTTGTGGCAAATATTTTCACAGCGATCCGGCGAAAACCGAACAGAGCCTGAACCGAATTGGAAAATCTTTGACTGAAATATTTACCCGATCCCAACAAGAAAATAAACCCACCAGTCAAATCGCCGATAACATAGCCGAGGAAATCTTACAGAGCCCACATGAGACATCTCAATCTTTCGCCACAGCTGTATGATTACATGCTGCAAATCTCTTTGCGCGAAGATCCCATCTTACGCGCCTTGCGAGATGACCATGTTGCTCATCCCCTGTTTAGTATGCAAACGGCCCCGGAGCAAGCTCAGTTTTTACAAATGATTTTACGCTTGCTACGGGCAAAACGTGTCTTAGAACTGGGTACTTTCATGGGCTACGCCACGCTCGCTATGGCGCTTGCTCTTCCAGATGAGGGTCGCATCATTACTTGCGACCGCAATCCCACCTGGACCAATATTGCACTACCTTATTGGCAACAAGCCAAACAAGAACATAAAATTGATTTGCGTCTTGGTGCGGCCATACCCACCTTGAAAACGCTGTTATCTGAAGGGTTGGCACAGTCTTTTGACTTTATTTATATTGACGCTGACAAAACCAATTATGTCGCTTATTATGAATACGCTTTGCAATTGGTCCAGCCCCATGGACTGATCGCAGTAGATAATGTATTTTGGGATGGAGATGTGATTGATCCCCAGATCAAAAACGCTCAAACCCGGGAAATCCGTCGATTGAACACCCTCATCCAAAATGATGATAGGGTTGAAGTTAGTTTACTCCCAATCGCGGATGGTTTATTTTTAATTCAACCCAAATCGTAACTACTTGCTGTTACTTACGTAAGCCTACGTCTGGCAGACAAGCCGTGGGACGTTGGGCCAGTTAAGCAGTTACCTCAAATAAAGGTGTCATGTAATGGATCAATATGATAATCCCTGTGGCCTAAATGGCTTTGCATTTCTTGAGTTTTCTGCCCCCGACGCATCAATGCTGCATGCGCAATTTAAAAAAATGGGCTTTATCCACAAAGCAACGCACGTATCAGCACCCATAGACCTGTATCAACAGGGAAATATTGTATTTATTATCAATGCCACACCGGACTCCCGAGCGGCTGAGCATGCACGCATCCATGGTGCGGGTGCTTGCGCTATGGGATTTCGAGTCAAAGATCCTGAGGTGGCTTTCCAACATGCACTCAAGCATGGCGCCACTGCTTTTGTGGACGAATGCAAACCCTGCCATCAATTATTAGCGATTGAAGCCATTGGACAGTCAGTTATTTATTTTGTGGAAGGCGATGAGCTGCCTTTTGGTAAAGAATGGACTTATCACAACCATACTGCTACCGCCGAAGTGAAGCTTTTAAACATTGATCATCTCACCCATAACGTCTTCCGCGGCAATATGGACAAATGGGCTGACTTTTATCATAACATTTTTAATTTTAGAGAAATTCGCTATTTTGATATCAAAGGGCAATTAACCGGGTTACGCAGTCGCGCCTTAAGTAGCCCTTGTAATTTGATCAAAATTCCTCTGAATGAATCGAAAGATGCGCACTCACAAATTGAAGAGTTTTTACATGAATATCATGGAGAAGGTATTCAACATATTGCCTTGTCCACACCCGACATTTACCACTCAGTCCATACTTTGAGACAACAAGACGTCCCCTTTCTCACAGTACCAGATACCTATTATGAAATGGTTGGCGACCGGGTTCCTTGGCATCAAGAGCCTCTTCAAATTTTACAGCAAGAACGAATCCTCATCGATGGTGACCGCGAGCCCAAAGGTGGTTTATTATTACAAATTTTTACTGAAAATGTCTTTGGTCCTGTTTTTTTTGAAATCATTCAACGTCAAGGAAATCAGGGGTTTGGAGAAGGTAATTTTCAGGCATTATTCGAAGCCATTGAACGAGATCAAATCCGACGAGGAACTTTGTCGGCGGAGAACCCATCATGAAATTAGCCAGTCTAAAAGGTACGCGCGATGGCAGGCTATGTGTAGTCAGCAAAAATTTATCGCATGCCACATTAGTACCGGATATCGCCTCAACACTACAATATGCGCTAGATAATTGGCAAACGAAGGCCCCTGCTCTCCAAGAAATCTATCAGAAGCTCAATGCCCAGCAAATACCGAATGCCTTTCCATTTGATCCTCAGCAATGCACTGCTCCGCTACCTAGAGCGTTTCAGTGGGCTGATGGCAGTGCGTATGTCAATCACGTTGAATTAGTCCGCAAAGCCAGGAATGCTGAGATGCCAAAAGAGTTTTGGACTGACCCACTGATGTATCAGGGTGGCTCCGACTGTTTTCTGGGTCCAACTGATCCCATTCCAGTCGCCGACGAACAATACGGAATTGATTTTGAATCAGAAATCGCCATTATTACCAACGATGTTCCCATGGCGACTGCCACGCAAAATGCCGGACAACATATTGTGCTCCTGATGTTGGTCAATGATGTTTCGCTCAGAAATTTAATTCCTAATGAATTGGGCAAGGGATTCGGATTTTTTCAATCAAAACCTGCCAGTAGTTTTTCACCAGTGGCCGTCACGCCGGATGAATTAGGTACGGCTTGGGATGGCGAGCGGGTACATTTGCCGTTATTGTCTTATTTAAATGAAACGTTATTTGGCCAACCGAATGCGGGCGTAGACATGACCTTTTCTTTCCCACAATTGCTTGCCCATGCGGCCAAAACTCGGCCGTTATGCGCGGGAACTATTATAGGCTCAGGTACCGTCTCCAATGTCGACCGCAGTGCGGGGTCTTCGTGCATTGCAGAAAAACGCATGTTAGAAATCATTGCCCATGGCAGTGCAACCACCCCTTTTATGCATTTTGGAGATACCATCCGTATCGAAATGCTGTTTGAGCAACACAATGTGTTTGGATCCATTCAACAACAGGTCGTGCCCTATGAAGCTGTATGATTATTATCGATCTTCCTGCGCCTATCGGGTGCGCATTGCCTTGGCTGTCAAACAATTGGATTACACCGCCATCAAAGTAGATCTGACTCAGGATGAGCAACATGCAGCAACCTATTTAGATACGAATCCGCAAGCGTTGGTCCCCTCATTATTGGATGGCGACCATATCATCACTCAATCTCTAGCGATTATCGAATACCTTAACGAACAATACCCCACCCCGCCTCTTCTACCCGCCTCTCCTTTAGAACGAGCGCAGGTGAGAGCTTTGGCCTTGATGATTGCTTGTGACATCCATCCTTTAAATAATTTGCGGGTACTTAATACGTTACGCAAAGATTGGCAGGCCAATCCCGAGCAAATTACCCAATGGTACCATCACTGGTTAAAAGAAGGACTTAGTGCAATTGAACAGAAATTGGCTAAAAATACGCGGAAGAAATTATTTTGCTATACCGATAGTATTACGCTGGCTGATCTCTGCTTGATTCCTCAAGTGTACAATGCCAAACGCTTTGAATGTTCACTAGAGCCCTACCCGATCATTCAAAGCATTTACGAGCATTGTACGCAATTGCCAGTATTTATTATTGCGGCACCACAATAGAACGATGCAATATAAACAACTCCATGCCTTTACCTAAAAAGATAACGCCGATTACAAGTAGCGCAACAATACACCAATAATACCCGGATCCGGAGCTCACTTTTTTCATCATAGCCAGCATTTGTTCGGGTAATGCTAGCCACAACAAACCTTTGATAAGAATTAACCAGCACAAAACAGTCACGCCCGTAGCGCGATTGAACTCCCACACGTTATGCGTCACCACCAATACAATGCCCAGAAACAAAGTCAAACTAGCGACCACCGGGATAATCGGATCTTGCGGCTGCAATTGCAACAGAATCTTCCGATAATAAAACATACGACCCATGATGATGATGGCGACAATGAATATAAAGGACCCCAAAATTTGGGATAACAAAAAACTATAATAATGTTGATTGAGCATATGTCCTCCCTGGCTATATTACTATATTAATAGCTTGATTTAAGCTAAATAGCAATTGCTCAGGGACAATCCCCTGGTGTATGATTCATTTCATTTCGGATAAGAATTATGAACTCAATACCCTCTATTGCACACTGTTTATCGGGAAAAATCTCTGCCGACCATTCGGTGACGGTACAAGGCTGGGTAAAAACACGCCGCGACTCTAAAGCAGGTATTTCATTCATTACACTCCATGATGGCTCATGCCACGCTGGCATCCAAATCGTAGTACCCGCTTCGGTAGAAAACTATCAATCAGAAATAGTGCGTCTTACTAGTGGCTGTGCTATTCGTGCATCTGGACGCCTAGTCGCCTCTACAGGGCAAGGCCAACAATACGAAATTCAAGGCGAGCACATTGAAGTTATTGGATGGGTGGAAAATCCAGATACTTACCCTATTTCGGCTAAACGCCATACTTTAGAGTATTTACGTGACGTCGCGCATTTACGACCTCGAACAAATACTATTGGCGCAGTCGCACGCGTTCGGCATTGCTTATCCCAAGCCATTCATCGTTTTTTCCACGAACGTGGCTATCTTTGGGTCCATACACCCATTATTACTGCCAGCGATTGTGAAGGTGCGGGTGAGTTATTTCGCGTGAGTACATTAAATATTTTACGTGCGCCCAAAACGCCTGCGGGAGAAATTGATTTTACCCAAGACTTTTTTGGCCGCGAAACTTTTTTAACTGTTTCAGGACAATTAAACGTAGAAGCCTATTGCTTGGCATTATCCAAAGTATATACATTTGGTCCTACTTTCCGTGCCGAAAACTCCAATACTTCTCGGCATTTGGCTGAATTTTGGATGGTAGAGCCAGAGCTCGCTTTTGCGGACTTAAATGATATTTGTCAATTAAGCAAAGACTTTTTGCAATTTTTATGTCAAACTGTATTAAATGAACGCATGGATGACTTAACCTTTTTTAACCAATTCATTGCACCAGGCTTACTGGAGCGCTTAGAGACTTTGGCGCATGCCGATTTTGAAGTCATGACTTATTCTGAAGCGGTGCATCAATTGCAACAATGCAAAGCCAGCTTTGAATACCCGATAGAATGGGGTTTGGATTTGCAATCAGAACATGAACGATATTTAGCGGAAACACTGTGTAAAAAACCAGTTATCTTGACCAATTATCCGGCTAATATCAAAAGTTTTTATATGCGCCTCAATGAAGACGAGAAAACGGTCGCCGCTATGGACGTACTGGTCCCAGGCATTGGAGAAATTATTGGAGGCAGCCAACGTGAAGAGCGTTTGGAGGTTCTCGATAAGAGAATGGATGAATGCAATTTAAATAAAGAAACATATAGTTGGTACCGTGATTTGCGACGCTACGGTACTGTCCCACATGCTGGCTTCGGTTTGGGCTTGGAACGCCTAGTTTCTTATATCACAGGAGTGGGAAATGTCAGAGATGTAATACCATACCCAAGAACACCTGGGCATGCAGAGTTTTAAGGAACCCTCACGCAAATACAAACAGATATTAAAACCCATCCGCTGCACGCTTATGCAACATACACTGTGAATGCTACGCAGCAAAGGTTTCCTCAAGGAGCAGGCAATCGAATTGACGGTCCACCCCAGGCAACTGCGCCTGAGATTTTGGAAAACCTGGATAAATTCATCAAATTTTCTGCTGCATCGGAACTTAATGTACCGGAACTAACCACACTCATTAGTGCTTTGAAAAGTGGATGAGGTTAATCTACCAATTGACCACTATTGAGAGTCAAAACTTTATCCATTCGAGCTGCTAAATTCAAATCATGCGTCACTACGACCAGCGCCGTTTGATAACGTTGATTCAAATCCAACATCGCATCAAAGATATGGGCTGCGGTTTTTTGGTCTAAATTACCCGTGGGTTCATCCGCAAACACACAAGCAGGCTGTTGCACCAAAGCACGCGCAATGGCGACTCTTTGGCGCTCCCCGCCTGATAATTGGCTCGGTTTGTGCTCTAAACGCGCGCCCAACCCCACCTCGGTTAAAATCGTTTGGGCACGGTGCAATGCCTCATCAGAACTTCGATTTGCCAGTAACCCAGGCAAAGCCACATTTTCTAACGCGGTAAACTCCGGCAACAAATGGTGAAACTGATACACAAACCCTAATTGTTGATTGCGTAACAGGCACCGGCGATGTTCAGACAAGCTTTGCCAATCCGTACCTTGAATCAATACCTGACCCGAACTCGGTACATCTAAACCACCCAATAATTGCAATAAAGAACTTTTACCAGAACCAGACGGCCCGACGATAGCAATACGCATCCCGCGCGTAATCGTTAAATCAATTCCACGTAAGACGTGCAACACATTGTGGCCATCATGATACGCTTTTTTAAGATCACGACATGAGATAATAGATTTATTCATAATGCAATGCCTCAGCAATCACAGTTTTCGATGCACGCCAGGCAGGATAAATCGTCGCTAGAAAACTCATCCCTAATGCCGTTACAGCAACCACCCACACATCCGACCACAAGATTTTCGACGGGAGATAATCGACAAAGTAAATACTGGAAGACAACACATGCAAATGGAAAAGGGTCTGGAAATAATCAACCAATTGCGTGGCGAAGCTGGCCAATAAGACCCCTGCCCCCACGCCTATTGCAGTCCCCATACAGCCAATCAACATGCCTTGTACAATAAAAATAGATAAAATGACTCTGGGTGTGGCACCAATCGTGCGTAAAATAGCAATTTCAGCTTGTTTATCATTAACGACCATTACCAAAGAAGAGACTAAATTAAATGCAGCGACACCAATGATCAGCACTAAAATCAAAAACATCATGGTTTTTTCTAATTTGATTGCATCAAAAAAAGCACCAAAGGATTCCGTCCAATCGCCGACTTGATACGCTTCGCCCAAGGTATAACTCAAATTTTGCGCCATAGCCGGAGCTTGATAAATATTATCAATTTTCAAACGCAAGCCGGACGCATCTTCAGTCGACATTTGCAGTAGTTTCTGCGCATCCTGCATATGAATAAAGGCTAATTTGGTGTCAAAATTAAACCCCGTACCCGCAGAAAATACTCCCCGAACAGTAAACCGTTTAAACCTCGGCACCACACCGGCTGGCGATACTGACGCTTGGGGAATCATGACCGTCACGGTATCCCCTATCATCACACCCAAATTTTCCGCCAAACTCCGTCCCAATAATATGCCAAAATGATCGATAACCATGGTACCCAAGATCAATTTGTCTCTGAGATGAGTAATAGCCTCTTCTTGATCCGGCAAAATTCCGGTTAGCAACACAGGTACAACTTGACCACTACTGGTCAAAATACCCTGAGAACTCACATACGGCCCTACTGCTTTGATATCCGGGTGTTTACTCAAGTCCTGGGCTAAGGTTTTCCAATCGTGAATCACCCCATCTTGGCCAGTAATGGTGACTTCGGGTGCCATGCCAAAAAATCGTTTATGAATTTCCTCATCAAACCCGTTCATTACGGATAATACGGTAATCAATACCATCACGCCCAGGCCAATACCCAGCATGGAGCTCAATGAAATAAACGACACAAAATGGCTTTTTTTGCGTGCACGGGTATATCGCAATCCAATAAATAACGCTATAGGTTTTAACATGAATCAAGGAAGTAATGAACCAATGTTCATTGTAATGAAAATCAGACTGACAAGATAGAGGAAACAGAAATAGCCACCTTATTTTCCCTTCTCCCCACGGGGGAGAAGGTGTCGCAAAGCGACGGATAAGGGCATATTATAATCAAGCAACCAGTTCAAGTAATTGATAGCCAACAATCGCTGACAATACCAATACACCAGAAATTTCTAAAAATTTAACAATGAACTGTTCCAAATGTTCATAATAAATATGATCATTGGCAGAATCATCAGATGAGGCAGCCTGCAGTTTTTCCTCGACTAACGGATGAGAGAAAGCTGGTGTTTCCCCGTAAAAACCTGCCCACCATCCTTCGATCCAGTGGTCGCTTTCTACAGATCCTAAGTTAAAAGGATTAGCTTCTTCATCCAACTCGGCACTAGCACATTCATATCCATACCAATAAGATTCTTCAATACTGGGATGGTTAATATTGAATCTCAATTGAATATCAGGCAACACTTTCATTATATCGTCCATTTTATAACCCCTATCCGGTTTGGTTTTATTGTTCGTCCATGAGTACACATTATCGTCCTAAGAGCACAACGACAAGGGAAAGTCATACTATAAAAAAATTACTATTTTTGGTAAATTTTTAACTGTATATATTGGGTATAGGATACAAATGATCTTTTGTCCAATTTTAGGATCAAATTATTGATAATAAACCTTTTGCAAGTGCATTTTTCCTCGACTTAAAGACTTTAAATAAGCGATGCCTAATATTTATTCGTGAAAGGTATACCGTCCAATAAGCAGGAAACACACATAGTTATCCACAGAATCTGTGGACTAATTTTTCGTTCGGGATAATTAAAAAAAGACTATAAAAATTCAGATATCATTTACGCTGATTGCCTTAATGCTCAATGCACTATAACCGATACAGCAACTTGCCAATGTACTTTGCTTACAATTGAAAAATGCAACAGTTTCGCTACAGAAGCCCGGTGATGATACAATGCTTCAAAGGGATACTTTTTAAATGGAGCCCCCAACACCGCTTATTCTTACCATACTTGCTACAATAAAAGTATTAATTGAGCTGCCAACTATGATTTGCTGTATTAGCGCTCCATTCTCATTTGCATTATAGATGAGACACTCAATTCGCGCACATTTTGATTAACTGTATTGTATCCAGATAAAACAGTGGATGCCCCCAAAAACCCACAATATCTCAATAATTGAACAGCCATCATGCAAGGACAACAACAAATCCAAGAAAAACAAGTAGCGCATCGGTCGCCAACATTCATAACAGGTAAATCTTCATTGTCTTCTTTGGTAAGGTGAGGAACTATCGCAGGAGTTTGGCTATCTGCACTGCGCACCAGCTCTTCATTTATACGTTTTCTTGATGGGCGCATACTTGGCATGCTATGGCACATTTCATTCGCCAGAGTATATAAGGGAGAACTGGGTTCTAATTGCAAATCATCCAGTAAGACAGTGCCCAAAGCATATATATCGCTTGATTCAGAAAATAAATTTTTGTAATTAGATTTAAGCGTATTACAATAAGTAGGCAAATCAACCCCCATGTTTTCTAATTGCCGCACCCAATCTTGTGACGTTTTAAAAAACTCAGGAGCCATATATCCTGGTGTGCCGTTCCCCATTGTGCTCGGAGTTCCTAAGTCAAAGGCCTCATCCCAATCTATAAACACAACCTCAAACCTCAGTCCTTCTGTGCGGTTCATTTTTACACAAATGTTTTCTGCTTTAATATCAGTATGCACTATCCCTTTTTCAATAACCTGAACTAAATATTGCTTTAAAATTTCTCTGGCAAGTAATTCTATTTCGATTGATGAGAGCGCATCTCTATGAATTAACATAAATTCGCCGAGATTTTCACCAGAGTCTCGTGTGATATCAATTCTCTTTGTTTGAAGATTCCGAAAAAAAAATGTTCGTCTAAAAATAGGCGGTCCTATATAAATTTGCGGGGCGTATTGTTCTGTGTGCTTAGACAAAGATACCCCGCCTTCTACCAATGAGGAGTGGCTTTTTAAATAAAATACATGATCTTCAATATCTACAGCGTATTTGACGGTTTTTTTGAACAAGCCAAAATTAGTAACATTAAGAACATAATCAGGTTTCCCTAGCGCACGCGCCCAGACAGCTTTATATGCTACAATGGATTCATTCTCAGGGTCATCGTCTTCATCTATTTCACAATAATCTTCGAAATTGTCGGGCAATATTTTAGGTAAATCATCTTTGTTTTGATGAAAGTAGATTTTGCCATTAACCACAGTTGCAGAATGTGTCCCGGGATCATCTAAAAAAGTTGTTGTTATTGGTATATAACTTGCTTCGCCATCCACTCCAGAAGGCATGATATAACATCTAGGTATTAGGCGACCATCTTCATCAGAGCGTTTTGCACGCGATACTTTCAAACCATCAGGTACCCCGCCCCCTAAGGCTGCTAAAACCTCGTCGCTTATATAGCGTTCAGGATGATTAAAATAATCCTGTATAGCTATTTTTTCCTCTTCAGATATAACGATAGGCATAACACCCTACAAATTCAGTGGCTTAAAAAAAAACAGTATATCAACAATTAACCCGACTATAAAGGTAGTGCTACCGCGAAAGGATTTATGCATGGATCCCCGCCTGCGCGGGGATGACAAAATTATTTAGGCAACAACGCCGACTTGTTCGCGGGACGTAGGGATCTGAATTGTCAACAAATCCTATTCTAAATAAAATATTTAAAAGTTACGGCGCTAATCGATGCATAGTCCATTGCTCGTTCTGCCGACTATACTGAATACGGTCATGCAAGCGATTGTCTCGTCCTTGCCAAAACTCTATTTGACTAGGGACTACTGCATAGCCACCCCAAGATTCTGGACGAATAATGCCTGCGTTTTGATACTCAGTACTTACACGCTGATAGGCAGCTATGAGCGCTTCTTGGCTAGGAATAACCTGGCTTTGGTGAGAAGCAATGCTACTAATTTGACTTTTCAGCGGGCGCGAATGAAAATACTCGTCCGATTGTTCAGCATTGACTCGGTGGACTTTTCCTCTTACGCGCACTTGTCGGGACAACTGTGGCCAATAAAAGTTCAAAGCCACCCAAGGATTTGCTTCGATTTGCAGGCCTTTTGTACTACTATAATGGGTGTAAAATACAAACGCACCATCTGCTAATTCTTTTAACAAGACCACTCTAGAATCAGGTTGGTTATTCTGATCGACTGTGGAGAGTACCATGGCATTGTTGGTTGTTGGTTCTGTCTGCGCATACTCATCAAACCAACGTTTGAATTGCTCAATCGGATTCAGATCCATATTTGACTCAAGTAACGATACATCACCATACTCTTCCCGAGTTTGCGGGAGCATATCAATTGATTTGAAAGCGCACATATTATCTCACAATCTAAAGGCATTAAGACACTGGATTGCTTCGCTACGCTCGCAATGACGGTAAAGAACCCGTCTTTGCGAGGAGTGTAACGACAAAGCAATCCAGTGACTTAAAAGACTCTGGATTGCTTCACTACGCTCGCAATGACGGCAAATAACCCGTCTTTGCGAGGAGTGTAACGACAAAGCAATCCAGTGACTTAAAAGACTCTGGATTGCTTCGCTACGCTCGCAATGACGGTAAATAACACGTCTTTACGAGGCTCTTACCAGTTCATCCGTTTTGCAACCGCATCGCCTAATTCAGCAGGAGAATTAACCGTCATGACACCAGCAGCTTGGAGTGCAGCAAATTTATCCGCCGCAGTTCCTTTTCCGCCAGAAATGATGGCGCCTGCATGTCCCATACGTTTTCCAGCCGGCGCAGTCACGCCTGCGATATAAGCCACAACTGGCTTCGTCACATTCGAACGAATGAATTCCGCCGCTTCTTCTTCTGCAGTCCCACCAATTTCACCCACCAAAATAATAACTTCGGTTTGTGAATCTTTTTCAAATAGTCCCAAAATATCGATAAAGTTACTACCAGGAATAGGATCTCCTCCAATTCCCACGCAAGTACTTTGTCCAAAACCTTTATCAGTCGTTTGCTTGACTGCTTCATAAGTCAACGTACCTGAACGCGATACAATCCCAACCTTACCAGGCAAATGAATTGAACCAGGCATAATCCCAATTTTACACTGTCCAGGAGTGATCACACCTGGGCAATTCGGTCCTATCAAACGACTTTGCGTATTTTGTTCCAAATACAATTTGACCTGCAACATATCCAAAACTGGAATGCCTTCGGTGATACAAACAATCAATTCAATCCCAGCTTCTGCAGCTTCGATAATGGAATCTTTACAAAACGGTGCAGGCACATAAATCACTGAAGCCGTAGCTTGCGTCTCTTTCACAGCATCCCGCATGGTATCAAATACTGGCAACGACAAATGCGTCTGCCCGCCTTTACCAGGCGTCACACCACCGACCATTTTAGTGCCATATGCAATGGCTTGCTCTGTGTGAAACGTACCTTGATTTCCAGTGAATCCTTGGCAGATCACTCGGGTATTTTTATCGATTAATATACTCATTAAAACCTCTTGATTAAAATAACCCTGTCATTCCCGCGTAGGCGGGAATCCATTCTCATATTGGTCAAAATGCCGACCAAGGATAGATCCCAGCCTTCGCGGGGATGACATGGTGTATTGAACACGCACAGAAATTAAGCTACTGCCGCCACAATTTTTTGCGCCGCATCGGTTAAACCATTCGCAGCAATCACATTCAGACCACTATTATTTAAAATATCGGCCCCTAATTTGGCATTATTACCTTCTAGGCGAACAACTACCGGGATTTTTAATTGCACTTCTTTGACCGCAGCCAAAATACCTTCCGCAATCAAATCGCACCGTACAATTCCGCCAAAAATATTCACTAGAATGCCTTTGACTTTTTCATCAGATAAAATAATCTTGAATGCCTCAGTCACACGTTCTTTGGTTGCACCACCGCCCACATCTAGGAAGTTGGCTGGCTCACCACCGCATAATTTGATCACATCCATGGTAGCCATCGCAAGACCGGCACCATTCACCATACAACCAATTTCACCATCCAAAGGAATGTAATTTAATTCAAAATCATGCGCTTTATTTTCACGCTCGTCCTCTTGAGAGGCATCACGCATCGCTTTCAAAGCGGGTTGTCTATATATCGCATTGTCATCAATGCTAATTTTGGCATCTAAACAAACCAAAGTACCTGCTTTGGTCACGACTAATGGATTGATTTCTAAGAGAGCCAAATCATTTTCCACAAACATCCGACCCAAACCCGTCATCAATTGAACCAATTGGGTGATCTGAGGACCAACCAAACCCAATTGAAAACCAATTTCTCGACATTGGTAAGGCATAATCCCTACTAGAGGATCCATCGTAACTGTCAGAATTTTTTCTGGTGTCTCGGCTGCTACGGTTTCAATCTCCATACCGCCTTCCGTCGATGCCATAAACACCACACGTCGTTGCGCACGATCAACCACTGCACCCAGATATAATTCACGAGCAATTTCACTGGTTTCTTCAATCAAAACCACATTGATAGGTTGCCCATTCGCATCAGTCTGATGCGTTACTAATCTTGTTCCAAGAAGCTTTTTGACGTAGTCAGTTAATTCTGTCTGAGTTTTCACTAATTTAACGCCACCGGCCTTGCCGCGGCCTCCAGCATGGACTTGGGCTTTCACTACCCAAGATGCTGTAGATAGTTTTTGACTTACTTTAACCGCTTCTTCAGCACTGTTAGCAATATAACCGGTAGGAACCGGTAAATTATATTTGGCCAATAAAGATTTAGCTTGATATTCATGTAAATTCATTCGGTGTCCTAACTAAACATTAAGTAACAAACGCGCGGGATCTTCTAGTAATTCTTTTACGCTTACTAAAAACTGCACTGAATCTTTGCCATCGATCAAACGATGGTCGTACGACAAAGCCACATACATCATCGGCCGAATAACAATTTGGCCTTTTTCTACAACCGGACGCTCTTGGATCTTATGCATACCTAAGATACCAGTCTGCGGCGGGTTGATAATTGGTGTAGACAGCAACGAACCAAATACCCCACCATTTGTGATGGTAAACGTCCCACCTTGCAATTCTTCTATGGTCAATTTCCCGCTGCGAGCACGCGTCGCACAATCAGAAATAGTGTGTTCAATATCCGACAAACTAAGCTGATCTGCATTGCGCACCACTGGCACCACCAAACCACGTTCGGTCGTCACAGCAATACCGATATCATAATAATTGTGATAGATGATATTTTGCCCATCTACGGACGCATTCACAACAGGAAAACGCTTTAAGGATTCCACGACTGCTTTGGTGAAAAACGACATAAAACCAAGCTTCACGCCAAATTTCTTTTCAAAGCTGTCTTTGTATTGCGCACGTAAATCCATGACTGCTTGCAAATTGACTTCGTTAAACGTCGTCAACATGGCCGCAGAATGCTGGGCTTCTAACAAACGCTCGGCCACTTTTGCGCGTAAGCGACTCATGGGCACTCGACGCTCTTCTCGGCTACCGGCAGAGATTTGCAGCAGCGCTGATTGCGCGCCCGCTTTTGAAGATTTATCGCGCTGTGAAGAGATATAACCCGTCACATCGTCTTTGGTTACCCGGCCATCTTTCCCTGAACCTTGGATCGCAGTAGGACTGAGATCGTTTGCAGCCATTAAGCGACGAACGCCAGGGCTGGTTGCGGCATCAGCAGTTGGCTCTGATTTTTTAGATGCTGCAGGCGCTGCCTCTGCAACAGCCGGAGCAGTTTTTGCAGCTTGTGCAGATGTGTCTATTTTGGCCAACAATTCACCAGATTTAACTGTTGCACCGCTTTGAAATAGGATTTCGGTCAACACACCATCTGCAGGCGCGGGCACTTCCAAAACGACTTTATCTGTTTCCAAATCTACAATATTCTCATCGCGCTTCACAACATCGCCTACTTTTTTATGCCAGGTTGCAATCGTGGCATCTGCCACGGACTCTGGTAAGGCGGGTACTTTTATTTCAGTTGCCATAATGATTCCTATTAGGTTAACGCCTGTTTCACCAACGCTTCT
>Ga0209598_10001894_pt1 | contig 16785 bp, 14 predicted proteins | sample M_140807_EF_Meta_FD_187317 | JGI IMG/M metagenome (GOLD analysis project Ga0209598, IMG submission 187317) | Freshwater microbial communities from Lake Montjoie, Canada to study carbon cycling - M_140807_EF_MetaG (SPAdes) (version 2) | ecosystem: Environmental > Aquatic > Freshwater > Lake... | reverse complement strand
CCATGCCCAACAAGACAGTCTGGATCGTCGACGACGACCGCTCGATCCGCTGGGTCTTCGAGAAGGCCTTGCAACGGGAAGGCATTGCTTGCCGACTGTTCGAGTCCGCCAACGAGGCGTTGGAGACGCTCGACGAAGACACCCCGCGGGTGGTGGTGAGTGACATCCGCATGCCGGGCCAGTCGGGCATCGACCTGTTGCAACAGGTCAAGACACGCCTGCCGCAGGTCCCCGTCATCATCATGACCGCGTACTCCGACTTGGAGAGCGCGGTCTCGGCGTTTCAAGGTGGCGCCTTCGAATACTTGCCGAAACCGTTTGACGTCGATACCGCGGTCGAGCTCATCCGCAAGGCACTCGAAGAGAGTCGTCGCAATGGCGAGATCTCCGAGCCGGACGAGCCGGTGCCCGAGATGCTCGGGCAGGCCCCGGCCATGCAGGAGGTCTTCCGCGCCATCGGCCGACTGTCGCAGTCGCACGCCACGGTACTCATCACCGGCGAGTCTGGTTCCGGCAAAGAACTGGTCGCGCGTGCCTTGCATCGCCATAGCCCGCGGTCCGGCAAACCGTTCATCGCCATCAATACTGCGGCGATCCCGCGCGACTTGCTCGAGTCCGAGTTGTTCGGCCACGAGCGCGGCGCCTTCACGGGCGCGCAGGCCGCGCGGCAGGGCCGCTTTGAGCAAGCCGAGGGCGGCACCCTGTTCCTCGACGAGATCGGCGACATGCCCGCCGAGCTGCAGACGCGCCTGCTGCGGGTGCTATCGGATGGCCACTTCTATCGCGTCGGCGGCATGCAACCGATCCGCTCCAACGTGCGGGTGATTGCAGCGACCCACCAGGACCTCGATCAGCGGGTCCGCGAAGGCTTATTCCGCGAAGACCTTTATCACCGGCTCAACGTCATTCGCCTGCGTCTGCCGGCGCTGCGCGAGCGGGCTCAGGACATTCCGCTGCTGGCACGCCACTTTTTGCAGCACAGCGCGCGCGAGCTCAAGGTGGAGGCCAAGCGTCTCTCGGAGACGGCCCTCCGCTTCCTCTCATCGCAACCGTTTCCCGGCAACGTCCGTCAACTCGAGAACCTATGCCACTGGTTGACCGTGATGGCGCCCGGGCAAACCGTCGAAATCGCCGACCTGCCGCCGGATGTCCGCTCGGCCAGCAGCACCCCGACCGACGGCGACTGGCTCACACTGCTGGACCAGCACGCCGACGAGGCGCTGCTGCGCGGTGAGCGCGGCATCATCGAGCGCCTAACCCGCGACTTCGAACGCACGCTGATTTTGCGGGCGCTGCAACACACCGGCGGACGCCGGATCGAAGCCGCGCAATTGCTGGGACTCGGTCGCAACACCCTGACCCGCAAAATCCAAGACATGGGGCTCGACGACGGCGCCGCAGAAGACTGACCCGGCAACTAGCTGATCGCGACGCCGAGCGCGCGGCCGATCAGCCAGGTGGTGCCGGCGGCGCCGAGTCCGATCAACAGCATCCGTAGTCCGCTGGCCAGAATGCCGCGACCGGAAAACATCGCCACCAAGGCGCCCATCAGCAACAGGCTGATCGAGGCGAGCACCGCACCGCCGACCATCGCCGCGCTGCCGCTGGCGAAACCGAATGGCAGCAGGGGAATCGCCGCACCCAGCGAGAAGGCCAAGAACGAAGCCACCGCAGCCCGCCACGGCGAGGCCAGACCCGACGGCTCGAGACCGAGCTCTTCACGGGCGAGGGTCAACAGGGCGTGATCCGGGTCGGCGATGAGGGCGTCCGCGGCCTGACGGGCAATCTCCGGGCTCATCCCGCGCGCCTGAAAGATGGTTGCGAGTTCGCCGGCCTCGGCTTCCGGGTATTGCTCCAGTTCGGCCCGCTCCAGGGCGATCTGCGAATCGAACAGGTCGCGCTGGGCGCGCACCGAGACGTATTCGCCTGAAGCCATCGACAGGCTCCCCGCCAGCAGTCCAGCGAACCCCGCCAGCAGCACCGAGGCATCGTCGGCGTTCGCACCAGCCACGCCAAACATCAGGCTCAGATTCGAGACCAGCCCGTCATTGAGGCCGAACACCGCAGCACGCAGGTCATGTCCACTGGACAGCACCCGATGCGAGCGCTCGCTGGAGTGGTTGTGCGTATCGGTGTAGACCGACAGGCCCCGCACTTTGAGCGCAGCCAACAGCGGCCGCAGCGTCGCCGGACTGAAATGGCGCAGCAAGCGCACCACGGCGCGCGCGCGCAGCGACGGGCGAAATACCGGCGGGGCAAGTCCCACCTTAGCCATTTCGTCAGCCCACAGCCCACCCTGCCGCTCAGCCTCGGCGGCCAGTTCCAGGAACATCAGCTGCAGGGGAGTCCCCGATTCAGCGTCAGAGACATGCCGGTATAGCCAAGCCGATTGCTTCTCGTCGCGCCAGGACTCCAACAGGCTGGCGCCCTCAACCGCCATCAAATCAGCTTCCAGAACATCCACCAGGCCGGATTGGTGTCGCGGCCCTCAAGGTACTTACTGGCTGGGAAGTTCTTTTCCAAGACACGCAGCGTGTCCTCTCGCAAGTCGGTCATGCCCATCTCGTTATAGGCCCGCACCATCAGCGCCAGGCCCTCCTCATTGGCCGGCGCCTGAGGAAAGTTTGTAAGTGCATACTTCGCGCGGTTGACCACCGCCACGTACGCCCCGCGACGGAAGTAATAGCGCGCCACGTGGATTTCGCCCGAGGCCATAGAGTTGACCAGATAGGTCATGCGTGCGGCGGCGTCCTCCGCGTATTTGCTTTGCGGATAGCGGGTGACCAGAACTTTGAGCGCCTCAAACGACTCGCGTGCCGATTTCGGATCACGCTCGGTCGGGTCTTGACTACTGACCAGCTTGAAGATGCTGCGGTCGTCGATGAATTTGGCCAGCCCCTTGAGGTACTGGGCGTAATCAACGTTCGGGTGGTTGGGATGCAAGCGAATAAAACGGTCGGCGGCGGCCAGGGTTTGCTCGGTCTCGCCCTTCTTGTAATACACGTAGATCAGCTCAAGCTGCGCCTGCTGCGCGTAGCGCCCGAACGGGTAACGGGACTCGAGCTGCTCGAACAACTGCGCCGCTTTGTCGTAGTTGCCGTCGGCCAACTCGGCGCGGGCCTCGGTGTAGAACTTCGACGCGGACCAGCCTTTGGTCTTGTCCTCATCCTGCTTGGACGACGAACACCCGACGAGCAGGGCCACGATGACGATTGCCAGTAGACTACGCTTCATGCGCGAAACCCCGGATGAGTGGGACGATTATAACGAAAGCGAAGACGCCCCCGGTCCCGCGTCCGCGACCCCGGTCACGCTGACGGTGCCGGCCGAGGCACTCGGCCAGCGGCTCGACCAGGTTCTGGCACGGGCGCTGCCCGATTACTCGCGCAACCGGCTGCAAACCTGGATCGAAGACGGCCGGGTCAGCGTCGACGGACTGGCGCGAGCGGGCAAATACCGCCTGTTCGGCGGCGAAACGCTGCAAGTGACACCGGCCACCGAGATCGGTGCGTTGGCTGATGCTGGCGAGGACATCCCGCTGGACGTGCTCCACGCCGACGCCGACATCGCCATCATCAACAAGCCGGCCGGCCTGGTGGTGCACCCGGGCAGCGGAGTCGCCAGCGGCACGCTGCTCAATGCGCTGCTCCACCATTTCCCGGAGACGGTCGCCGTGCCGCGTGCGGGCATCGTCCATCGGCTCGATCGCGACACCAGCGGCTTGCTCGTGGTGGGCCGCACCCTGCGCGCCCAGACCCGACTGGTCGAAGCCATGAAAGTGCGAGCCATCAGCCGCCGCTACACCGCACTAGCGACCGGTCGCATCGAGTCGACGCAGATTGTCGACGCGCCGGTCGGTCGCGACCCCAAGCACCGCACTCGCATGGCAGTCACCCCATCCGGCCGCGAAGCGCGCACCCACATCACGCCACTTGAGCAGCTCGACGGCGCGACCTTGATCGACTGCGAGCTCGACACCGGGCGCACCCACCAGATCCGAGTGCACTGTCGGTACATCGGCAACCCGCTGGTCGGCGATCCGGTTTACCTCAGCCGCGCACCGCGGCAAGCCCTACTGGCGGCGTTTCCGCGGCAGGCGCTGCACGCCCGCGAACTGGCGCTACAACACCCCATCAGTGGCAAGGCGCTGCGCTTCGAGTCGCCGCTTGCAACCGACTTTTCCACCTTGCTGCAACGTCTGCGCGAGGAGCAAGCACGGTGAACGGCGCCGGCCTCAGTGGCTGGCTGACGCCCGACTGGCCAGCACCAGCCCGGGTGCGAGCGCTCTGCACCACCCGCGCCGGCGGCGTCAGCGGGGGGCCGTGGGCGGGACTCAACCTCGCCGCCCACGTGGGTGACGACCCGCTGGCCGTCACCGCCAATCGCGCCGTTTTGCGCCCGCACCTACCAGACAACCCGCTGTGGCTGACTCAGGTCCACGGTACGCGGGTGGTCGACCCGGCCACTGCACGCGAGCCGGTCGAAGCCGACGCGGCCTGCACCCGCAACGCCGACGTCCCCTGTGCGGTCATGACCGCCGACTGCCTGCCAGTCCTGCTGTGTGACGACACCGCTAGCGTCGTCGCTGCCGCACACGCCGGCTGGCGCGGACTCGCCGCCGGCGTCTTGGAGAGCACCGTCGCAGCCATGGGCGTCGACCCCGCGACGCTGCGAGCCTGGATCGGCCCCGCCATCGGCCCCGATGCTTTCGAATGCGGTGCCGATGTGCTGGCTGCCTTCAGTGCCGCCGATGCCGACGCAGCAACGGCATTCGTCCGCTGCGGCGAGGCCACATGGCTCGGCGACTTGCCGCAGCTGGCGCAGCGCCGCCTTGTCGCCAGCGGCTTGCGCGCGGACCACGTCCACTTGAGCCATCTCTGCACGGTCACCGACCCGATACGGTTCTATTCGTATCGCCGCGATGGCGTCACCGGGCGCATGGCCAGTGTGATCTGGCTGAGCGACTAAGGCAGCGGCAGCGGCGGGGTACAATCCGCTCATGCTCGAATTTCAGGTGCCGGCACTACAGGCCATCGTCATCGCCAGCCTGGTCGCCGGCGTGCTCAGCGTGCTGGCAGCGGTCAGCGTCGCACGCCTGCTGCATCCATCGTCGCTACCCTTGCTGGTGAGCTACGCCGTCGGGGCCTTGCTAGGCGCCGCTTTTCTGGAGGTGCTGCCGCACGCTGTCGAGGGCGCCGCGCGTCCGGCAACCGTGATCATGACGGTGCTCGCCGGCATCCTCGGCTTTTTCGTGCTGGAAAAACTGGTGCTGTGGCGCCACTGCCACCACGAGCACTGCGAGGTGCACGAACTCACCCACCCGCCCGAGGGCCATGCCGGAGGCGTGTTGCTCATGCTCGGCGATACGGTGCACAACTTCATCGATGGCATCATCATCGCTGGCGCCTTTCTCACCGACACCACCCTCGGCACAGTGACCGCGCTGGCGATCATCGCCCACGAGATCCCGCAGGAGGCCGGTAACTATCTGGTGCTGCTGCACAGCGGTTATTCGCGACGCGAAGCCCTCGGCTTCAACCTGGTGTCGAGTCTTGGCACGCTGGTGGGTGGTCTTCTGGGTTACTGGCTGCTGGCTGAATTAGCCGCCGGCTTGCCTTACCTGTTGGCGATTGCTGCATCCAGCATGATTTACGTGGCGGTGGCCGACCTCATCCCAGGCCTCCACGAGAAGCGCGACATCGGCACCTCAGTGCGGCAGGTCGCCCTGATCGCGCTTGGCATCGCCTCCGTCCTGCTGACCGGCGAGCTGGTCTAGGCGACGGCGCTTTTTTCGTTGCCCGGTCCGGCCGATGTAGGCAATGATGGCCACTGGCAAGGCGCCGTAACATACGAAACTCATGATGGACCCCACCAGTGTTGGCTCGGTGGCGGCAACCAGCACGGCAAAGTAAAGCCAAGCAACGATGATGATGTGCATGCGTTCAGGATAGCCAAAGCCTGCCCTTCGCGCCGCAGACAGCGATGGCAGCAGGCGTTGACAGGTGTTTTTGTGCATCGCACAATAAGCAGATAACCAATCGAAAGAGAGCGGGTTTCATGAGCGAGCAGGCCGGTCACAACGCCGAACAGTCCACCGGACACCATCGTCGCAGCACTGACAGTTTGCTCGACCAGTTGCAAGAGGCGCAGCAACGCTTCTTCCGCGATTTCATGGACACGGCCACGCCCACGCAGAACGCCGACATGGTCGGCATGTATCAGTTGCTGATGCGCGAGCTGATGCAGAGCCCCGAACAACTGTTGCAGCAACAGGCCCGCTACACCCAAGAGCAGTTTCAGTTGTGGCTGAACTGGGTGTCGCAGCAGGCCGGCAAAGAGACGGCCCCCTACATCGTGCCGGAACGCTCCGACCGCCGCTTCTCAGCGCCAGAGTGGACCAGCTACCCGGTGTTCGACTACCTCAAGCAGTCCTACCTGTTGGCCGCACGCTTCACCAATCAGGTGGTCGAGCAATCCGCGCTTGACGCCGAAACCAAGAAGCGAGTCGGCTTCTACACCCGTCAATTCGTCGACGCGTGGTCGCCTTCCAACTTCTTCGCCACCAACCCCGAGGCGCTGAAGGCCGCGGTGGACAGCAATGGCGAGACCTTGTCCAACGGGCTGCGCAACTTCCTGCACGACCTCGAGCAGGGTCGCATCTCGATGACCGACGAATCGCGGTTCGAAGTCGGCCGCAACTTGGCGATCACACCGGGCGCCGTCGTCTACAAAAACGACCTCTTCGAGCTGATCCAGTACACCCCTAGCACTCCGCAGGTGAACGAGCGTCCGCTATTGATCGTGCCGCCCTGCATCAACAAGTACTACATCCTCGACCTGCAGCCGGAAAACTCCTTCGTCAAATATGCCGTTGATCAGGGCAACACCGTGTTCCTGATGTCGTGGCGCAACATTCCGGCCGAACTGGGTAAAACCAGCTGGGACGATTACGTTGGCGAGGGCGTGTTCAAGGCGATGGACGCCGTGCAAGCCATCACCGGCGCCAAGCAGATGAACGCCTTGGGCTTCTGCATCGGCGGTGCACTGCTCAGCTGCGCGCTGGCCGTCGAAAAGGTCAAGCGCAAGAACCGCGTCGCCAGCCTCACCTTGCTCACCACCATGCTCGAGTACACCGATGTCGGCGAGATCGGCGTCTACCTCGACGAAAAATTCGTCGCCAACAAAGAGGCCGAGCTGCAGGGAGGCACGGTGATGGATGGCAAGGAGCTCGCCACCACCTTCGCCAGCCTGCGCGCCAACGACCTGATCTGGTTCTTTGTCGTCAACAACTACCTCAAGGGCAAGACGCCGGACGCGTTCGACCTGCTCTACTGGAACAGCGACAGCACCAACCTGCCGGGCTGCATGTACGCCTGGTATCTGCGCAACACCTACTGGGAAGACAACCTGGTCAAACCGGGCAAGCTCGAGATCTGCGGGACGCCGCTCGACCTCGGTAAGGTGAGCCTGCCCACCTACATCCTCGCCGCCCGCGAAGACCATATCGTGCCGTGGCACACCGCCTTTGGCAGCCTCAAGCACCTCAAGGGCGACAACACGTTTGTGCTTGCAGCCTCCGGCCACATCGCCGGGGTGGTCAACCCGGTGTCGAAAAACAAGCGCAGCTACTGGATTGACGGTCCGCAAACGGGCAGCGCCCACGACTGGCTGGCCAGCGCCGAAGAACGGCCGGGCAGCTGGTGGAGTAACTGGTCGCAATGGCTTGCCGGACAAGGCGGCAAAGCCGTCGCGGCGCCGAGCGAGCTGGGCAACAACGGTCATCCGCCGATAGAAGCGGCGCCCGGTTCGTACGTCAAGGTCCGCGCCCACTAAGCACACAGAATCAAGACAACGGAGGAATCACCATGCAAGACGTAGTTATCGTCGCTGCGGGCCGTACCGCAGTCGGCAAGTTCGGCGGCAGTCTCGCCAAGATCGCCGCCCCCGAGCTCGGCGCCACAGTCATCAAGGGCCTGCTCGAGCGCACCGGCCTCACGCCGGACCAGATTAGCGAAGTCATCCTCGGCCAGGTGCTGACCGCAGGCTCAGGCCAAAACCCGGCCCGCCAGGCAGTCATCAAGGCTGGCCTGCCGAACACCGTTCCGGCCACCACGCTCAACGTCGTCTGCGGGTCTGGCTTGCGCGCCACCCATTTGGCCGCGCAAGCCATCGCGCTGGGCGACGCCGACATCATCATCGCCGGCGGTCAAGAGAATATGTCCGCCAGCCCGCACGTGCTGATGGGTTCGCGCGACGGCTTCCGCATGGGCCCGGCGACGCTGGTCGACACCATGGTCAACGACGGCCTGACCGACGCCTACGACGCCATCCACATGGGTGTCACGGCCGAGAACATCGCCAAGAAGTACGAGATTAGCCGCGACGAGCAGGACGCCTTCGCGCTGGCCAGCCAGCAGAAGGCCGCCGCAGCGCAGGACGCGGGCAAGTTCGTCGACGAAATCATCCCGGTCGTAATCCCCCAGAAAAAGGGTGACCCGGTGGTGTTCGCCGCCGACGAGTACATCAACCGCAAGACCGACGCTGCTGCACTGGCGGGCCTGCGTCCGGCCTTCGACAAGGCCGGTTCGGTCACCGCTGGCAACGCCTCGGGCCTCAATGACGGCGCCGCTGCCGTGGTGATGATGTCGGCCAAGCGCGCCGAAGCCCTCGGCCTCAAGCCGTTGGCGCGCATCGCCGGCTATGCACTGTCGGGCTGCGACCCGAAGATTATGGGCATGGGCCCGGTCGGCTCCACCCGCGGCGCACTGGCCAAGGCTGGCTGGAGCCTCGACCAACTCGACCTGATCGAGGCCAACGAAGCCTTTGCCGCGCAGGCGCTGGGCGTCGCCCGCGAACTGCAGTGGGACGCGAACAAGGTCAACGTCAACGGCGGTGCCATTGCGCTGGGTCACCCGATCGGCGCGTCGGGTTGCCGCGTGCTGGTCACGCTGCTGCACGAGATGGCTCGCCGCGACGCCAAGAAAGGCCTTGCCACGCTGTGCATCGGCGGCGGCATGGGCGTTGCCCTGGCGGTCGAGCGTTAAACCGTCCGCCATCCAACACTGTTCAACACCAGGAGAATCCTATGAGCCAGAAAGTCGCAGTCGTCACTGGTGGTACCGGTGGCATCGGAACCGCCATCTGCAAGAAACTCGCCGCCGCCGGCCACAAGGTGTGGGCCGCTGACATCGCCGACGACGCCAAAGGCGCCGAATGGGTCGCAGCCCGCAAGGCCGAGGGCTTTGATTTCGGTTACGTTCGCGCGGATGTGACCGACACCGAAGGCTGCGCCGCCGCGCTCGCCTCGATCGGCCAGGTCGACATCCTTGTCAACAATGCCGGCATCACCCGCGACGCCGTGTTCAAGAAACTGAGCAAGGTCGACTGGGACGCCGTCATGGGCACCAACCTCGACAGCGTCTTCAATATGACCAAGCCGATCATCGACGGCATGCTCGAGCGCGGCTGGGGCCGCATCATCAACATCTCGTCGATCAACGGCCAAAAGGGCCAGTTCGGTCAGACCAACTACTCCGCCGCCAAGGCCGGCATGCATGGCTTCACCAAGGCCCTGGCGCAAGAAACGGCGAAGAAAGGCATCACCGTCAACACCATCAGCCCGGGCTACATCGGCACCGATATGGTCATGGCGATCAAGGAAGAGATCCGCGAGCAGATCATTGCCGGCATCCCGGTCGGCCGTCTGGGCAAGCCGGACGAAATCGCCGCGCTCGTGACCTACCTCGCATCAGACGACGCTGGCTTCATCACCGGCAGCAACGTCGCCATCAACGGCGGTCAGCACATGTTCTAAGCCCCGCCGGGCGGCATGCGAACGGGCGGCCTGCGGGCCGCCTTTTTGCTTGCGAATCGGGCACCTGGCGGACGGGAAGACCGTGGTCACGTGCTAATATTGAAGGCTATCCGCGACTTCCGCCGCGACTTCTTTGTCAGCCGCCGCAGCCTGATCTGCGCCCCCTCCATGATCGAACGTTTCCTCAAAAAGATTTTTGGCAGCCGCAACGATCGGCTGATCAAGCAGTACGGCAAGACAGTCCGGACGATCAACGATCTCGAGCCGCAGATGCAGGCGCTCAGCGACGCCGACTTGCAGAGCCAGACCGCCCGTTTTCGCGAGCGACTGGCCGCCGGCACGACCCTCGATGCCCTGCTCCCGGAAGCATTTGCCACAGTGCGCGAAGCGTCGCGGCGCGTCATGGGGATGCGCCACTTCGATGTGCAATTGATCGGCGGCATGGTGCTGCACGATGGCCGCATCGCCGAGATGCGCACCGGCGAAGGCAAGACGCTCACCGCAACGCTGGCGGTCTACCTCAACGCGCTCGCCGGTAAGGGCGTGCATGTGGTCACCGTCAACGACTACCTGGCCGCCCGCGACGCCGAATGGATGGGCACGCTTTACAACTGGCTGGGCCTGAGCACCGGCGTGATCGTCAGTCAACAGGACGCCGAAACCAAGCAGGCTGCCTACGCCGCAGACATCACCTACGGCACCAATAACGAATTTGGCTTCGATTACCTGCGCGATAACATGGAGTTCCGCGTCGACCAACGCCGTCAGCGCGGGCTGGCCTACGCCATCGTCGACGAAGTCGACTCGATCCTGATCGACGAAGCACGCACGCCGCTCATCATCTCCGGGGCCGCCGACGGCAACACCGAGCTCTACCAGCGCATCAACGCCTTGGTGCCCAATCTGGTGCGCCAGCAGCAAGAGGATGGCGACGGCGATTACAGCGTCGACGAGAAACAGCACCAGGTGCTGCTCACCGAATCCGGTCATCAAAAGGTGGAAGAGTTGCTCACCGGTGCCGGCCTTCTGCCGGAAGGTGCCAGCCTCTACGACCCGCATCACATCAGCTTGGTGCACCACTTCTACGCCGGACTCAAGGCGCACGCGCTCTATCACCGCGACCAGCAGTACGTGGTGCAAGACGGCGAAGTCATCATTGTCGACGAGTTCACTGGCCGCCTGATGGCGGGGCGCCGCTGGTCGGAGGGTCTGCACCAGGCGGTCGAGGCTAAGGAAGGCGTGGCGATTCAGCGTGAAAACCAGACGCTGGCCTCGATCACCTTTCAGAACTACTTCCGCATGTACGGCAAATTGTCCGGGATGACCGGCACCGCCGACACCGAGGCCTATGAGTTCCAGCAGATCTACGGCCTCGAAACCGTGATCATCCCGACGCATCGCAGCATGGTGCGCAAGGACGCGCTCGACCAGGTCTACAAGACGGCTGCGGCCAAATATCGCGCCGTCATCAATGACATCCGTGGTTGCCACGAACGCGGCCAGCCAGTGCTGGTCGGCACCACCAGCATCGAGACCAATGAGTTGCTGTCGGGACTGCTGCGCAAAGAGAACCTTCCGCACCAAGTGCTCAACGCCAAACAACACGCGTCGGAAGCTCAGGTGATCGCCGAGGCCGGGCGCCCGGGGGTTATCACCATCGCCACCAATATGGCTGGCCGCGGCACTGACATCGTTCTCGGCGGCAATCCCAAGGCCGAGATCACCGCCATCGAAAACGACGAGACCCTGTCCGACAGCGACAAGCGCGAGCGCATCAGCGCCATCGACGCCGACTGGCAGACGCGCCACGACGCTGTTCTGGCGGCCGGTGGCCTACACATCATCGGTACGGAACGCCACGAGTCACGCCGGGTCGACAACCAACTGCGCGGGCGTGCCGGGCGTCAGGGCGACCCGGGCTCGAGCCGCTTCTACCTGTCGCTGGAAGACCCGCTGCTGCGCATCTTCGCCGCCGACCGCGTCGCCGCGATCATGGACCGCCTCAGCATCCCCGAAGACGAGGCGATCGAGCACCCGTGGGTGACGCGTTCAATCGAGAACGCACAACGCAAGGTCGAAGCACGCAACTTCGACATCCGCAAACACCTGCTCGAATTCGATGACGTCGCCAACGACCAGCGCCGCGTCATCTACCAACAGCGCAACGAGATCATGGAGGCCGACGACCTGCGTGACATGGTTTCCGGCCTCCGCCGCAGCGTCACCGAGACCCTCGTGGGGCAGCACATGCCGCACGGTTCGGTCGAGGAACAGTGGGACCTCGCCGCGCTTGAGGGCGCGATCAGCCTTCAGTTCGGGATCGAACTCCCGGTGCAGGACTGGCTGCGCGCTGAACCCGAACTCGACGATAGCGGCGTGGTGCAACGCATCGCGGAAGCGGCCGACTCTGCTTACGCCGAAAAGATTGCACCAGTCGACCCGGAATCGATTCGCGACTTCGAGCGCTCGATCATGCTGCAGACGATCGATACACGTTGGCGGGAACACTTGGCAGCTATGGATTACCTGCGCCAAGGCATCCATCTGCGTGGCTATGCCCAGCAGAATCCCAAGCAAGAGTACAAGCGCGAGGCCTTTGAGTTGTTCGGTGACCTGCTCGATGCGGTCAAGGCCGAGGTCAGCCAAGCCCTGATGCTGTTCCGCGTCCGGCCGGCCGAGGTCGAGGCTGAAGAACCGACCGCGGCGGCCCCGGCGTCACAAACGGGTGCTCCGGCCGACGGCGCCGTGCTTCCTAAAGTCAGTCGCAACGATCCGTGCCCCTGTGGGTCCGGCAAGAAGTACAAGCAGTGCCACGGCCAGTTGAGCTGACCCTAGGCTGCCAGGAGTTCGCCATGCCCGTTCGTCTCGACACCCCGGAAGCCGCGAGCCTTTACCCAGTTGCGGGCGTGCGCTTGGGGATTGCCATGGCCAGCATTCGCAAGGCCGATCGCCGCGACCTCTTGCTGGTCGAACTCGCCGAGGGCACTTCGGTAGCCGCCGTGTTCACGCAAAATCGCTTCTGTGCCGCACCAGTCACGGTCGCTCGCGAGCATCTGTCGGTGGGCTCGATTCGCGGCTTGGTCGTCAATACCGGCTGCGCCAACGCTGGCACCGGAGAGTCGGGCATGGTCAATGCACGGCGCATGGCCGCGGCGGCGGGTAGCGCTCTTGGCGTACCCGCCAGCACCGTTTTGCCCTTCTCGACCGGCGTGATTCTGGAGCCGCTGCCGATCGAACGCGTCGAAGCCGGTCTACCGGCGGCGACCGCCGACCTGCGCGAAGACAACTGGCACGCCGCCGCGCACGCGATCATGACCACAGACACGGTGGCCAAAGCGGCTTCCGAACGACTGGATATCGCTGGAAACACAATCACGGTCACCGGCATCGCCAAGGGCGCCGGCATGATCAAACCGAACATGGCCACCATGCTCGGCTATGTCTGTACCGACGCCGCGGTCGAGCAGACCGTTTTGCAGGACATGCTCCGGCGCGCTGCCGATGTCTCCTTTAACAGCATCACTGTCGACGGCGACACCTCGACCAACGATTCGCTGGTGCTCGCCGCGACTGGACGCGCCGCACTACCTGGCATTAACGCGGGCGACACACCGGCCGCTGTTGCGTTATATGGCGCCATCGAACGTGTCTGCATCCGACTGGCACAGGCTATTGTTCGTGATGGTGAGGGCGCCACCAAGTTCATCAGCATCGCTGTCGCGGGTGGTCGCGACCGCGACGAGTGCCGCAAGGTCGCTTACGCCATCGGTCACTCTCCGCTGGTCAAAACCGCTTTTTTCGCTTCCGACCCCAACCTAGGCCGCATCCTGGCCGCCATCGGCTACGCCGGAATCAGCGATCTGGACGTCAACCGCATCCGCGTTCATCTCGACGATGTGCTGGTCGCTGAACACGGCGGACGGGCGGCGAGCTACCGCGAGGCCGACGGCGCCAGGGTGATGCAACAGGACGAGATCACCATTTCGGTTGACCTCGCGCGCGGAGACGCCACAGCCACCATCTGGACCTGCGATCTCAGCTACGACTACGTCCGCATCAACGCTGACTACCGCAGCTGATTCCGGAACGAACCCATGGCTGCCACTCCAGCCGACTTTGACGCACTAATCGCCCGCCTTGACCGCATCGCCGAAGCGCTGGAGGGCGTTGGCCCGACTCCCGCGGTCGACTGGGACCACGCTTCGGCATTTCGCTGGCGCAGCGGTCGCTGCCAGCCGGTCTTGCACCCACACCGCATCGCGCTCAGCGACCTCCTGGGCATTGACGCTCACAAGCAGCAGATCGAGCAGAACACCGCGCAGTTCGTTGCGGGCCGTCCAGCCAATAATGTGTTGTTGACCGGCGCGCGCGGTACCGGCAAGTCATCGTTGGTGAAGGCAGTTCTTCACCGATTTTCCGACGACGGATTGCGCTTGATCGAAGTCGATCGTGAAGAGCTCGGCCAGCTGCCGGACATCGTCGAACGCATCGCCGACAGCCCGCGGCGTTTCATCGTCTATTGCGACGACCTCGCCTTTGACGACGCCGAGCCCGGCTATCGGGCGCTCAAGGCTGTTTTGGATGGCTCCATCGCCGCTCCCGGTGACAACCTGCTGATCTACGCCACATCCAACCGTCGCCACCTGATGCCGGAATATCAGTCGGACAACGAACCGGTGATGCGGGGCGGCGAGATCCACCCGCGGGAAGCGGTCGAAGAAAAGGTCTCCCTGTCCGATCGGTTCGGACTCTGGATCAGTTTCTATCCCTTCGATCAAGACGAATACCTCGCTATCGTCGCCCACTGGCTGCACCGCCTGGGATGCCCCGGCGACCTTGAGTGGCGTCGTGAAGCGCTGCAGTGGTCGCTGTCTCGCGGGGCGCGCAATGGCCGGGTGGCTGCGCAATTCGCACGAGATTACTGTGGTCGACACGGCTGACCGCTCGATCGTCGAGGTTGTCTGCGGAGTCCTGACCCAGCCGGATGGTCGTTTTCTGCTCGCGCAACGCCCCGAAGGCCGTATCTGGGCCGGCTTCTGGGAATTCCCGGGCGGCAAGATCGAACCCGGCGAATCCCCGGCCGAAGCGCTGTCCCGTGAATTGCGCGAAGAGTTGGGCATCAAAGTATGTTCGGCGAGCCCGTGGCACAAGCGCCTGTTCGACTACCCGCACGCCCGTGTCCAGCTGCATTTTTTCCGCATTTGGGCTTGGACCGGCGAAGTGCAGTCTTTGGAAGGTCAGCAATTTGTCTGGACCACTCCGGGCCACGTTGACGTTGAACCGCTTCTGCCCGCGAATACCCCGGTCCTACGCGCTCTTCAGATCCCCTCGACCCTCGCCATCACACCGGAATCTTCGGTCCCCCTCGAAACCGCGCTGGCGCAGGTGAGCGCCGGACTGGCGAGTCATCAGTGGCCGTGGCTACAGGTGCGCCGCGGCGCTCAAGTGGTCGAGGAATGGTCCGCCTGGCAAGCACTGGCGCACCGGTATGGGACGATGCTCAGCCTCAACGCTCCGCTGGCAATTGCCGAGAAACTGATACCCGTCGCCTGGCACGCAAGTTCTGGTGCGCTGGCGGGGTTGGCGCATTTACCGGATTTCGAGTGGACCGGAGCCTCGGTGCATAACCTCGAGGAGTTGGCGCGAGCCGGGGAACTCGGATTCGACTACGCCGTTCTTGGGAGTGTCAAAGCCACCGCGTCGCACCCGGGACATTCAGGCATGGGCTGGGACTCGTGGCAGCGACTGGCGCACGAAGCGAGTCTCCCCCTGTTCGCGATTGGCGGACTGGCTGCCGATGACAGAGCAGACGCACGGGTCGCGGGTGCACATGGCATCGCCATGATTCGTGGCGCCTGGTGAACGAGTCTGATGGAGACGAAATCGCGCGACGCGCCTAAGCCCCGCTTGGGCCGGCAGGTTTCGGCGGGACTGGCTTTGGCCTTTTTTACTCTGCTATCGAGCGGTTGCGGCGAATCGAGGGAGGACGACCCTGGCCGCACGGTGCGCTGCGCGGATCTCCAACACGGCTGTGACCTCGGCGACGGTCGGCGGCTACAGTTTTCCGCCGCGCCCAAAGTCTTATCGCCGATTTTGGTGAGCCTAGAGGGCCCCAATGTGCCGACGGTCGTCGGCGCGCACCTGAGTATGGTCGGCATGAGCATGCCGCCGGTGGACCTGATTTTACGCGCGCGACCCGGTGGCTCTGGCGGTTCCGAAACGCACTTGCAAGGACAACTCATCCTGCCAGTCTGCAGCCAGCGTCGGACCGATTGGCGCCTGACCTTAGACCTCGATGGACATCCAGCAAACCTGCTGTTTGAGACACAAAGCCAGTAAAACTAAACGCAGAAAGCAAAACAGCCACCCTGAAGGGTGGCTGTTTTGACTGATAAAAGCCTGGCGGTGACCTACTTTCACACGGGAACCCGCACTATCATCGGCGCGGAGGCGTTTCACGGTCCTGTTCGGAATGGGAAGGGGTGGGTCCACCTCGCTATGGCCGCCAAGCGTAACTGGCGTCGCAGCAAGCGACAAACTTGCAAGAGGTTTTCGTTTTGGATTGCAGCACGGTCTGAGCGCTACACAGAATTATAGGATCAAGCCTCACGGGCAATTAGTACTGGTTAGCTACACGCATTACTGCGCTTCCACACCCAGCCTATCAACGTTGTGGTCTTCAACGACCCTTCAGGGGAATCAAGTTCCCAGGGAAGTCTCATCTTGAGGCGAGTTTCACGCTTAGATGCTTTCAGCGTTTATCTCTTCCGAACATAGCTACCCGGCGATGCCACTGGCGTGACAACCGGTACACCAGAGGTTCGTCCACTCCGGTCCTCTCGTACTAGGAGCAGGCCCCCTCAAACTTCCAGCGCCCACGGCAGATAGGGACCAAACTGTCTCACGACGTTTTAAACCCAGCTCACGTACCACTTTAAATGGCGAACAGCCATACCCTTGGGACCGGCTAC
>Ga0209598_10001892_pt1 | contig 16788 bp, 12 predicted proteins | sample M_140807_EF_Meta_FD_187317 | JGI IMG/M metagenome (GOLD analysis project Ga0209598, IMG submission 187317) | Freshwater microbial communities from Lake Montjoie, Canada to study carbon cycling - M_140807_EF_MetaG (SPAdes) (version 2) | ecosystem: Environmental > Aquatic > Freshwater > Lake... | reverse complement strand
CAAAAGATTACTTGTTTTTATAAACTCTTTTCCTGTTACATCTTTTACTTTAACGGTTGTAATGTAATTACCAGTTGGCTGACGTTTGCCTTTATAATATCCATCCCATCCTTCGCCCATTTTATTGGTTTCAAACAGAAGCGTGCCGTAACGATTAAAAATTCTAAAATAATCAAAACGGCTAATCCCAACACAAATAGGTTTTATTTTTTCATTCAATCTATCCCCATTGGGGGTAAAGGCGGTTGGTAAATATACTTCTGGACCTACATATGCTTTAATATTTACAGTGTCTGTTTCGCTGCAACCTGCATTATTAATTACGGTTAAAACAAAAGTGGTGTTTGATTGGATGGTTGCAATTGGATTAGCAATATTCGGATCATTTAAAACTGAGTTGGGTTCCCAACTGTATTGTCCAGCACCACTTCCAATTAATTGATACGGAAAATTTATTGCTGCAATCCCATCTGGACCTGCATTTGCCACCACTTTTGGGAGTACCACTAGATTAATATTTGCGGTATCAGCACAACCAGAAGTAACCAATCTGATCAATTGATACATCCCTGATTCTGTTATATTTTGAATTGAATTTATTGGAGTTTGATAAAATGTCCAATTATCTGAAAAACTAGATGCAGGAAAATATGTTTCAAGATTTATAGACTCCCCAAAACAAATGGTTTCGGTTTTGTCCGGACCGAGTTCTGGTTTTTGGGTGATGGTTAAATGTAGCGTATCAGCAGAAGCGCATCCGAAAGCATTCGAATATTGATATATGTAATCTCCGGAATTTTGATAATTTATTCCGTTCCAAATATATGGGCCACAAGTATTTATGGTTTGCGCATTAAAATCACTGTTATTTATTGTAAGGTTTAAACGCACTACGGAATCACAATTAACGGCATTTGTAGTTGTAAAAGTAGCTGTATTATTAGTGGTAGTAAAGGTTTGATTATTCCAAACAAATGAATTGCAAGCTGTAACAAATGTGTCGGAACTTGTTGGTTGATTAATAGTTAGATTTAAAGTTACAACGCTATCAAATCCTAATGCATTTGTGGTTGTATAAGTAGGTAAATTAGTGGATGATGTATACAAATTGCCATACCAACTAAAACTTGAACAGGCAACCACAGTGGTATCACCAGTGGTTTGTAAACCCAAAATGCTGCAGCCATTGTTTGCATAATTTGGAAGGTTATTTACCCAATAAACGAAATTTCCATTTGTATTAGAAGGCCAATTTCCAGCTGCCGTATAACTACTTACAGGGGCTGATGTGCTCGTACAGTTCGAATTTCCATTTACCGTAACTTGTAAATACCTTGGTGTGCTTGCTGTATTACCCAAATTACCTCCAGCAGACCAGTTACTATTACTCCCTCCATTCGGATTTGTTCTTACATAAATTACATAAATTGGCGCATTTCCGTTACACAAACCAGTTACATCATAATTCTGATCAAAAGAAGCGGGAATAATAATTACTTGACTACCAGTTGGTATTATTGTAGCTGGAGACGTTACATTAATTAGTGAACATGACCCATTTGAAACAACTGTACCGATGCCTGTAATTGGAGCCGCATCAGTACCAGACAAGGTGCTAAATGTAGGTGGGTTTGTAGTACCATAATGAAAAGTATAATTCGAAGCTGCAGTTGTAGTACTTGTAGTGAATAATACAAATTCATTAAGCCCTTCACTTGTCCCACATGAATTTACCATAGCCATTACAATGCTTGGACATTGAGCCATTGTGTTATTTAATGAAAAAATTAAAAATGCAATAAAGTAAAATCTCCGCATTAATTCTGTTTTTTTCGCATTAATTTGGGTTAAAAAACATTTTATTGAAAGTGAAAAGACGTAGGCACTTTCAAAAATTCAATTATGATGCAAGGTATATATTTTTTCAACGTTTGCTAATATCTAAAATTTGATAACATAAAGTTTTTTTAGTTGAATTCTAGACAAAAAAAAGGCAGCTTCATTAGGAAACTGCCTTTTAAAAAGTTTGTTTAATGAATTTATTGAACAGGAACATTAAAAACTCCTTGTGTAATTATTTTTGTATTGCCTTGGCTATCTTTTACTGGACCTTCAAAAGTTCCGATGCATCTTGTAGCTGTAATGCTTGTTATGGTGATGGTAAATGCGGGATTTTGGTTTTGATTTTGAGCATCCGTTAATGCGGTAAAATTAGCACTTGTTGCATCAAAATAGTCGCAAGAAACAGCAATACCAGTAGCCAATTGATTTACATTATAAGTACCGTCTGTAACGCTTCCGCCTGAGGACTTAATAACTTGCAAGCTAATAGAAGGATCAGGTGTTATACTCGAGCTTGAACCATCAATACTTAATATTGAAGGCCCTGCTGAATTATCTAAGCCTGCTGTGGAACCAAAATTAAATGTAGTAAAAACGCCATCGATATCACAAGTGATAAAATTTGTAACCACAGCATCATAAGTTACAGAAAAAGTACAAGAGCTTCCACTACCTGATACAGTATAATTAAATGTACCAGCAATAGCTGGAATTCCAACAGCATATAAAACCAAAGTCTGATTTCCTGCAGTATTAATCAACCCTGCTCCTTGAAAAGTAACACCATTAACTTGAGCTGTGGTCACATTATAGCTTCCTGTGGTAGCAACATTTACATTGACATTGGCAGTATTGCTTTGAGAAGTGGCTATTCCTGCAGTGTAAGTTCCAGATAAGGTTGCACCGAGGCAATCTGTTGGCGCTCCTGTAAACACAAAAGTAGCTGGTGCTGCTAATGGTTCGTAAGTTACCGAAAAAGTACAAAAGGTTCCCGCACCACTAACTGTATAATTAAAGGTTCCTGGTACCGTTGGGGTACCGGTGGCTGTTAGCGTTACGCCAGTATTACCTGTGGTAAATGATCCTGTTGAAGAAAAACTAACTCCATTAACAACAGGAGTGTTTAAACTATAATTACCACCAGTTGCAACCGTTATATCAACAGATGCTGTATTATTTGAAGTTGCTGGAAGGCTCTCCATAAATGTGCCGGTTAATATTGCTCCTGTACATGTGGAACCATCTCCACCCAAAGTATAAACGGCATTTGTAGCTGTTCCACCATCATTTACCTCTACATCAATAAAACAAGATGTATTGTTGTATGAAACGATGAATGTGTTAATGCCTTGTGATAGTGGTGTGCCATAGCCATATAATCTAACAGAATCAACTCCAATACGGCCAAATGTTCCTGTTCCAATGAAATAATATCCATTAACAGTATCAGATTTAATAGTGTATTCTCCAGGATAAGTTACATTAACCTGTACTTCAATATAATTGCCACTAATTGGTCCGTTTAATGCTGAATCTATTTGGTAAAAACCAACAACTTCGCTCGGTAAACAATCTGTACCCAACGTGTCTGTTTTTAAAGAACCACTAGAAATGCCTTCGAAATTTAATTCTTTTTGACAAGAGGTGATTAAAAATAAAGAAAGTAGAACAACGGTAATTGTGTTTAAAATTTTCATTTATTGCTTTTTTAATTTAGGGCTAATTTTAAGTAAAAAATTGACAATATAATCTGTAAGATTATTACATGGTTAGTTTAAATGCTTAAAAATTTCTGCTAAGATAAATGTTTTATCAAACATTTTGATTGTCTTTTATAATATCCTCAGACTCTTTTTCAGCAATAACTTTTGTAGATTTTAAGAATCGTTGTTGAAATATTAAGATTGTGATTACACCACCGCTGATTGAAGCATCTGCCAAATTAAATATTGGTCTGAAAAATTCGAAATATTCTCCACCCCAAATTGGCATCCAAGTTGGGAAATAGCCTTTAATTACAGGGAAATAGAGCATGTCAACTACGTTGCCATGTAAAAAATTTCCATACCCATTCGAAGAAAAGGTAGCTAAACCTCCATATCCAATGTAATCTTTTATAATTGGATTAAAAACCATGCCTTTATCAAAAATCATCCCATAAAAACAACTATCTATTAAATTACCAAGTGCGCCAGCAAAAATCATTGATGCACAAATGATAAAACCTTTGTGGTATTTTTCTCGAATAATTCTCCCTAAATAAAAAACACCAAAAATAACGGCGCCTAATCTGAAAATTGTTAACGCTAATTTTCCAAAATTTCCACCAAATTTCCAACCATAAGCCATTCCTGGATTTTCAACAAAATAGAGTTGAAACCAATTTCCAAAAACTGACCTAGAAGTATTTAAATCAAAACTTGTTTTTACATACACTTTTAGTATTTGATCTGCGACGACCAAAAAAGAAATGATGAGTATAATGTGTATTTTTTTCATAATTCATTGCAAATATAAGGATGATGGTGGGATGAAAAAAGGTTTAAATCGCTTCGCTGGATTAAAGTTTAATGGTTTAATGTTGGAAATACTTTTCGTTTTGAAAGAAAGGTTCAATGGGTTCAAAAGGTTGGAAATTCCAACACCAAACGCCAAACCACAAACAATAAACAACCAACTATAAACATCTTCCTACTCCTCAAAATAAACCCTTTTTACCCTTTGTGAAATATTGGTAAGGATTTCATAAGGAATGGTATTTGCCATTGAAGCCAATTTAACCACAGAAAGTTCAGATCCAAAAACAATAACTTCGTCACCTTCTTTTGATTCTATATTTGTTACATCTAACATGGTCATATCCATACAAACGTTACCAATAGTTTTGGCAACTTTTCCATTTACAAGCATGTACCCATTTCCGTTACCAAATATCCTTGGATAACCATCAGCATATCCAATACGCACAGTTGCTATAGCACCATTTGATTTTAAAACGCCTAACCTTCCATATCCAACTGTGTCGCCTTTATTTAATTTTTTGATTTGCGCTATTGATGTTTTTAAGGTTGTTACGTTTTGTAATTGTAAATGATTATCTACTCCATAAAGACCAATGCCTAACCTTACCATATCAAATTGCAGATACGGATGCCGGTGTATTGCCGATGTATTAGATAAATGTTTTAAAAAATCATACCCAATTGAATTGCTAATTTGGGTGGTCATTTGTTGAAATAAATTAAATTGTTTGTTTGTAAATTCGTCGTGTATCGCATTTTCACTACCAACTAAATGAGAAAAAACAGATTTAATTTTGAAATTTTTATTAGAAATCAATTCCGTACAAAGTTGATCAATATCTGTATCCATAAAGCCCAATCGATGCATTCCTGTATCCAATTTGATATGGATTGGAAAAGAATCAATATTTTTTATTTCAAGGAATTCTTTAAATAGTTTTAAAATTGAAAAAGAATACAACTCAGGTTCCAATTGAAATTCAATTAATTTATCGAACTCTTCAGCATTTGTATTCATTACCATTATTGGCAACTTCACTCCTGCCCTCCTCAATTCAACCCCTTCATCGGTATATGCTACAGCCAAATAATCTACGCCTTCATGTTGCAATAAATTGGCAATTTCAAATGTTCCCGTTCCATAACTGAAAGCCTTTACCATAGCCATCAATTTTACCCCCGGATTTAATCTGTTTTTATAAATATTTAAATTATTTCTAATCGCATTTAAATTGATTTCTAAAACCGTATCATGCGATTTTAATTCAAGCTGTTGGGAAATTTTTTCAAATTCAAAAACCCTTGCACCTTTTAACAAAATCGTTTCTTTATTGAAACCAATTTGATTGAATTGACTTAAGAATGCAGATGTATTTTCAAAAAATAAACTTTTAGGTATAAAATCAAATAAACTTGCATATTGTGTCAGCTTTTTTCCAATGCCAATAATGCGTTGGATATTTTTTTGCTTGAGCAATTCTGCAATTTTTTTGTACAAAATTTCTTCTGAAAATGCAGATTGAAATACATCACTAAGTATGATCGTTTTATTTGGATGCGTCACTTGTTGTGATAAAAAATCCAACGCAATTTGAATGGAATCTAAATCTATATTGTAACTGTCATTTATTATTGAGCACTGATTAATTCCTTGTTTAAATTCCAGGCGCATTTCCACCTGCTTAATATCCTTAAACAATTGGAAAATTTCATTGTAAGGATAATTTAATGACAATAAGGTTGCACAACATGTCATGGCATTAAATATAGAAGCATCATCTACAAAAGGTATATCAAATATAAAATCATTATGATTGTAAAAACAAGATAATCTGGTTTCGGTAATTCCTTTTTCAATTTTATTCAACATTAAATTTGAACTTAACCTTTTTCCCCAAGTAAAAATGTTGATTGCTGGATTTTGATTGCTTTTAAATTCAAGAATCCTATCATTTACCAATTCATCATCATTGTTACAAACCAATTGATTTGACCCGATAAATAATTTTAGTTTTTCGTCTATTTTCTCAGCTTGATTTGCAAACCCTTCAGAATGGGCATTACCCATAAACGTTAGTATACCTATTTCAGGACGAATGATTTTCTGTAGCCTATCCATTTCTTCACGCATAGAAATACCAGCTTCAAATATGCCCAAATCATGTTGAGGCTCTATCCTTAAAATGCTTAAAGGAACGCCAATTTGCGAATTGTAACTTTTTGGGCTTTTAACGATATTAAATTTGGTTTGCAACAATTGATAAAGCCAATCCTTTGTAATAGTTTTTCCATTACTTCCTGTAATTCCAATTGTTTTTAATGAAAATTGTGTTCGGTGAAATTCAGCCATCAATTGCAAAGCATGTAACACATTATAGTGTTGTAAAAAATTTGCGTTTGGAAATTGATTTAATTCTGAAATATTGAATTCAGTGTCTACAATAAAATTTCGAACATTTTTTTGATACAAATCTGCGATAAAACTAGCGCCAGATCTATTCGGACCATTAATGGCAAAAAACAAAGATTGCTCAGGAAAAAATATTTTTCTACTATCTGTAATTATATTTTCAATATGCACATCTTCGACCATTTGAATGATGGTAGAGTTGGTTATTGAGGCAATATTAGATATGGTATAATTCAATTGAAAAAATTAATCTTTTACAATGACATCTTTTGGCGTTCCTTTTTTTTGATGCAACACAGAGTAAAATATGGACCCCGAAATACATCCCACAATTACAAACAATGAAATAATTACTTGGGTATCTTTATTTATCCATAGATTAACCCAGTTTTCTGCTAACATTTTTATTCCAATAAACACCAAAACAATGGCAATGCCTTGTTGTAAATAATCAAATTTAGAAACCGCACCTCTCAGTAAAAAAAACAAACTCCTTAATCCTAAAACAGCAAAAATGTTTGAGGTGTAAATGATCAATTTACTTTTAGAAATACCCATCACAGCTGGAATTGAATCCAAAGCGAAAACGATATCTGTAATGCCTAACATTACAACCACAACAAACAAAGTCGTATACACTGGCTTCCCTTTTTCTCTGATGAAATATTTACCATTTCCATCATGGGGAGCAAGCGGTAAATATTTATATAGAAATCTATAAATTTTAGAATCTTGTGGATTAAACTCAGACTCTTCAGTTGATTTAAACATTTTGTAGCCAGTGTACAATAAAAACAAACCAAAAATGTAAAGTAACCAATGAAACTCATGAATCAATGCAACGCCAATTGTTATGAAAATTACCCGAAACACAATTGCCATCAATATCCCAATCAATAAAACCCTTCCGTAAAAATGCGGCTTAACTTTAAATGCAGAAAAAATAATTATGAAAACAAAAATGTTATCTACACTCAAACTCCACTCCATTAAGTATGCACTTAAGTACTCTACTGCGTTTTTGCTTCCTTCTTCCACCCATAGAAATGCAAAAAATCCCATAGCAATAAGCACCCAAAATAACGTTTGAATTAATGCTGTTTTCGTACTAATGATTTGATTTTTTTTACTTAGAAATCCCAAATCCAAAAGGAGTCCCAATGCAATTACAAAACCAAATACCAAATAAATCAACTGAGTTGTATCCATTAATAAAATATTATTTTGAAAACTTTCTTTTTCTCAACCATTGGAAAATAATGGCAAATAAAACGATTAACAAGATTGGAAAAACAATATTCATCATTTGCCAAAATGTTTTTTCTTCTTCAATCTTTTTTAAATCCAACAAACGTAAGGTATAATCTTTCGCCCTTGCTTCAAGCATATTGTTTTCATTTGCCAAATATTCTGTACAGTTTAAAAAGAAGTCGCGATTTGCATATCCAATTTTAGTGTATTTGTTGGTTCCCATTGGTAGAGGCCCAATGGATTCTGACACTTGATTAATTACCACATCTGCATCCGCAACAACTATAATTTTACCGGAGTTAGTTGCATTACTTAAGAATTCAGATTGATTTTGTTTCATCCAATCCATTTGTTCAGCGCTTGCTCTGTTTGCAAACAAGGATTTAAACTTTCCTTCAAGCAATACACCTACAGGAATATTTTTTTTATTGTATTTTTTGATGTCTTCTTCAATCTCCAGACTATTCAAAGAAACAATTGTAGGTGTTGGTATTGAATTGGAGTTAACAGATGTGCTTAATAAAATACTTTTTGTTATTCCGGGTACAGCTATGGTATCTATTGAGTTTGCAAATTGCGCCAATATATCGCCTTGATTTTTTACGATAGGATGATCGGAGCCAGATTGCAATAATGGCGAGTAAGGCCAAGGCAGCAGCTGCTTTTGAGATTGGTCCCCAATGTTTCCAACTTCTATAGGAATTTTATCGCAGTGTTTATCAGAAATCAAATCCGTATTTATTCGCGCTCCGTAGCGAAACATCAAATCATTCAAATTCAAATCTCTCGAATAAGCAACGAGTTCCCCATTTTGTAAACTATCTCGCTCTGCATACAAAACATCTACAAAAAACAATAACTTCCCCCCATGCATTACAAACTGATCAAGCTTAAATTTATCTTCATCTGTAAAAGGTAAAGTTGGTTTTACAATAACTAAAGTACTGATTGATTTTTCATCAATTATTGTATTGGATTTGAGATTAAATGTATCTACAATATAATTAGTCCCAAGCGATTGAAACACATCATTAACTGGGTAAAAACCATAAGGTGGCTCGCCGTTTCCATAAGCATAAGCCACAACTGGAACGGATTCCATCGTTATTTTTTGAATGGCATTGGCAAATTTATATTCAAGCAATGCTTCTGCACTATTTAATGTTTCTCTATCAATGATTTCACTTGAATTAAAAACAGATTTCTGAATTTGACCTTGTAAAAAATCAATGGCAATAGTTCTATCTCTATAATTAATTACAGCGCCCGGAAATATTTGTCTTTGACTCGTAGCTTCTCCTTCTTTAATCTGAACTTTTTGTGTAGTTGGGCGCAAACCTAAATTTACCAAGGAATCAAAAACAATAGCTTTGGCAGAATCATCTAAACCTTCGCCAGGCATTTCGAATGTAAATTGGATGTTATTGCCTCCGTAATTTTTGAAATTTTGAAGCAATTCTTTTGTAGAATTAGATAATTTTTTGAATTCAGATTTTAAATCTCCTTCAAGTAAAACCGTAATATTTACTGGCTCCTGAATTTGTGATAATAGTTGAATAGTGTGATTGCTCAGTGTAAATCTTTTTTCATCTGTGAAATCAAAACGTGTATGCCACACTGTAGCTAAAAAATTAACGCCAATAATCAATAAAATCAGTATCGATATCGACCATTTACCAGAAAATATTTTCTTTAAATTACCCATCCTTAATTGTTGCTGATTTTTTTTGAAGTAATAAAAATTGACAACCCAATAATGCTCACAAAATATACAACATCACGGCTATCAATAACACCACGGCTAATATTTTTGTAATGAAAATCGATACCAAACATTTCAATATAAAAACCAATATTACCTTGTAAAAAACTAAGCTTACTAATGGCAGAAAACCCAAAATAAAGCAACAAACAAACAAAAACGCTTAGCAAAAAAGCTACTACAGCGTTTGACGTTAATCCGCTACAACATAAGCCTACAGAAGCATATACAGCACATAAAAAAACAAGCCCGATATAACTTCCAATTATGGCTCCATTGTCTATGACACCTGTAGCACTTAACGATTTTATGGTAACCACATAAATTAAAGAAGGCAATAAAACCAATAAAACGATTAATAGAATGGCAATATATTTTCCCAGAACAATTTGATTTGAACTTAACGGTTTGGTTTTCAGCGTTTCGAAAGTTCCAAATTTGTATTCATCAGAAAAACAACGCATACTAATTGCAGGAATTAAAAAAAGCAATACCCATGGCGCCAATTCAAAAAACTTATCTAAACTGGCATATCCGTAATTGAAAATATTGCTGTCTTCTAACACAAATAAAAAAACGCCATTTATCAGCAAAAATAAAATTATAGAGATGTATCCAATTAGATTGCTAAAAAACTGATTGAATTCTTTTTTTACGATGCTCCACATATTGATTTAAAATTGATGCAATTTAATCCTTAAAATATAAATCACATTCAATCATTTGTTTTGTTTGAAATTATTTCCTAAATACAACTTTATCCCAAATATCAAACTTCATTTTTTTAAACACTAAATGGGTTCCAATCAGAAAAAACTTAATTAAAATCATCCGGCAAACTTATTAATAAGTTATAACTTGATTTTTTTATTTTGACTCAAAATGGAAATAATTAATTAAATTTAAAATCAAACTAAAAATCAAAAACTGCATTTATGAAAAAAACACTTTTTTACTTTTTAACAACTATTGTTGTGGCAACGGGTTGTCAGAAATCATCGCTTACTGAGATGCCGTTGACTGGAAACGAGAACATAAACAATACAGAAGAAGCTCCAATATTTAGACAATGTGCTTCTTATGAAGTATTACAACAACAAATGGCATCAGATCCAGGATTAGCATCGCGTATGCAAGCCATTGAAGATTTCACTACAAGATTTGAAAAAAATCCTTCTATGAATCGCCTAGTAAATGGAGTAATAGAAATTCCTGTAGTCGTAAATGTGTTGTACAAAACAGCTGCTCAAAATATTTCTGACGCTCAAATTGCATCACAAATTGCCGTATTGAATGCAGATTTCGCAGCAACTAATTCTGATATCAGCTTAACGCCTTCAACTTTTACATCTGTACTTTCAGGAAATACAAATATTCGTTTTGTATTAAGTAAAGTAAATAGAAAATCAACCACAAAAACAAGTTGGTCAACCAATGATGCAGTTAAAAAAACAGCAAGTGGCGGATTAAATCCTACGACACCAACAACTACGCTAAATATGTGGTGCTGCAATTTGGGTAATGGTATTTTGGGTTATGCGCAATTTCCAGGAGGAAGTAGTGCTACTGATGGTGTAGTTATGGATGACAATGCCTTTGGTTCAACAGGAACGGTAACTGCTCCTTACAATAAAGGAAGAACAGCTACACATGAAGTTGGACATTGGTTAAATCTTAGACATATTTGGGGTGATGCAACTTGTGGCAACGACTTAGTTGGCGATACACCATTACACAATACGGCTAATTATGGTTGTCCTGCAAGTGGTCATAGATCTACATGTACTGGTACACCTATAGAAATGACCATGAACTACATGGATTATACAAATGATGCGTGCATGTACATGTTTAGTGCAGGGCAGAAAACAAGAATGCAAGCTGTATTTGCAGTAGGTGGAGCTAGAAACAGCTTTGCTCAACCATAAAAGTCAATAATTTTGAGGAACTAAAGAGCCGCCTTATTGGTGGCTTTTTTTTGTCAACTTGTCAAGTATCCCGCTTCTACTATCTTTTGTTTTGGTTTGGTTTGTGGTTTGTGGTTTATTGTTTGTGGTTTGTGGTTTGTGGTTTGTTGTTTATTGTTTATTGTTTGTTGTTTGTTGTTGGAACGTGAAGCTATCCAAATTCTAGAATCAAGACAATTCACAAAAAAGCCATCGAAATGATGGCTTATAAATTAAAAATTGATGATTAAAATTAAACAGCGAAACTATCACCACAACCGCAACTTCTACTCGCATTTGGATTACTGAAAAAGAATCCTTTCCCATTTAATCCATCGCTAAACTCAAGTTCGGTATTTACCAAATAAAGAAAGCTTTTCAAATCCGTTACTATTTTAATGCCTTTATCTTCAAACACTTGATCCATAGGTTTTACTTCATTATCAAAATCAAGCTTGTAGCTTAATCCGCTGCAACCACCACCCACAACACCAACGCGTAGAAAATAATTTGGTTCATTTTCCACCCCAGCTTCTTGCATTAAATGAATTACTTTTTCTTTGGCTTTATCACTGATATAAATGCCATTGTCTGTTGCAACCATATCAAATAGAAATTAGTGAATTACGCTCTCTTCGAATTTTATTTTCTCCATACCATTTTTTTCTCTGTAGTCGTTTATTGCTGCTTTGATGGCGTCTTCTGCTAAAACAGAACAGTGAATTTTAACTGGAGGAAGATTTAATTCTTCAACAATAGTCATGTTATCTATTTTAAGTGCTTCATCTACGCTTTTACCTTTTAGCCATTCTGTAGCCAAAGAAGAAGAAGCGATTGCAGAACCACAACCGAAAGTTTTAAACTTTGCATCTGTGATCATTCCGGTATCATGGTTTACTTCGATTTGCAAACGCATAACATCACCACATTCTGGGGCACCTACTAATCCTGTACCTACGTTTTTGCTAGCTTTATCAAGTGTTCCTACATTTTTAGGATTTTGATAATGGTCGATTACTTTTTCTGAATATGCCATTTCTTTTATTTTTAAAAGTTATTTCTAAATGATTGTTTCTTATTAATGTGCAGCCCATTCAATGCTGTCAAGGTCAATTCCTTCTTTATACATTTCCCAAAGTGGACTCATTTCTCTTAGTTTCAAAACCGTATCCGTAATTGATTTAATGGTATAATCGATTTCTTCTTCGGTAGTAAAACGACTCAACCCAAAACGTAATGAGCTATGTGCTAAATCATCACCTAAACCAAGCGCCTTCAATACATAAGATGGTTCTAAAGAAGCTGAAGTACAAGCTGAACCTGAACTTAATGCAATGTTTTTATTGAAGCCCATTAACAAACCTTCACCTTCTACATGTTTGAATGAAATATTGGCAACGTGTGGTAAACGATGTTCTCTACTGCCATTCACATAAGACTCTTCAATTTGCAATAAAGCCGCTTGTAATTTATCCCTTAATTTACTTGTTCTAGCTGCGTCTGATTCCATTTCAAGCATACAAAGTTCGCAAGCTTTTCCAAAACCTACAATACCTGGAACATTTAACGTACCACTTCTCATGCCGCGCTCGTGACCGCCGCCATCCATTTGTGCGGTAACTTTTACCCTTGGATTTTTTCTGCGAACGTATAATGCGCCAACACCTTTTGGACCATACATTTTATGTGCGGTAAAAGCCATCAAATCAATGCCATCTTTATTAACGTCAACGGGTATTTTACCAACTGCTTGTGTACCATCTGTAAAAACCAAAACCCCATGCTTGCGGGCAATTGCACTAATTTCTTTCATTGGCATTACAGTTCCAATCTCATTATTTGCGTACATAATAGAAATTAAAACAGTATTTGGTTTGATGGCTGCTTCTAATGCTACAAGATCAATTAACCCATCAGGTTCAACTTGTAAATAAGTAACCTCACCACCTAGTTTTTCGATATGCTTACATGTATCAATAACTGCTTTATGTTCGGTAGTTGCAGTGATGATGTGATTCCCTTTGCTTGCATACATTTCATAAACACCTTTGATACCTAAATTATCGGCTTCAGTAGCACCTGAGGTAAAGATGATTTCTTTTGGATCAGCACCAATTAATTTGGCAACTTGCTCACGCGCATAATCAACTGCTTCTTCGGCAGCCCAACCAAAAGGATGGTTTCTGCTGGCAGAATTTCCAAAATGATTCAAAAAATAAGGCGTCATTGCCTCTAAAACACGCGGATCCATTGGTGTGGTAGCGTTGTTATCTAAATAAATAGGTAATTGTAGCATATAAAATAATGTGAGTTTTTAATACTCATTAATAACACGAAATTAGTATAAAAGGTTTTATTTTGCTAGAGATTATTCAATTCAATTAATTAAATAACGGATTTCGTAAACATCTATTAAACTTTTAAAGTAAAATGAAACAAGTTGAACATATTGGCATTGCCGTTAAAAACCTTGATATTTCTATTCCTCTTTTTGAAATGTTGCTCAATACTTCTTGTTATAAAACCGAGGCCGTTGATTCTGAAAATGTTAATACTGCTTTTTTTCAAACTGGTAGCACTAAAATTGAATTACTGGAAAGTTCAACTGCAGATGGGGTAATTTCTAAATTCATAGAAAAAAAAGGCGAAGGCATCCATCATATTGCTTTTGAAGTAAAGGATATCGAAGCAGAAATGAAAAGATTATCCAACGAAGGATTTCAGTTATTGAACGAAACACCTAAAAAGGGGGCTGACAATAAATTGGTTTGTTTTTTGCATCCCAAAGGAACGAATGGGGTGTTGGTGGAGTTGTGTCAAAGTATTTAATAAAGAAAAACTGCCAAAATACAAAAGTAGATTTTAATAAGAATTGAATTTTTTAATTAATTTGTTTAAATTGCTAAGTAAAACTGATATTTAATCAATACGCCCAAAAATGAAAAAAATAATATTTGCGTTTATAGTCATTTGCCTGTTAGGACATAGTTGTACCCCAAAATTCGACCCTGCTAATTCAGCAAATCATAGACATAAATTTAGAAGCTAAATTTATTCGCGAAAATTAGCTCAAAAATGGGTTTTCCCTTTTTTCATCACCAATATTTGTTGTTTCCCCGTGCCCACTATACACGATGGTTTCTTCGGGTAAAACAAATAATTCATTTCTGATGCTCGAAATCAGGGTATCTAAATTGCCCCCCGGAAGATCCGTTCGGCCAATGCTTCTGTGAAACAATACATCACCTCCTATTAAAAAATGTTGTGATTTACAATAGAAACTCAAACTACCAGGGCTGTGTCCGGGCGTAAAAATCGAAACTAACTCATCATTATCCAATTGAATGGTTTCACCGGCATCAATGTATTTCAACGGACCTAGATAATTATCAAATGGCATATTATACATTAATCCACTTGTAGGTGCGTAATCCAACACCTGTTTTTCATTGGGATGAATTTGAGGAACCAATTGATATTTCTCCGCAATGAATTTATTGCCAAAAACATGATCTAAATGGCAATGGGTATTGAGTAATATTTGTGGTTTTAACCGATTAGATAAAATATATTGAGCTAGAATTTCTCGTTCTTCTTCAAAATAACAACCTGGATCAATGATGATGCAATTGTTAAACTCATTGTATAGCAAATATGTATTTTCTTGTATTGGGCTAAATTGAAAACATTGGACGGTAAACATTGAAAGAATTTTGTTTTAAGGATTAATTTTAATCAACTAATTTAGTATTTATTAATACAAAACCGATTATGCCAAAGTTCAGTAGATTATTTTTGTTTTCATTTTTTTTATGTTGTTTTTTCAACAATATTCAAGCTCAGGTAAACGCCGTGACATTTGGCAAAAATAGAGTTCAGTTTAAAAAACTGAAATGGAATTATTATCAATCTGACAATTTCAATGTATATTTTTATTCGAATGGACAAGAATTGGCGAAATATGTATTACAAGTAGCGGAGAAAGAATTATCGAATATTGAACAAGCAGCGGAATATAGTTTACAAAGAAGAGCAAATATTTTGGTTTATAACAACTACAATGATTTTCAGCAATCCAATGTGGGATTAAATACAGATATTTTAAATAGTGGAAGTTCCACACAACTGGTAAACAATAAAATGTTGGTTTACTTCGATGGTAATCATGAAAAGTTAAAAATTAAAATCAAAGAAGGCATTGCAGATGTGATTACAAAAAACATGCTTTTCGGTGATAATTTAGGCGAAGTAGCCAGCAATCAAACTTTTTTAGATTTACCAAAATGGCTTACTGATGGATATGTTGCATATTTGGCAGAACACTGGAGTACTGCATTAGACGATGAATTGAAAGGAGAAATACTAAGTGGTGCTTATAAAAAATTCTCAAAATTCAGTGCTGCAAATCCATCTTTGGCTGGGCACGCATTTTGGTATTTTATTGAAGAAAAATACAAAAAAGAAAACGTAACATTCTTTCTTTATGTTGCCCGTACAAATAAAAGCATTAATAAGGCAAGTTTGCAAATCACAAAGAAATCCTTCAAAGCTTTGCTAGCTGAATTTATGATTTATGAAGAAGAGAAATACGAAAACGATTTAAGAAAAAGAAAGGCTTATCCCAAAGGAAGTTTTGTAGATGGATTTGACATTACACCTCAAATAGATTATTACCGATTTAATGTAAACCCAATTAAAAAGAACAATTCATACTTGGTAACACAATTTAAAAAAGGAATCGTACGTGTATTGTTAAACGATGAATATGAAAACACAACTTTGTTGAAATTTGGCATCAGAACAACTCAAAAAAATATTAACCCTAATTATCCAATGATGGCTTGGGATCCCAAAGGCACAAAATTTACGATTGCTTATTCTGACAGGGGAAAGCTGCTTTTACTTTTATTTGATGCCATATCCAAAGAAAAAAAATGGGAAATTGATTTAACAGACAAATTAGATCAAATTCAGGATATGAAGTACATGCTCAACAGCAGAACATTATTATTATCCGCAGTAAAAAATGGCCATACCGATATTTTTACATTTGAT
>Ga0209598_10001890_pt1 | contig 16800 bp, 19 predicted proteins | sample M_140807_EF_Meta_FD_187317 | JGI IMG/M metagenome (GOLD analysis project Ga0209598, IMG submission 187317) | Freshwater microbial communities from Lake Montjoie, Canada to study carbon cycling - M_140807_EF_MetaG (SPAdes) (version 2) | ecosystem: Environmental > Aquatic > Freshwater > Lake... | reverse complement strand
ATGGTGCCGGAGATAGGAGTCGAACCTACGACCTTCGCATTACGAATGCGCTGCTCTACCAACTGAGCTACTCCGGCGCGGGGCGCGCAGTATACGGACTCGGCGCCCGCGGTGAAAGTCAGGACCGGCGACGCAGCCGGATGACCACCTCGACGTTGGCGATCTCGGTACCTTCGGGCAACGGCGGCAGTCGCGCAAACTCGAGGTCCTCGGGACGGATATCGAGCATCTCGCCGGTCTCGAGCACCTGAAAATGGTGGTGCGGGGTGATGGTGGAATCGTACACACAGCGATTCGGGTCGAGATGGATCTGACGCGCCAGCCCGCGCTCGACGAACAGTTTGAGCGTGTTGTAGACCGTGGCCTTGGAAACCCGCCTGGAGTGCTGGCGCAGGGCAGCCAGCAGTTGCTCGGCCGTGACGTGCTGGGCGCAGGCCAGCAACCGCTCGGCGACCTGCAGACGCTGCGAGGTCGGACGGATCCCGTGCTGCTCGAGTGCCTCGCGCAGGCGCAGTTCGGATACGGGCGGCTGCATATCTGTCGTCATCGCCCGGTAATTATACGTACGAATCAGCCACTGGCCACTCCCGGCGCAAATCCCTTGATTTACGCCGGTTTTAGCCGGTGAACCTCCCGCCGCAGGCGCTTATACCGGGTACCTCCCCCAACACAGACCACCGGCCGGCCGGAGGTGATCCATGCACTCGAGCAGTCCGTCCCGATCTGCAACCGCACAAGGTGGGGGTTTCACCCTGACGGAGCTGTCGTGCACCGTCGCCTTGCTCGCCGTGCTGTGCACGCTCGCCGCCCCCGCCTTTCGTGACCTGCTGCTCGACGCACGTCGCAGTCGTGAACTCAACCGGTTCGTGCAGGCCGTGCATCTGGCCCGCAGCGAGGCCATCAAGCGCAATGCGGTCATCAGTCTGTGCCCAAGCAGCGATGCAGCCTCATGCGGTGGCGCGGCCACGCCGTGGCAGGTCGGCTGGCTGTTGTTCGTCAACGACGACCGCGATTCGCCCGCCGTACGCGACGGACTCGAACCGGTTCTGCGGGTATATCCGGCGTGGGACGCCGGCAGCGTGTACGCCAATCGCAGCACACTGTCGTTCCGTCCCTTCGGACAAAGCGGCACCACCGCCACGCTAACCTTCTGCGACCCGCGGGGCGTCACTGCTGCCCGTGCCGTCATCATCAGCCAGACCGGGCGACCTCGCGTCACCGATCGCAGTGCGAGCGGCACGCCGCTGCGGTGCGCACCGTGATCGCGCCCCGCAGCCAGCGCGGCTTCACGATGCTGGAACTGCTGATCGCAGCGACCGTGCTCGCAGTCGGCATGCTCGGTATCGTCGCCGTCTGCCTGCACGCACTCGGCAGCGTCCACCGTGCCGGGCAGCATCTGCAGGCGAGCGACCGTCTGGCCGATCTCAGCGAACGCATGCGCGCCAATCGCGCGACTCTCGGGCATTACCTCTGCGCGCTGCCGTGCACACCCGACATGAGCGACACCTCACCTGCCGGCATGGATCTGCGCAGCTGGCGCGATGAGCTCGCGCAAGACTGGCCGGACGTGCAGGCCGCCATCGGCTGCGTTGGCAGCGCACCGATCCGCTGCCGCATCGAACTGCACTGGCCGACGCGCGATGGCAGTGACGGTGCGACGCAGGCGCTGGAGTTGCGCCTGTGAGTTCGATCCCACTGCACACCACCCTCTATACTCGCCGCCGCAGGCACGGCGACGGACCGTTGCGAGCCGTGCGCGCAGGCCTGCTCGCATCGCGCCGCATGGAGGCGGGCATCGGGCTGATCGAAACCATGCTCGCACTCAGTCTCGGCGTGCTCGTACTGCTGGCCGCCATCGCCGCGCTGACGGCCTGCCGCGCGACCTACCGCGCACTCGAGAACATGAGTCGTCTGCAGGATGCGGCCCGCCTTGCCACACAGACCGTGCTGGATGATCTGCGGCTTGCGGGCTATTACGGCCTCGATCCTGACCCACATGACATCGGGAATATCGCCGGAGCAGGCCAACCTGCACCCGCCGCGTTCAGCACGGCCCAGCATGCCCGTATCGATTACTGTGGTGGTGCGTCGAGTCACTGGGCCATCGATCTGGCCGCACCGGTCGCGGGCAGCAACGACGTCTATGGTCTCGCCTGCGCTGCAGTGTATGGCGCGCGGATCGGCAGCGACGTACTGGTGGTTCGCCATGCGAGCGAAGCCGAGGTCCGCACGCTCGATGCCAACCGGCTGCATCTGCAATCGAGACACACTCATGCCGTGGTATTCATGCCGCTGAGCGGCTGCAGCAACCCCGCCGTGGCCGCTTGTCTGCCGACGGGCTTCGAGCCTGCGACCTCGCAGACGCACACCCTGATCACCCGCGCCTATTACATCGCCAACGGCTCGACCCAACGCAGCGATGTACCCGCGCTGCGTCGCAAGACCTTCGGCAACATCAATGCACTCGCCGTGGCGGATGCGATCACGGATGAGGAGATCGTGGCCGGTGTGGAAGATCTGCAGTTGCGCTTCGGTTACGACACCGACGGTGATGGAGCGATCGACCGCTGGCTGCCGCCCGGCACGGCGCCTGCGGCGGCCAGACCGCACAGCGTCACGCTGTGGCTGCGCCTGCGCAGCGAGGAACCAGAGCCCGGTCACGTCGACGACCATCGGTATCAATACGCCGACATGACCACCGCCTGGCAACCGAACGACCGTTACCGTCGCTGGCTGGTCGCGCGCACGGTGCAGCTGCGCAACTCCCCATCATGACAGCGCCGGCCAGGGTGCACAGGATGAGCCGCTCGAACAATGGGCAGCGCGGCATCGTGCTGGTCAGTTGCCTGGTGCTGCTGCTGGTGGTGACGGTACTCGCCACTGCGGGCAGTCTGCAGGCGGCCGTCAGCCTGCTGGTCACCGGCAACGCGCAGGCACAGGAAGCAGCCTACGCGGCCGCCGAGGCGGGTATCGAAGCGGCGCTGCTGCAAGGTGCGTATTCGGTCGATCCGAGTGATACCGCGGCGCGCTACGACAATGCGCTCTCGCTACGCCCGAGCGCGCGTCCCGGTGCCGGCACGCCCATCCCGGGTTGCAGTGTCGAACCCTCAGCGCAGGCTCAGCCCTGCGAGTACTTCGTCAGACCCGACCGCCGCGCCGATCCCTACGCGCTGCCCGGCGGCGACAGTCTCGGCGCAGGACTCGCCGCGTATCACTTTCTGGTCGAGAGTCATGGCCGCGGTGCCCGCGGTGCCGTGGCGGTGCATGAACAGGGCTTCTTCGTGATCGGACCGGCTGTACCGGAGTGCCTCGCCGATTTCAGTCGCTGCGCGCTCACGCTCACCAACCCGCCCGTACGAACATGGTGGCGGCGCGACGGTGCGGGGCCATGAACCGGCGCGCCAACTCAACTGCACGCTCGCCTGCGCTCGCGCGGAATGGCTCGGCTGTCGACGCCGCCGCGAGCGCGTACCTCAGGGCCGCAACGCAGCAGGGCTCGAGCCTGCTCGAGTTGATCGTGGCGCTGATCATCGTCGGCCTGCTCGCCACACTCGCGCTGCCCTCTTACCAACGCCACGTCATGCGCATGCGGCGCAGCGAGGCCCACGGCGTGCTGCTCGAACTGGCGACGGCGCAGGAACTCCACTACCTGCAGCAGGGGCGCTATGCGCAGGACGATTTGCTGGCCGTGGCGAGGCCCGCCGGATTGGGCCTCGCGCGGCGCAGTCAGCACGGCTGGTATCAGCTCGCGATCACTGGTGCGGATGCCATCGGCTTCGTTGCCACTGCAACGGCAAGCGACACTCAAGCCGCAGATTTCGAATGCACCATATTGGGTATCGATGCGCTCGGCCAGCGCTTCGCCCTGCGTGCCGGCGGCGGCAGCAGCGCCGTGTGTTGGCGTCAGTGAGCGCGCAAATCGCGCGGCAGTGAGAACACGACGTGTTCCTCGCGGCCCAATACTTCTTCGGCGCCCTGCCCGCCCCACTCGCGCAGTCGTTCGACGACGCGCTTGACCAGCAATTCAGGCGCCGAGGCGCCCGCCGTCACACCCACGACCTGCTTGTCGGTGAACCACTCGCGGCGCAGATCCTCCGGCCCATCGACCAGATAACCCGGGATCGACGCCTTCTCGGCGATCTCGCGCAGCCGGTTTGAATTGGAACTGGTCTGCGAGCCAACCACGACCACGACATCGCAGGAGGCAACCAGCGTCTTCACCGCATCCTGGCGGTTCTGCGTCGCATAGCAGATGTCTTCCTTGCGCGGTGTGGCGAGCGTTGGAAAGCGTCGCTTCAAGGCCTCGAGCACGTCGGCCGTATCGTCCACGGACAAGGTCGTCTGCGTCACCACGCCGACCTGAGCCGGATCGCGCACGTGCAGTTGCTCCACGTCGGACACATCCTCCACCAGTGTGATGCGTCCACCCGCCGAGGTATCGAACTGGCCCATGGTGCCTTCGACCTCGGGGTGACCCTCGTGACCGATCAGGATCACGTCACGCCCCTCACGACCGTAGCGCGCCACTTCCATGTGCACCTTGGTGACCAGCGGGCAGGTCGCATCGAACACCCGCAGACCACGCCGCTGGGCCTCGATCTGCACCGCCTTGGACACGCCATGCGCACTGAAGATCACCGTCGCGCCGTCGGGCACTTCGTCGAGTTCCTCGACGAACACGGCACCGAGGTTGCGCAGGCGATCGACCACGAAGCGGTTGTGTACGACCTCATGGCGTACGTGGATGGGCGCGCCAAACAGCTCGATGGCACGCTCGACGATGTCGATCGCCCGGTCCACGCCGGCGCAGAAACCGCGCGGGTTGGCGAGCATGATTCTCATGCACGCTTCTCGCGGAAGGCATCCAGCATCAGCAGCGCCGCGCCCACCGTGATCGCACTGTCCGCGATGTTGAATGCCGGGAAATAAGCGTCACCCCAGTGGGCGTGGATGAAGTCGATGACATAGCCATGCAGCACGCGGTCGATCACGTTACCAACGGCGCCGCCGATGATCAGCGACAGGGCGATCGGCAGCAGACGCTCGCCGCGCGGGATGCGCCACAGCCAGCCGACCAGAACCGCGCTGACGATCAAGCCGAGGGTGATGAAGAAACCGCGCTGCCAGCCCGACGCGTTGGCGAGCATGCTGAAGGCAGCGCCCGTATTGTGCAGCAGCGTGAAATCGAGCACCGGCAGCACCACCACTCGCTCGTACAGATCGAGAAAGCGGGTCGCGAGGAACTTGGTGGCCTGATCGGCCGCGATGATGGTCACCGACAACCACAACCACGCCGCCGGATGGGTACGTCGGGCCAACCGATCGAGCGCTGAATTGATCTGATTCATGGTGTCGCGATGCCCCGCTGCCCTTACGCGAACCGCCGGGTCTCGCCCGCCCCGTCCACGTTGCTCGCACAGCGGCTGCACAATTCAGGGTGCGCGGCGACACTGCCCACATCCTGGCGCTTGTGCCAGCACCGCACGCATTTACTGGCGGTTGACGGTCGCACGTGCAACCACAGCCCGCCACTGCCGTCGGCATCCGCGGCGATCGCATCGACCGGCTTATCGGCCAGCGGTGCGATGCGTGCTTCGGACGTGATCATGGCAAAGCGCAACTCCTCACCCAATGCGCCAATGGCGGCCACCCACTCCGGCGTGCCGTAGAGTTCGAGTACGGCGTCGAGCGGCGCACCGATCTGCTGCGCCACGCGCAGCCGCTCGAGTTCGCGCAGCACGGGGGCGCGAGCCTGCAGCACTTTGCTCCAGTCGATGGGCTCGGCCACCGCCGACTGCGGCAACTGCGCCCAGGTGGCGAGAAACACGGATTCGCTACGCTCGCCCGGCATGTAACGCCAGATCTCCTCGGCCGTGAACGACAGGATGGGTGCGAGCCAGCGCACCATGGCCTCGACGATCCAATACATCGCGGTCTGTGCCGAGCGGCGCGGCAGACCCCGCGCGGGCGTCGTGTACAGCCGATCCTTCAAAACATCGAGGTAAAAGCCGCCGAGATCCACCACGCAGAAGTTGTGTACTTTCTGGTAGATCAAGTGGAAGTCGAAGCTGCGGTAGGCTGCGATGACTTCGTCCTGCAACTCACGCGTACGCTGCAGCGCCCAGCGGTCGAGTGCGACCATCTGGTCGAGCGGTACGGCATCAGTCGCCGGGTCGAATCCGGCCATGTTGCCGAGCAGAAAGCGCACGGTGTTGCGGATGCGGCGGTAGGAATCGGAGGTGCGCTTGAGGATCTCGTCCGACACGCTCATCTCGTTCGCGTAATCGGTCGAGGAAACCCACAGCCGCAGCACGTCCGCCCCGATCGAATTCATCACCTTCTGCGGTGCCACTACGTTGCCGAGGGACTTGGACATCTTGCGTCCCTTCTCGTCGACGGTGAAGCCGTGCGTGAGCACCGTGCGATAGGGCGCGTGTCCCTTCTGTGCAACCGAAGTGAGCAGCGAGCTGTGGAACCAACCGCGGTGCTGGTCGGATCCCTCGAGGTAGAGGTCGGCCGGCATGCGCAACTCGGGTCGGCTCTGCGACACGCAGTGATGCGACAGGCCCGAGTCGACCCACACATCCATGATGTCCGTGGCCTTGTCGTACTGCGCCGCATCGGCCCCGAGCAGCCCCGCCGGATCGAGCTCGAACCAGGCATCGATGCCGCCCTGCTCCACCAGTTGAGCGACGCGCTCGATGAGCGGCACGGTATCGGGGTGCAGCTCGCCCGACTCCTTGTGCGTAAACAACGGCAGGGGCACGCCCCAGGTCCGCTGCCGTGAGATACACCAGTCCGGCCGGCCGGCGATCATGCTGTGGATACGCTGCTCGCCCCAACCCGGGACCCATTGCACGCGGCCGATCTCGGCGAGCGCCTGCGCCCGCAGGCCGGCCTGCTCCATGCTGATGAACCACTGCGGCGTGGCACGGAAAATCACTGGTGACTTGTGACGCCAGCAGTGCGGGTAACTATGACGGTAGGGCTCGTGGTGCAGCAACGCACCGTGGGTACCGAGCACCTCGATGACGTGCGGATTGGCGTCGAAGACTTTCTCGCCGGCGAACAATGCCGTGGCGGGCAGGAAGCGACCGTCGCCACCGACCGGGTTGTCCACTGCAAGCCCGTACTTGCGCCCGACGATGAAGTCCTCCTGGCCATGTCCCGGCGCCGTGTGCACCGCGCCCGTGCCGCTGTCGAGCGTGACGTGATCGCCGAGCACGACGGGCACGACCCGCTCGAGAAAAGGATGACGCAGCTGCAGCCCCTCGAGCGCGGCACCTTTGACACGTGCGAGCTCGCGCGCAGAGTCGATGCCGGCACGCTTGAGCACGGAGGGCGCAAGTTCAGCTGCGAGTATCAGCAACTCTTCGCCTGCAGCCGCCGGAACGGCGAGCAGCGCGTAGTCGAACTCGGGATGCAGAGAGACCGCCTGATTGGCGGGCAGTGTCCACGGTGTCGTGGTCCAGATCACCACACTGGTCGCGAGCGCAGGCAGCGCCGCAACGCCGACACGCGCCGCCAGATCGGCCGCATCCGTCACGGCGAATCGCACGTCGATGGACGGCGAGGTACGCTCCTCGTATTCGACTTCGGCTTCGGCCAGCGCCGAGCGGCAATCGAGGCACCAATGCACCGGCTTGTAGCCTTTGTAGAGGTGACCGTTACTGATGATCTGCGCGAACGCGCGCAGTTGCTCGGCCTCATAGGACGGCGCGAGCGTCATGTACGGATGCGCCCAGTCACCCATCACGCCGAGGCGGATGAAATCCTTGCGCTGCACGTCGATTTGTTCGAGCGCGAACTCGCGACAGGCTTGGCGGAAGGAGCGTGCGTCGAGCTGCTTGGCCTCGCGACCGCGGGTCTTCTCGACCTGATGCTCGATCGGCAGGCCGTGGCAATCCCAGCCCGGCACGTAGGGCGCATCGTAGCCGTCGAGCGTGCGCGCCTTGACGATGATGTCCTTGAGAATCTTGTTGACCGCATGACCGATGTGGATGGCACCGTTCGCATACGGCGGTCCGTCGTGCAGGATGTACTTCGGTCGCCCGACGGCAGCTGCGCGCAACTTCTCATAGATGCGCTGCTCTTCCCACCACGCCAGCATCTCAGGTTCGCGGCGCGCGAGATCGCCCTTCATCGGGAAATCGGTTTCGGGCAGGTTGACGGTGTTCTTGTAGTCGGCCATCGCAGCAACGGTCCGGAGGAAGGAACGGGCACCGCAGCCGGCGACGCCGTCTGCGACGAACGGGAAATAATGAGGCAATTCAGCGCGTTAATCCAGCGCAGGGAGCGCCCGCGAGCAGTTCGCGGGCAGCCGCGGCATCGCGATCCATCTGTACCACGAGCGCATCGAGCGAGTCGAAGCGTACTTCATCGCGCAGGCGTGCAATGAAGTCGACTTCGAGGTACTGCCCGTAGAGGTCGCCGTCGTAGTCGAACAAGTGCACCTCGAGCAGCGGATCCACGCCATTGACCGTCGGGCGCGTGCCGAGACTGACCACCGCCGGATGGGCCTGCAGACCGGGGCCATTCACGCGGACCGCAAAGATGCCCCACAGCGGCACGACCTTGCGGTGCAGGGCGAGATTGGCGGTGGGATATCCGAGTTTGCGCCCAAGCTGCGCACCGCGACGCACGCGCCCGGTGATGCGGTACGGCCGTCCGAGCAGTGCCGTGGCGGAGTCGAGATCACCGCGGCCGAGCGCCTCACGCACCAGCGAGCTGCTCACCCGCTGACTGCCCACCAGAAACTGGCTCACCTGTTCGACCGAGAATTCGTGCCGGCGACCAACATCGCGCAGCGTGTCCACCGTGCCCTCGCGGCCGCGCGCGAAGCGGAAGTCGTGACCGACCACCATGTGCCGCACCCCGAGACGCTCGACCAGCACCTCCTCGATGAAGCGCTCGGCACGCATGTCGCGCATCGGCTCATCGAAGCGCAGCACCACGAGCCGGTCGACGCCGTAGTGCTGCAGCGCCTCCAGTTTCTCGCGCAGGCGCATCAGACGGGCCGGTGCCGCCGCGCCCTGAAAGAACTCGCGGGGGGTCGGCTCGAAACTGAGCACGGCAGCCGGCACGCCGAGTGCGTGAGCTCGCGCACGCACCGCGGCGAGCATCTGCTGATGACCGAGGTGCACACCATCATAGTTGCCGATGGTGATGACGTTGCCGCGGTGCCGCGCGGCGATGTTGTGCAGGCCGCGCACCAGCTCGATCACGGTGCGCTCCCGGGCGCGGCGTCTACCGGCGGCGGCTCACTGACGCGCTGCACCTTGAGATCTCGCGGGCGCATGCCCAGCACGTACATCGTGCCGAAGTAGATGCCGGCGCCGCCCACCACCAGCAGCAGCATCCAGCCGGCACGGTGCCAGGCGTTCATGGCGATCCAGCGCTGCGTATCACCGGCGACGAACCACAGGAACGCGACCATCAACACGTTGCCCGCCAGCGACTGGATCAGCACCTTGCGCCAGCCGGGCGCGTGCTGCAGCACGCCCTGCTTGCGCAGTTGGCGATAGAGCATGCTGGCGTTGTACCAGGCGCCGATGCCGTTGTTGAGCGCGAGCAGCGCGTGCAGGCCCGGACGCTGCGCGTACAGCGCGAGCGGCAGCACGATGAACAGGTTCAACCCCATGTTGAGCGCCAGCGACTGCACGCCGATACGCACCGGCGTCCGCGTGTCCTGCCGCGCGAAAAAGCCGGGCGCCAGTACCTTGACCAGACTGAACGCCAGCAGCCCAGACGCATAGGCCATCAGCGCCAGCTTCGACATCTGCACGTCCTGCACGTCGAACTTACCGTAATGAAAGATCGTCACGGTGAGCGGACCGGCCAGTACGATCAGTGCCAGCGTCGCGGGCAGTACGACGACGACCGTGAGCCGCAGCGCCCAGTCGAGTGTCGCCGAGAACTTGGCGAGCCACTTCGAGGAGTGATCGGCGGCCAGGCCGGGCAAGATCACCGTCGCCAGCGCCACACTGAACACGCCGAGCGGAAACTCCATGAGGCGGTCGGCGTAGTACAGCCACGCAATGCTCCCGGTGACCAGAAACGAAGCGATCAGCGTGTCGAGCAGCAGCGCCACCTGCGAAACGGACGAACCGAAGATCGCAGGCAGCATCAGCCCTGCGATCTTGCGCACACCCTCATCACTCCAGCGCCAGCGCGGTCGCTTGAGCAGACCCAACCGGATCATGAACGGCAACTGGAAGCCGAGCTGCACGGCACCGGCCACGAACACACCGATGGCGAGCACGATTCCCGGCTGAGAAAAACGCGGCGCGATCCACGCGGCGAACACGATCATCACCAGATTCATCAGCGTCGACGTCAGCGCCGGCACCGCGAACTTTTTGTAACTGTTGAGCACGCCGGCCGCGAGCGAGGCCAGCGAGATGAACAACAGGTACGGGAACGTCCAGCGCAGCATGTCGACGGTGAGGTCGTAGCGATCGGCCTGCGCGCGGAAACCGGGCGCGAACAGCAGCACGAACACGGGCGCGGCGATGATGCCGATCAGCGTCACGACCGTCATGAACCAGGCCATGGTGCCCATCGCGCCGTCGACCAGTTCGCGCACCTCGTCGTGCGAGCGCTGCACCTTGTACTCCGAGACCACGGGCACGAAGGCCTGCGAGAACGCGCCCTCGGCGAACAGGCGGCGCATGAAGTTCGGGATCTTGAACGCCACGAGGAAGGCGTCCATCAGCAGACCGGCGCCGAACATGCGCGAATAGACCATGTCGCGCAGCAGACCGGTAACCCGGGAGACGAGGGTAAAGGCCCCGACGATCGAGGTACTGCGCAGGAACCCGCCGCCGCTCATGGACGGGTCACCGTGGGCCTGGGCATGGCTGGCAGGGGGTCAAACGGGGCATGGGGTGGCATGATACCGGCATGGGGCCAGCCCGTGCCGCCGAACTTGACCAGACGCCCCTCGATCGCCAGAATACGCGGCTCTTTTGCACAGGTTACCGCGTGGCTGCCCGGACGGGTCCAGACACCGGCAGGAGTTCGATCAAGTGGCGAATATCAAGTCCGCACAAAAACGCGCCAAGCAGGACGTCAAGCGTCGCGCCCACAATATGGCCGCCCGCTCGCGCATGCGCACCTCGATCAAGAAGGTGCTGAACGCCATCGGCGCCGGCGACAAGGCCGAAGCCACCGCCGCGTTCAAGGCCGCCCAGCCGGTCATCGACACCATGGTCACCAAGGGCATCATCCACAGCAACAAGGCTGCCCGTCACAAGCGCGAACTGAACGCCAAGATCAAGGCGCTGGCCGCGAAGTAAAGCAGCCGCACGACTACCCCGGCGCACAGCCGGCAAGCAAAAGGCCCCGCACTGCGGGGCCTTTTGTTTTGCGGGATACGGTTGCCGCGTGCAGGCGCGGCCTGCGCGGGCTCAACCCTCGGCCGCCGCCTCCTCGTGCTGCAACTGCTCGAGCCGCGTCATGATCGCCTTGCAGAGCGCATCCGTGCCCTGCCGGGTGGCGCCCGAAATGGTGAACACCGGGCCTTTCCAGCGCAGACGCCGCACGATCTCCTTGCAACGCTTCTGCGCCTCGGCCGGAGGCAGCAGATCGGTCTTGTTGAGCACCAGCCAGCGCTCGCGCCCGGCGAGCTCCGGACTGAATTTCTTGAGTTCCGCAGCGATCGCACGCGCATCCTTGACGGGATCGGCCGCCGGGTCGGGTGGCGCGATATCGACCAAGTGCAGCAGCAATCGCGTGCGCTGCAGGTGCTTTAGAAACCGCAGACCCAGCCCTGCCCCCTCGGCAGCGCCTTCGATGACACCGGGAATGTCGGCCATCACGAAACTCTGCAACTGACCCACATACACCACACCCAGATTCGGGTGCAGGGTGGTGAACGGGTAATCGGCGATCTTGGGCCGTGCGGCCGAGACCACGCTGATCAGCGTCGACTTGCCCGCGTTGGGCAGCCCGAGCAGACCGACGTCCGCCAGCAGTTTGAGTTCGAGGCGCAATTCCCGCTTCTCGCCCGGATAGCCCGTGGTGGCTCGGCGCGGGGCGCGATTGGTGCTGCTCTTGAAATGCTGGTTGCCAAGCCCGCCGTCGCCGCCCTTGGCGACCAGCAGACGCGAGCCGTCCTCGGTCAGATCGCCGAGGGTCTCCTCGGTCTCCTCGTCAAAGACCACGGTACCGACCGGCACCAGCACCTCGAGGTCCTCCGCCCCGCGGCCGCTGCAATCGGCGCTGCCCCCCGGCTCACCATTGCCCGCCTTGAAAGTGCGCTGGTAGCGGAAGTCCGCCAGCGTGTTGAGTCCTTTTTTGGCGATCAGGTAGACATTGCCGCCCTTGCCACCGTCGCCACCGTCCGGCCCGCCGAACGGGATGAACTTCTCGCGACGGAAGCTGACCATGCCGCGACCACCGTTGCCGGCCTGGACTTTGATGGTGGCTTCATCGACGAACTTCATGACGGGGGCTTCCGAAGTAGCGGTGGGACGGCTGCGGATACTGCGCGCAGGTCCGTGCAGACCCGCGCACCGCCACTATCGTGGGGCGGTGACCGCACAAATGCAAAGGCCCCGGGGGTGCCGGGGCCTTGCACAGTCGACGGCCCGCGGGCCGCGCCGGATCAATGCTTGGTCGGCTCGACGCTCACGTGCACGCGCTGAGCCGGGCCCTTGCGCTTGAACTGCACGACGCCGTTGGTCAGCGCGAACAGCGTGTGGTCGGTGCCGACGCCGACGTTGTCGCCCGCGCGGTACTGCGTGCCACGCTGGCGCACGATGATGTTGCCGGCAACGACCGTCTGGCCACCAAACTTCTTGAGACCAAGTCGTTTGCTCTCTGATTCGCGGCCGTTCTTGGTACTGCCGCCTGCTTTCTTATGTGCCATGACTGATGACTCCGTAACTGCGGGGGCGGCTCAGGCCACGATCCCGGTGATCTTGACGTCGGTGTAGAACTGGCGATGCGTGCCCTGCCGCAGGTAGTGCTTGCGGCGACGGAACTTGACGATCACCTTCTTGTCGCCCTTGCCGTGCTTCTGCACCGTGCCGGACACCTTGCTGCCGGCCACGAACGGGGCGCCGACTTTGACGTCCGCGCCCTTGCCCACCAGCAGAACCTTATCGAATTCGACGGCAGCCCCGGCCTCGGCCTCGAGCTTCTCGATCCGAACCACATCGCCTTCGGCGACACGGTACTGTTTGCCGCCCGTCGCAATGACCGCGTACATGACTTTGCACTCCAGAGGGAGCCGGGGGTCCCGGCATAAAGACCGCGGATTTTACGGGGGAGTCGCCCCCGAATCAAGCACCGGGCCTGAGGAAACCATTCCAACGGCTCGCGTCGAACGGTACCATGCACGAACAAACTTCACGGCGATCGTCGCGGGAATGCAACTAGAAGATATTCGGGGGACGGTTGCCGAGGACTTGCGGGCTGTCGACGAGACCATCGTCGCGCGCCTCGCCAGCGATGTGGCGCTGGTCAATCAGGTCTCGCAATACATCATCGGTGGCGGCGGCAAGCGGCTGCGCCCGCTCGGCGTGCTGCTGGTGGCCCGCGCCTGCGGCTACCCGGGCCAGTCGCATGTGGCGGCCGCCACGATCATCGAGTTCATCCACACCGCCACGCTGCTGCATGACGACGTGGTCGACGGCTCCGCCAAGCGGCGCGGACGCGACACCTCCAACCACGTGTTCGGCAACCAGGCCACCGTGCTGGTCGGCGACTACCTGTATTCGCGCTCCTTCCAGATGATGGTCGAACTCGGCAACATGCGCGTGCAGGAAGTGATGGCCAACGCCACCAACACCATCGCCGAGGGCGAGGTGCTGCAACTCATGAACATGGGCGACCCGGACACCACCGAGCAGCGTTATTTCGATGTCATCCATCGCAAGACCGCCAAGCTCTTCGAGGCCGGCGCTCAGATCGCGGCCATCGTGGCGGCGGCGCCTCGCGAGGTCGAACAGGCCATGGTCGCCTACGGCAGACACCTCGGGACCTCGTTCCAGCTGGTCGACGACGTGCTCGACTACACCGCGAGCGGCGAGGAGTTGGGCAAGAACCTCGGGGATGACCTCGCCGAAGGCAAGCCAACGCTGCCCCTGATCCATGCGCTGGCCCATGCCCCGCTCGAGGATGTGTCGTTGCTGCGCCGCGCGATCGAGGACGGCGGGGTGGACAATCTGGACGCCATCACCCGCGCAATTGAATCGTCGGGTGGCGTTGAGTACACTGCCCGGCTCGCGCGGCGGGAGAAGGATCTCGCCATCGAGGCCCTGAGCCGGCTCCCCGAATCGGCATACCGTCAGGCCCTCGCAGCGCTCGCGGAATTCGCGGTGGCACGGACGTACTGATACCGGCCCGCCCGCGACAGATCGGGATGTAGCTCAGCCTGGTAGAGCACTACGTTCGGGACGTAGGAGTCGGAGGTTCAAATCCTCTCATCCCGACCATCTCCCAGCCCGGCACCACGATCATCGACCGCGCTCGCTCTGCTCTGGGCACGGCGTCGTTCGCGGACGACGCCAGCCTGGACTGTAATCAGCGCTGGATCTCGATGCTCCTGAGCATCTGCTCCAACTCTGCGGTGGCCAATTCGTCACCCTGCTTGCGACCCATCCCGACGAAGAACATGTAATTCCCGCGGGGGACGACGATCATGTCGCTCCAGGACGGATAAGCATCGCCTGCGGTCGTTTTGAGTGTGTAGTGGATACTGGCCCGGGCTGCTGGCAGGCCCGCCACCTCGGTCTCGACGGCGGGCGAGACCACCTTGAAGTCCGCATACATTTTCGCCATACCGAACAGCGCCACATCAACGAGTTCTTTGGCCGATTTACCTTGCAACGGGCCAAGTGGACGCAACCCAATCTGGAACGACGGGTTGATGTCCGGATACGGCTCGGCGTGTTTCATCACGACAGCAATCGGCGGGTTTCCCTGCGCTTTCATCCTCTTCTCGAGTTCCGCGTCGTCCAGTCGAACCTTGTCCCTGTTCTCTAGCGTCGACTGCATGGAGACGAACTGCCACGCTTCCGGCTTCGAGAATGCGATACCCGCCGTAGGGTTCTCGAATCGATTTGCGTCGGCAGCCGCCCCGCAGGAGAGTCCGAGAAGTACGAGTACCGTGGCAAAACGAGTGAATCGGGTCATGTCGGGGCCTCTGGTTACAAATCGCGCGCCGTCAGTCTGGTTTCGTCCGCTTCTGGCCGATCCTGCCACCCGCAAAGGCGAACGGCAACCGATCTGAAGTAGTCCTGCGCCGGGCAAGCCACAACGGCAAAAAGGCAGGGTTCAGCGGCGTCTCACTGCCGCAGGGTGTTGCGGGCAAAATGCCAGAACGCAAAGCCGGATGACAGGCTTGAGCCGACCCACGCAGCCACTGACACGGGGTCGTCGGCAGCACCCGCCGCCACAGCCAACAGCAAGCCGGTAACGCTTGCGGCAAGAGCGGCCGTGAGCGCTGATGCGACATTGAATTTGCGCGCCAGCAAGAAAGCGGGCATTCCGACCACGACCAGCACGCAGAGGGCGACCACTGCTGCCATTGCAGCAGAACCGAGCAACAGGGATGCGCTGTAATGATTGAGCCCCGCCAGACCGCGCGCGGACTCCACGACGAAGAACAACACGGCCGGCGTAACCGAGCCGGCGACCAACCCCAGCATCAGGTGTCTTGCCGTGTCTGGCATCCCCGCCTTCCTCCCCGTATGCGGTCATCGAATCGATCATCCTTGCGCCGGCCGCACCGATCAACCCTGGTCGAGTTTGCGCTCCGGAATCGCGTAGCGCATCCTCGCAACGCACCGAACGGTCGCACGGGTGGCCGGTGCAAAACTCGCCCAGGACGGTCGATCCACGGGTCTCAGGCCAGCATCTTCTGCCAGTGCCATCAGAGAGCGCACAATGCCGCCATCCTGCCCCACTGACCAAGGTCTGACGCCCATGTCTCGCCGCATCGTCGACTTGTCGATTTACCTCGAGAACGACGTGATCTCGGATCCGCCGGGCTACCAACCGCGCATCAGCTACATCGACCATCGCAGGTCGGTGCCGGCGCTGACGCAATTCTTCCCGGGGCTACAGCCGAGCGATTTGCCTGCGAGCGAAGCCTGGGCCATCGAGAAGGTCGAACTCATCACCCACAACGGCACGCACCTCGATGCGCCCTATCACTTCGCCTCCACCATGAACGGCGGCGAGCGGGCCATCACCATCGACGAGGTGCCACTCGACTGGTGTTTCCAGCCCGGCGTGAAACTCGATTTCCGTCATTTTGCCGCGGGCTATGTCGTGACGGCGGCCGACGTCGAGGCGGAACTCGCGCGCATCGGTCACGCGCTACAGCCCCTCGAGATCGTGCTGATCAACACGGCCGCAGGACTACGCTACGGCCACGATGATTACGTCGACGCGGGCTGCGGCATGGGCAAGGAAGCCACTCTCTACCTGCTCGAGCGCGGCGTACGGGTCACCGGCACGGACGGCTGGAGTTGGGATGCGCCCTTCTCCGCCACCGCTCGGGAGTACGCCAAGAGTGGCAATGCGGCGCTCATCTGGGAGGGCCACAAAGCCGGCCTCGAGATCGGCTACTGCCACCTCGAGAAGTTGCACAATCTCGAGGTCCTGCCCGCAACTGGTTTCATGGTGTCCTGTTTTCCGTTCAAGATCCGCGGCGCGTCGGCGGGCTGGACGCGAGCAGTCGCGATCTTCGATGACGCGCCCCGCGCGCCGGTGGCCGCAGCCTGAAGGATCAGCGCATGGGCAAGATCACACTGCCGCAGCTCGTCATGCTGGCTTGGCTCGGCTCGC
>Ga0209598_10001888_pt1 | contig 16813 bp, 10 predicted proteins | sample M_140807_EF_Meta_FD_187317 | JGI IMG/M metagenome (GOLD analysis project Ga0209598, IMG submission 187317) | Freshwater microbial communities from Lake Montjoie, Canada to study carbon cycling - M_140807_EF_MetaG (SPAdes) (version 2) | ecosystem: Environmental > Aquatic > Freshwater > Lake... | reverse complement strand
ATCGGCGAGACGCGCCAGGAGTCGGTAGATGGCATGGTCACGCGGCGTGGCTCCTGATGGATCGGCCCGAGGCGGGTCAGGCGAGGATGTCGGTCACGATCCGGGCGTCCTGGCCGTCGGTCAGGGAGGCAGCGAGCCCGTCGCGCTTGTAGACGAGCTGCTTGTGATCGAAGCCGAAGCGGTCGAGGAGCGTGGCGTGCCAGTCGTAATGATGAACGACATCCTTCACCGCCTTGTGGCCCCACTCGTCGGTCTCGCCGTACGCACAGCCCCTCTTGAAACCCCCTCCGGCCACCCACTGTGCGAAGCCGTAGGTATTGTGGTCGCGGCCCCATTTTTCCGGGCCGCCGTCGTTCTGGAGGACCGGCAGACGCCCCATCTCGCCCCCCCAGTGGACCACCGTCGAGTCGAGCAGACCGCGCTGCTTGAGATCGGCCACGAGCGCCGCCGAGGGCTGGTCGACGGCGAGGCAGCTGGCCGGGAGGGCGCTCTTGATGCCGCCGTGATGGTCCCACGACTGCCCGGCATTCAGCACCTGGACGTAGCGAACACCGCGCTCGATGAGCCGGCGAGCGATGAGGCAGCGCGCGGCGTAGTCGGCCGTGGCCGGGGTGTCGACGCCGTAGAGGGCGCGGACATGGGGCGGCTCGGTGGAGATGTCGAGCGCTTCCTTGGCGGCCGTCTGCATCCGGGCGGCGAGGGCGTAGCTGGCGATCCGCGCCTGGAGGTCGTGCTCGCCGGGATGCTCGCGGGCATGCTCGTCGTTGAGCTTTTCGAGGAGGGCCAGCTGCCGCCGCTGCGGAGAGCCGCGAAGGAGGGGCGCGGGGTCGAGATTCAGCATCCGCGGCTCGCCAGGGCGGACGAGCGTCCCCTGATACAAGCTCGGCAGCCAGCCATTCGTGTAGTGCTCCCCCTGGAAGGTCGGCAGACCGCCGGGATGGGCGAGCACCATGTAGGCGGGGAGATTGTCCGTCTCGCTCCCTAGGCCGTAGCAGAGCCAGGCGCCGAGGGTGGGGCGGCCGGCGCTGATCCTCCCGGCGTTGAGCGCGTAAAGTGCCTGACCATGGTTGTTGACGCCCGAGTGCATCGAGCGGATGAGGGTGATGTCGTCGCACACCCCGGCCAGATGAGGGAGGAGGTCCGAGAGCTCCATGCCGCACGTCCCCCGCGGGGCGAAGCGCCATCCCGGCCCGAGGACCTTCGCCGAGGCTTGGGCGAGATTGTCATACTTGATCTCCCCCGGAAACGTCTGGCCGTCGTACTTGGCGAGCATCGGCTTGGGGTCGAAGAGGTCCATCTGCGACGGCCCCCCCATCATGAACAGCGAGATCATCGCCGTGGCATGCGCGGGCCGCGGCGGCGCCTTCGGGAGGAGATCGAAGTGGTCCTCCGCGGCCGTGAGCGGCTTGACCGGTGCTGCGAGGAGGCCATCACGCTCCAGCAGGGTCGCCAGCCCCAGACCGGCCAGCGAGAAGCCACCGGCATGGAGGAAATGACGACGGGAGCAGAGTGGTTGGGTGGGGCGGTTCATGCGATGCGGGCTCCTGTCAGTCGCAGGTCAGGAAACGGTTCGACGCCAGGAGCACCTGGCAGAGACTCGCAAGCGCCTCGAGCTGCGGGTCGGGAGGAGCACTGGCCGCCTCCCCTTCCTTGGCCGGCGGCGGGGGGACGGCGGCGAGGCGCACCCGGAAATCCTCCCCTTGCTCGGCGAGATGGGAGAGCGCTTCCTCGAGCTCGGGCTCGAAGGGGGCGCGGCTGAAGAGGAGTCGCCAGGCCCGCTCCACCTGGGCCCGGACGTCGCCGGGGGCCTCACGGCGGACGCGTTCGGCCAGCGCCCGGGCGCTGGCGAGGACGAACGTGTCGTTGAGCATCAGCAGCGCCTGCGGGGCGACCGTCGTCGTCCGCCGCAGCTCGCAGTTGGGCTTCATCTCCGGTTGGTCGAAGGTCTCGAGGACGGTGATCGGTTCGGTGCGCCGGGATTGGAGGTAGAGCGAGCGGCGGAAGTCGTCCGGCCCCAGGCTCACCACGCGGACGACGTCGCCGTTGGCATCCTTCTCCTCGCGGCCGACGACGATCCGGCCGACCGGATCCTTGGCGATCCCCACCGGCACGCCCCCGCCGACGTTCACGAGTTGGCCTGAAGCGCCGAGGACAGCATCGCGGAAGCTCTCGGCGTCGAGCCGGCGCGGGGAAAAGCGGGCGAGGAGCCGGTTGTCGGGATCGATCGCCCGCGCGGCTTCATTCGCGCTCCCTTGCCGGTAGACGGCGCTGGTCACGATCAGCCGGTGGAGGGGCTTCAGCTTCCAGCCCCCTTCCATGAAAGTGGCCGCGAGCCAGTCGAGAAGCTCCGGATGGCTGGGGCGCTCGCCGAGCCGGCCGAAGTCTCCCGGCGTGGCCACGAGCCCCCTGCCGAAATGCCCCAGCCAAAAGCGATTGACGAGCACCCGGGCGACAAGCGGATGGCGGCCCCCCGTCAACCAGCGCGCGTAGGCGAGGCGTCGGCCGCTCGAGCCTGACGGCACCCCGGCCGGAAGGAAAGGCTCGATCCCTTCGCCCGGTGGTCCCGGCAGCGCCAGGACCGAAAGCTCCCCCGGCGAAACCGTCTGCTTCGGCTGCTCGTGGTCGCCACGGTGGAAGAGCTTCGTTTCGGGGACGCGTCCCTTCACTTCCACCGCCGCCATCACGAAGCCTTCGGCCGGCTTCGTTCCCCGCAGCGCCGTCCCTTCCGCCCGCTTGTCGTTGACTTGTTTTTCCTTCGCCGCGTCGTAGAGATCGAGGGAGTAGGTGGCCAGTGCCGCTGGATACGTGCGGATCAGCGCCTTGTGTTCCTCCGTCCGCTCTCCCTCGGGCGTGGCCCGGGCCGTGCGGTAGGCATCGCGCACCTCTTCCGGGAGCTTGACGATTTCCGTCTCGAAGATCTCGTCGAGGAAGGCCTTCCGCATGGCGTCGGCCGCAGCGTCGATCTTGGCGGCCTCGGCCTCGATCGCAGCCGCGGCGGCCCGTTCCTCCGGCTTGTAAAGCGAATAGAGGCGCGCTCCCGGGGGACGCCACTGCTCCCAGTCGTAGACCGGGTCGAAGATCGCGCGGAGCCGGTAGTAGTCGGCCTGCGAGACCGGGTCGTAGCGATGGTCGTGGCACTGGGCGCAAGCGACGGTGAGCCCGAGGAGGGCCGACGTCGTCACCTTGATCTGTTCCGCGATCACCTGGTTGCGGGCGAGGTTCTGGTCGGGGACGGGATCGCCGGTGCCGTCGGGGGCGAGACGCAGAAACGCCGTGGCGATGAGCTGATCGCGGCGGAGGGGATCGTTGACGGCGTCGCTGGTCGACTCCTGGGACGCTGCGGCGAGCTCGTCGCCGGCGAGCTGCACCTGGATGAAGCGATCCCAGGGAAGGTCGTCCTGAAAACTCTTCACCACCCAGTCGCGGTAGCGCCAGGCATGCGGCCGGAGCGAATCGACCTCGGAGAAGCCGTTGGAGTCGGAATAGCCGGCGATATCGAGCCAGGCCCGCGCCTGCCGCTCGCCGTAAGCGGGGCTTGCGAGCAACCGTTCCACGACCTTCTCGTAAGCGTCGCCCGAAGTGTCGGCGACGAAGGCAGCCACCTCCTCCGGGGTTGGGAGGAGCCCGGTGAGATCGAGCGTGACGCGGCGGAGGAGCGTAGGCCGGTCGGCTTCCGGCGCGAGCGTGAGCCCTTTGGCGCCGAGCGCCGCGAGGATGAAGGCATCGATCGGGGTGCGCCCGGCTGCCGCGTCGGCCGTCGCAGGCACGGCTGGCTTGACGATCGGCTGGAACGACCACCACGCCCGATCGCCGGCCGCCAGATAGGGCCCCAGCGGAATCGATTCCGGCTCCGGCTCGATCGCCCGGGCACCGGCGGTGATCCAACGCTCGATGACGCCAAATTCTTCGGCAGAAACCTTTTTCCCGGTTTTCGGCATCGCGCCAGACCGGATGACGCGGAGGATCTCGCCAGCACTTGGATCCCCCGGCACGAGGAGCGGGCCATACCCTTCCGCGTCACGATCGAGAAACCGGCGGAGCCGCAGATCGACGCCCCCCTCCACCGGATCTTCTTCGCCGTGGCAGTGGGTGCAATGGGCCTTCAGAATCGGCCGGACATCACCTTCCCAGGTCGGGCTGGCATCGGCGCCGTGCGCCGCAGGGGGCACCATGAACAGCATGAGCATTGTCGCGGCGAGCCACGACGACGTCGTGGCCGATGCCAAAAGTCGTAGTCTCATCGGGTTGCCATTCCCCCAGGATTTCCGACGCAGGCTCTGGTCCAAGCTCCAGTCGGTCGCAATCAACCGCGGGGCATAATCCCCCCTTGGGCACCATGGTACCACCGCTGGCCCAGCGGAGGTGTGGTCAGCCAGCCGCTGCCGCGTGGCGGGGGAAATCGGTGTAGCCGCGGGCGCCGGCGGGGGTCCACCAAAGTGACATGTCGGGGAGATCGGCGAGGGGCCAGCCGTGGCGGAAGCGTTCGACGAGATCGGGATTGGCCAAGTAGGGGCGGCCGAAGGCGACGAGGTCGGCCGCGCCGGAGTCGATCGCCGCCTCGGCTGCCTCGAGGGTGTAGCCACAGGCGGCGACGAGTGGGCCGTGGAAGACGGCGCGAAACTCACGAAGAGTCATCGGAGTGCCGAGCGAGTGGAAGCCGAAGGCGAGGCCGTCGACGACATGGAGATAGGAGAGGGCGTGGCGATCGAGAAGCTCGGCGGCGCGGAGGAACTGCTCGCGGTAATCGGGCGAGCCCATGTCGTTGAATTGGCCGTTGGGGGAGAGCCTGACGCCGACACGATAGGCCGGCCACTCCGCCGCCACCGCTTCGACCACCTCGTCGAGGAATCGACAGCGGGCATCGAGGCTGCCGCCGTAGGCGTCGGTGCGCTGGTTGGTGCGTGCCTGGAGGAACTGGTCAATCAGATAGCCGTTGGCGGCATGGACCTCGACGCCGTCGAAGCCCGCCGCGCGGGCGCGCCGGGCGGCAAGCCGGTAGTCTTCAATCGTCGCCTTGACCTCTTCGGTAGTGAGGCTCCGCGGCGTCTCGTACGGCTTCTTTCCCCGCGGCGTGTAGATCCCGTCGCCATTGATGGCTACGCCCGAGGGGGCGACGGCGGGTTGGCCGCCGTGGTAGTCGCTGTGCGACGCCCGCCCCATGTGCCAGAGCTGGAGGAAGATCTTTCCGCCGGCGGCATGGAGACTGTCGACGATCCGCCGCCAGCCCGCCTCCATGGCGCCTGTGTAGATCCCGGGGGATTCCACCCAGCCGTTGGCCTGCGGCGAGATCGTCGTCGCTTCGGACACGATCAAGCCTGCCGAGGCCCGCTGCACGTAATACTCGCGCATCAGCTCGTTGGGGATTCGTTCCGGTCCCGAGCGGGCCCGTGTCAGGGGCGCCATGACGACGCGGTTGGCGAGCTCGAGATCGTGAAGTCGGTAGGGGTCGAGGAGACGGGGCATGGTGAATCGGGTGGCGTGGGGAAACGGGTGGGGAGGGTGAGGAGGGTGAGGAGGGTAGGAACCGCTGACGACGGTCATCAGCGGGGAAGCCGTGTGGGCGTCAGCGTGGGGCCGGATCGGCGGCGGGCTTGGCCGGCGCGTCGGCTGCTGCCGCGGCATCGAGCTCTTCGTAGCGCTTCTTGAGCTCGCTCTTGGCGGCCTCGCGCTCCTGCTCGTCGAGTGTACCGTTGCCGTCGGCATCGAAGCGATCGAGCATCTCCGCTTTCCGTTTCTCCTCTGCCTGCTTCCTGCGGGCGACCGGATCGATCGGCTTGGTCGGGACGTCGCCCATCGGGATCCCTTCGATGATCCGCTTCGTGAGCTCGTCGCGAGCGACCCCCAGCTCGTCCTTGTCGAGGGTGCCGTCGCCGTTGGCATCGAAACGTTTGTGGACAAACCCGAGGACGGTGTTCTTCACCAGCGGGCCGTTCTCCTCGAGCTGCTTCATCGTCTCGTCGAAGGCGGTCTTCCGCTCGGCCGGGTCGAGCGCGCCGTTGCCATCGGCGTCGTAGCGTCGGAGCATGAACTGCCGCAGCTGCCCCTGGATCTCTCCCCCCTTCTTCTTCATCTCACGAAGAGCCTCCGCGCGCTCTTCGTCGTCGAGCCGGCCGTCGCCATTTTTGTCGAAGCGCTTCATCGCCTCTTCCTTCAGTCGGTCGGCGGCCTTGCCGAGCAGGTTGCCGATCCCCTTCCGGGGCGGTTCGGCGTCGGTTTGGGCGGCGGCGGGGAGGGCGAGGGCGATCATCGTCACGATCGCCGCCACGAGGGGTGCGAGCAGGCGGGGCATGGAACGCAGTCTCCGGGGCCGAAAGCACGAACAACGCTCTCAGCCTACCGACAGCCCCTCGGGCTGGACACACCGGAAACCGGGCGGGAAGCCACGGAAAGCCCCTGTTTCCCGGGCGGCGCCGGCAAAAAAGGGCCGGCGAACCGATCGGCCGGATCGTGGCGGTTTCCGCGCTCTCTCCGTACCATACCAGCGGATCGATCATCTGCAGGGATCGCCACTGCGCCGGAGGGGGGCCGTGTTCTTTTTCTTTCCCTATACAACCGACGCGCCGATCTACCACCGGCCGATCGCCACGATCGGCCTGATCGTCGCGAATGTCCTCGTGTTCCTCGCCGTCGGGGGCGGGCCGACCGAGCGGAATACCCATCTGTGGTTGGTGTGGGGAAACGGCCTCCACCCGTTCCAGTGGCTCTCCAGCAATTTCGTCCATGGCGATGTATTCCACCTCGCCGGCAACATGATCTTTCTCTGGGTGTTCGGGCTGGTCGTCGAGGGCAAGATCGGGTGGTGGCGCTTTCTCGCCTGCTATCTTGGCGTCGGGGTGGGGCAGTCGATGGTCGAGCAGATCCTTACGATCCCCCTCCACGGTGTGAACGTGAGATCGGGAGGCGCCTCGTCGGCGATCTTCGGGATCATGGCGATGGCGGCGATCTGGGCGCCCGCCAACGAAATCACCTGTGGCTATTTTGCCGGGCTGGGGTGGATGATCCGCACCGGGAGTTTCGACGTGGCGATCGGCCTGTGGGCCGCGCTGTATGTCGGTCTCAATCTGCTCCAGTTGTTCTCGGGGTCGTTGACGGGCCTGCTCCATCTGATGGGCGCGGCCTTCGGAGCGCCCCTGGCGATCCTCCTGCTCAAGGCGGGCGCCGTCGACTGCGAGGGGTGGGACGCGTTCACGATCTGCCGCAACGGCCGCCCGAGTTATTCAAGCGAGCTCGAGCAGCGCCGCGAGTTTGTCCAGGAGGTCGGCAGGCGACGCGAGCGCGACGAAGAGGTTCGTACGGGTCGACGCGACGAGTTTCGCCGGCTCCTCGCCGCCGGCGACGCCACCGGGGCCCAAGAGATGAGGCGATCGAATGCCGGGGCCGACCGCGCCTTCCCGCTGGAGCGCGACGAGCTCTTTCGGCTTGCGGAGGGGCTCGACGCCGCGAAGGCGTGGGCCGATGCTGCGGCCGTGATGGAGGAAGCGATCGGCCAATACCCCTTCGGCACCGACGCCATGCGGATCCGGCTGGCGACGATCCTGGCCGGCCGGCTCGACCGCCCCCAGGAAGCGCTCGACGTTCTCGACGGCATCGACCCGGAGATGCACTCTGCCGAGGAGGGAGTGCTGGCCGCCCGGGTCTCCAGGAAAGCGCGGGAGATGATCGCCCGGCGTCCGCCGGCACTATGAAAGCGTGGCGGTCCAGGGGGGATGCGGAGGAGGCGGCGACTGGCCGGAGGCGCGTCGGCCCTTTCCTGACCGGAAATCTCCAGCCGTCACAGCTTGCCAGACGATTGACTGGCTGTCGGGGCGATCCGGCTGCTCCACCGTCCCAGCTCGGAGTTGGACGGGGCAGGCCCGGGTGCCCGACGGGGAGCCCCGCCGTGCCACGCTGCACGCGGCGCCGTGCCGCGCTTCTGCTCCTGATCGGTGTCATCCTCCCCTGGTGTGGCGGCGGGCCGGCGCATGCCTGGCAGGGAGATTCCAACGATCGCTCCCGCGGTCTGATCATCGAGTTTCCCGATCTCGGGCCAATCCCGGGGGCGAATACGCCGTCCCTCGGCCCCGGCCCCGGGGCGTTCGACGCCGGGGGCCTCCAGGACGCGGATGTCGGGATTATCGGGGGGAGACGCCGGTCGGGACGATTGCCCAAGCCGGGGAGGTCTGCCTCGCGACCCGTCGGGCTCCAGACCGCCCGCGGCATGCAGCTTCCGGCGCCGCTCCCTGCGCCGGCGACGCCGGCACGGAGCATGGCGATCGGCACCGGTGAGCTCGACCGGCGCCTGGCCGACGACGAAGGGCCCGAGAACGGCCTCACGCTCGACGTGGCAATCGAGCGGATGATGGCCGACAACATCGACATCCGCGCCCTCCGCCACGAGCTCACCCAGGCCGACGCCGACATCCTCACCGCCGGCCTGCGCACCAATCCGCTGGTCTACCTCGACAGCCAGTTCATCCCTTACGGCTCGTTCACCGACGCCACGCCGGGCGGGCCGACGCAGTACGATCTCAACATCACTTACCCGCTCGACGTCTCGCGGAAGCGGCAAGCGCGGACGGTCGTGGCGAGGATGGCGAAGACGGCGCTCGAGGCGCAGTTCCAGGATGTCGTTCGTCGCCAGATCGACAACGTCAACAAGGCCTTCGTCAACCTCCAGGCGGCGCGAATCGACATGCTCGTCGCGGAGTCATCGGTGCGTCGTGCCGAGGCGCTCCTCGAGGAAGAGATTCGCGAGGCGAAGGCTTTGCCGGCAACGGACGTCGCAGGACGACGCAAAGCAGCCGATCTCGAACGTGAGCTCGGTTTCTCCTGCGAGAAGGCGAAGATCGCCGCCCTCGATGCCACAGAGTCCTACGAAGATGCGCAGGAGACGCTCGCGTTGCTGCTGGGAGTGCCGCCGGAGCGGACGAAAGATCTCGTGCCCCGCGGGGGCCTGCGACCGCTCGTGCCAAACCTCCCACCGCTCGACGAGATGGTGAGGCTCGCGACTGGCTGCCGGCCCGACATTCGCGCCGTACGACTGGGAGTCAGTCGGGCGCGGGCGGAGGTCGATCTCCAGCGTGCCAACCGCATTGACGATGTCTATCTCTTTTACGACCCGATCACGATCCAGGACAACGCCCCCATCAACGCTCCTGACTCCAAGTCGTGGGCGGTGGGGCTCACCTTTTCGGTGCCGATCTTCAACCGGAATCAGGGCAACATCGCCCGGGCCCAGAGCAACGTCGCCCAGACTCGCAACGAACTGGAATCGGTGGAGCGGCGGGTGGCCTCTGAAGTCCGGCTGGCAGAGCGTGAATACCAATATTCCAAGCGGGCTCTCGAGCGGATCGAAAAGGTTCTCTTGCCACAGGCCGATGCCCGGCTCCGCGACGCCCAGGCCGACTTCGACGCCGGTGACATCAGCATCGAGGATCTCCAGGAGCACCTCGAGGAAGCCGCTGCGGTCTCTCAGAGCCATCGCGAGGCCCTCGTCCGTCATCGACGCAGCATGCTCGACGTCAACTCGGCGGTGGGGATGCGTGTTCTCCCTTGAAAGCTTCGTCGCAGAGGCGTCTGGCGCGGGGCCGATTCGTGAGTCTCTCGGCCGCCGATTCCGCGGGTGTGGAAGGGTTTGCCGACGTGGGGGGGAGAGGGTATCGTCAGTGGAATCGGAGCTTTCCCTCCGCCCCCCTGCCTTTCCCTGGAGCCCCGCATGCTCGGCCTCGAACGGCTGGCCGTCCAGTCGCGGCTGATCGTGCTCCTCCTCGCCGTCAGCCTCGGATCGATCCTGTCGATCGGCTGGATCGGCTACCGGTCGGCCCGCGACTCGATTACGTACGCCGTCAAGCAGCAATTGCAGAGCGTCCGGCATTCGAAGACGACGGCGCTGGTCGACATGCTCAAAGGGCTCCGCGACCAGGTCCGCTCGATTTCCGACGGTCGGATGGCGACCGACGGGATGGCGGGCTTCCGCCGCGGCTTTGCCGGCCTGGAAGCCGCCTCGCTCGAGCCGGAGCAGGAGGAGGAACTGCGGGCTTGGTACGCCGAGGAGTTCATCCCCGAGCTCAAGACCCATCTCGGCGGCTCGCCGGAGGTCGAGCAGTATCTGCCGGCCGAGCTCCGGCAGCGCTACCTCCAATACCACTACCTCCTCCCCGAGCAAGCTCGTGCCGGGGCCGGCAAGGACCGTGCCCCGCCCCCCGAGAGCACCGACGATTCGGAATACGGAATCGTCCACCAGGCCGTCCGCGATCGGATGGAGCGGGCCGCCACGCTGTTTGGCTACGAGGACATCCTCCTCATCGACGACGACACCCTCGAGATCGTCTATTCGCTGAAAAAACGCCCCGACTTCGCCACGAACTTGAAGACCGGGCCGTACGCGGGAACGAATCTCGCCCGGGCCGCCGAAGTGCTCGCCCACGCGCGCGACAAGGATGCCTATCGGGTCGCCGACATCGAACCCTATGTCCCGGATGCGGGGTTGCCGGTGGGGTTTGTCCTCTCGCCGATCTTCAATGGCCCGGAGATGATCGGGATTCTGGCGCTCGAGTTCCCCGTCGACCGGATCGTCGCCATCACCACGGGGCGCTTCGAGTGGGAGCGGGAAGGGATGGGGAAGACGGGCGAGTGCTATCTCGTCGGGCCCGATCTCACGATGCGGAGCCGGAGCCGATTCATGGTCGAAGACCGGGAGGCGTTCGTGGCCGCGCTGCGCCGTTCGTCGCTGCCATCGACGACCGTCGACCAGATCGAGCGACAGGGGAACGTGATCAATCAACTGCCGGTGCGCACTCCGGCCGCCGAGGAGTCGATCCGCGGCCGCGAGGGCTTGGCGATCGTCGATGACTACCGCGGCGTCCCCGTGCTCTCTTCCTACGGCCCGCTCGATCTCGACTCGCTCCGCTGGGGGGTGATCGCGGAGATGGACGTCGACGAGGCCTATGCCCCGATCCGGGCCTATGCCCGGCAGGCGCTCCTGGCGGCGACCGGGCTGTCGCTGGGGACGGCGCTCCTGGCGCTGGTCGCTTCATGGCTCCTCGTCCGGCCGCTGCGGCAGCTCACAGACGCCGCCCGACGGATCGGTGCCGGTGAGGTGGGCGTCCGCGTCGCCCTCGACTCGCGCGACGAGTTCGGGGAGCTCGCGCGGACGTTCAACCAGATGTCGGAGAGCCTCCGCGAGCAGCGCCGCGAGCTCGAGGACAAAGCCCGGGAGAACCAGGAGCTGCTCCTCAACATCCTCCCGGCGGCGGCGGTGGCCCAGAGGCGCGACGGCGACGAGAAGGCCACTCGGGCATTTGCCGACGTCACCGTTCTCGTGGCGGAGTTTGTCGGGCTCGACAGCGCGTCGGGACCGGGCAAGGAACGGCAGGCGATGGATCTCGTCAGCGACCTGATCGCGGCCTGCGACGAGGCGACCGAGCGCTGCGGCGTGGAGAAGGTGCGGGCGGTGGGATCGGCCTATCTGGCCGTCTGCGGCCTGTCGTTGCCCCGGCCCGATCATGCCGCCCGGACGGTGCAATTCGGGCGGGATCTCTGCCGCATCGTTGCCGAGTTCAATCGCCTCCACGGGACGGTCCTGTCGGTGTCGGTGGGGGTCAACTCGGGGCCCGTCGTCGGCGGCGTCGTGGGGCGGCAGAAGTTCCTCTACGACCTGTGGGGCGACACGGTGGCGATCGCGTCGCGTTTGGCGGCCGAGAACGGGCAGGCTGTCGTCGTGACCGAGCCGGTGCGTGATCGGCTCGTCGACCTCCACGCCTTCGAGGGCCCGGTCGACGTCGAGGTCCGCGGCAAGGGAGCGGTGAAGACCTGGACGCTCCAGGATCGAGGGAAGCCATGAATGGCTCGGACGGCATGAACGGCTTGAGCAGCCTGTTCGGCCCCCTTCTCAGGTCGGATGTGCCACTCCTTCCGGCGGCGATCCTGGCCGTCGGCTTTCCGCTGGCGCTCCTGATCGTCACCGAGATGCTCAATTCCTCCACGCGGCGTGGCGGGATGCTTGCCCCCACGCTCCGCGTGGTGAGGAATCTCGTGCTTCCCGCCCTGGCGGCAATGCTGTTCGTCACCGAGGTGTGGCAGGTTGCCCCCGATCAGACCGCCTCGCGGGTCGTGCGGACACTGTTTTGGGTGTCGCTCCTCGTGTGTCTTCTCACGCTCACCAACGACGCGCTCTTCGGCGGCCGCCATCAGGCTTCGATGCGGGAGCGTGTCCCGAAGCTGTTCCGCGATCTCGCCCGCGTGACACTCGTCTCGATCGGCGCGGCGCTGATCTACCAGCATGTCTGGCAGCAGGAGATCGGCGGAGCCCTGACGGCCCTGGGGCTGGGGAGCATTGTCGTCGGCCTGGCGCTCCAGGAGCCGCTGGGCAACATCGTCTCCGGATTGATGCTCCTCCTCGAGCGGCCGCTGGCCATCGGTGACTGGATCATCGCCGACGGCGCGACCGGCAAGGTGATCGAGATAAACTGGCGGAGCGTTCACATCGAATCGATCCTCCACGAAATGCGGATCATCCCCAACGTCGTCCTCTACAAGGAATCGTTCAGCAATCTGTCCCGGCCGACGGAGGACCGGACCGAGACCTATGACATCGGTTTCTCCTACGATCATCCGCCGAATGCCGTCAAGGAAGCGATGCTCGGGATCCTCCGCACCACCCCGGGGGTGATCGCCGATCCAGCGCCGGAAGTCCACACGCTCAATTACGGAGACTTCTCGATCAGCTACCGGATGTATTTCACCGTCGCCCGGCAGGAAGACGTCCTCCCGGTGCGGGACGCGATTCTTTCCCGGATTTGGTACGTGGCGCGGCGGGAATCACTCCAGATCCCCTTTCCGATCCAGATGGAATATCGCCCCTCGGAATCTCCCTCGCTCCCGCAGCCGACCGTCGAGGAGGTGCTCGACCGTTTCCCCCGCTACCGGCATGTCCGTGATGCGATGCTCGAATCCCTGGCGGGCAACCACGCCGCCGCGGCGGCAGCCGCACAGGCGGCCCCGCCGCCGGAGGCCCGGATCGTCACCTACGCGGCCGGCGAGGAGATCCATGCCCGTGGGGCCCCGGTCGATCGGTTCGGGCTTGTTGCCGAGGGGGCCGTGGAGCTTTTGGCCCTCGATGCGGAAGGCGCGGAGGTGGCGGTCGCGTCGCTCGGGCCGGGAGATTTCCACGGGGATGCGACGGCCTCCGCCGGGCGTCCCAGCGACTTCCGCGTCGTCGCCCGCACCGACGTCGTCGAAGTGTCGATCGATTCGCGGACGGTGGCCAAATGGCTCCAGGGTTCGAGCGGACTGGCGGCCGAGATCGGCGAGGCCTATGTCCAACGCCGCAAGGAGGCGCAGCGACATCGCCAACGGTCCATCCCCAGTGGCACGGATCCCGCCTGAACCGCTTGTCAGGCCGGCTCATCGAGCGTCTCCCAGCGGACAAACGCGGCATCGAGACGCGTTTGCAGATTGTCGAGGCGGGTTTTGTCGCGGGCGAGGATGTCGCCTGACTGGCGGAAATAGTCGGGGGCGGCCATCGCCACGTGGAGCGCGGCCATCTCGGTCTCGAGCGTCTCGATGAGCCCCGGGAGCGCGGCGAGCTCCTGCTGTTCCTTGAAGGAGAACTTGCGTTTGCGCGGGACGGTATCGGTCGGTGCCGTCGCGCTCCCCGCGGTTGCCTGGGGCGGAGCTTTGGCGGGCTTGGTGTCAGCCGACTTCGCGGCGGCTTTCCGCTGCCGGATCCAGTCGGAATAGCCACCGGCATATTCGAGGACGTCATGGCCGTCACCGCCGGGCCTCGGCTCGAAGACGAGGGTGCTCGTGACGACATTGTCGAGGAAGGCCCGATCGTGGCTGACGACGAGGACCGTACCGGCGAAGTCGACGAGACGTTCCTCGAGGAGCTCGAGGGTCTCCGCATCGAGGTCGTTGGTCGGCTCGTCGAGGACGATGCAGTTGGCCGGCTTGGCGAACAGCTTGGCGAGGAGGACGCGGTTGCGCTCGCCGCCGGAGAGGAAGCGGACGAGGGTCCGGGCCCTTTCGGGAGTGAAGAGGAAGTCCTGGAGGTAGCCCAGAACATGGCGTGACTGCCCGCCGACTTTCACCGTGTCGTAGCCGTCGCCGATGTTGTCGGCAACGGTTTTCGTGTCGTCGAGTTGGTCGCGGAGTTGGTCGAAGTAGGCGACCTTGACGTTCGTCCCCAGTCGGACGCGGCCGGCGTCGGCGGGGAGCTCGCCGAGGAGGACCCGGAGGAGCGTCGTCTTGCCGGCGCCGTTGGGGCCGATGACGCCGAGCCGGTCGCCGCGGGTGACGGTCGTCGTGACGTCGTGGAGGATCGTCTTCTCCCCGCGCGAGGCGGTTACCCCCTGGAGCGAGGCGACGAGCGTGCCGCTCCGCTCCGCCTCCTGGATCAGCAGATTGACCTTCCCGACGCGGTCGCGCCGCTCGCCACGCTCGCGACGCATCGCCTCGAGGGCCCTGACGCGCCCTTCGTTCCGTGTCCGCCGGGCCTTGATGCCGGTACGGATCCAGACTTCCTCTTCGGCCAGCCTCTTGTCGAAGAGGGCATTTTGCTTCTCCTCGGCGGCGAGGGCCTCGTCTTTGCGCCTCAGGAAGGTGTCGTAGTCGCACGACCAGTCGAACACCCGTCCGCGATCGATCTCGAGGATCCGCGTGGCGAGGCGGCGGAGGAATGCCCGGTCGTGGGTCACGAACAGCAGCGTCCCATCCCAGCGGCTCAAGAATTCCTCGAGCCAGGCGATGGCATCGATGTCGAGGTGATTCGTCGGTTCGTCGAGGAGGAGGAGATCGGGGCTGGCGACGAGCGCCCGGGCGAGGAGCACGCGCCGCTTCATGCCACTGGAGAGCGCCTCGAAGGCGCGCTCGCCGTCGAGCTCCATCCGCGAGAGGATCTGGGCCACGGCATGGTCGCGCCGCCAGGCGGCATCGTGCTCGTCGTCGGCCCGCCGCGCCCCGGCGGCCTCCGACCAACCGGTGGCGACGACCTCGCGCACGAGGCCGACCATCTCCTGCGGCACATCCTGCTGCAGATACGAGACGACCGTGCCGGGGGCGAAGATCACCTCCCCGGAATCGGGGGTGAGATCGCCACACAGCAGCCGCATGAACGATGTCTTGCCGGCGCCGTTGCGGCCGAGGAGGCCGATCCGCTGGCCGGCCTCGACATGACACTCGACGCCGTCGAGGAGCGGGGGGCCGCGAAAGCCGAGGTGGACGTCGCGGAGCGTGACGATGGGCATGGAGGGGAGCCGGGGTGACGGGGGAGACCAGACGCTTGCGGGGGGCGGTCAGCCGCCGCCGGAGACCTTCATCGGCAGGGCGAAGACCTTGTCCTTCACCGTCACGAACAGCGTCTTCCGGTCGGGCCCGCCGAAGGTGACGTTCGACGGGGAATCGGGGAGGGGGATCGCGCCGATGATCGTGCCATCGGGGGCCCAGATCCGCACGAGGGAGGCCTTCGGCGTGCCGTAGAGATTGCCATGCTCGTCGATCGCGAAGCCGTCGCAGCCGTCGTCGTTGAACCTCCGCCGTTCCCCGAGCCTGCCCGGCCCGAGCACGGGGAAGGCCCACGTCATCCCCGCTTTGCGATCGGTGACATAGAGCGTCAGCCCGTCGGGGGAGCCGACGATCCCGTTGGGGCGGGCGAAGCCGTCGGCGACGCGCGTCACGGTCGTGCGGTCGGGGGAAATAAAATAGACCGCTTCGGCGTCGAGCTCGGTGTCGGCCGGCGTCCGTTCGTAGGCCGGGTCGGTGAACCACACACCATTGTCGGCATCGACCCACAGGTCGTTGGGGGCGTTGAACCGTTTCCCCTCGAATGTCTCGGCCAGCGGCGTGATCGTCTTCGACTGTGGGTCGATGGCAACGACGCGCCTCCCCTCCCCCATCTGGCAGGCCAGAAGGAGGCCGGTGCGGTCAAAGCACAGGCCGTTGGTGTTGCCGGAGGGGGTCAGCCAGGTTTCCACCTCGAACGGCGGGCTGGTCGTAGGGCGATCCTTGGGCACGACCCAGCGGTGGATCTTTCCGGCCGGAATATCACTGAAGAGGATATTGCCCTCGGCGTCGGCCACCGGGCCTTCGGTGAACTGAAAGCCGTCGGCGACGAGGATCGGCACGGGATCCGCACCCGCCTCGAGCCCGGCGACGAGGTCCTCGAGGGCATCGGCCGCGCGAGCGCCGATCGGCAGCCCGCCGAGGAGCGCCCAGGCGGTGAGGATGGCCGCCAGGCCAGGCGGGGTGGTGGAGCGGAGCATGGAGGCGCTTCCGGTGGGAGCAGGCTGGGAGCAGCGAAGCGGAGAATTATACGGAGGCCCGGGGTGAAGCTGCGAATGGCAGCCCGCTTCCCTGGCTTACCCCGGTGGAAAACTCTCCAGGATCGTCATGGATTCTCCCGATCTCCAAGGAAAAGCGAGTCCCCGGCACGTTTCCTGATGACGCGTCCCTTCCCTGCCAGCCGCGCTGGTCGCCTCCTCAGGGGGGCGATCGTCGTGCTCGCGCTTCTCGCACCCGGCACGCCAGTCGTGGCGCAGAACCTCCTCGCGTCCGCGGCCGCCGATCTCGACGCACCGGCCGGAGAGGCACCCGCTGACGGGGCGCACGACGACCGGACCACCGAACACTCCCCGGCCCCGCTCCCACCCGAGCCGGCCAGGCTCCCGACTGACGAACCGGCCGTCGAGCGCTTTCCCGAGGGGATCGAGTGGGGGGATGGGCCGGTCGAAGCAGCGCAATACGTCGAGGAGACGACGCGGCAGGTCTTGCCGCAGGCCGAGCTCCGCGGCCAGATCGACCGCGAGATCGAGGCCCGCCTCGCCGGTATCCCCCGGCC